>Ga0310690_10000378_pt1 | contig 99376 bp, 80 predicted proteins | sample AusTroGonzalo_MG_2_FD_207661 | JGI IMG/M metagenome (GOLD analysis project Ga0310690, IMG submission 207661) | Bovine rumen microbial communities from tropical cattle in Woodstock, Queensland, Australia - Gonzalo_04 (v2) (version 2) | ecosystem: Host-associated > Mammals > Digestive system >...
CAGATGGCGCGCGAAGACTGGTTGAACCTGAATGGATTATGGGATTATGCTATTCGCTCGAAAGATGTAAATAGTATTGATGAGATTTTTGTTGATCAGTTGGATGGAAAGATTCTGGTTCCTTTCTGTGTCGAATCCGCACTGTCTGGAGTGCAGAAATACGTTGGGAAAGATAATGTGCTATGGTATCAGCGGGAATTTGAGGTCCCGAAATCATGGAAAGGGAAACATGTTATTCTTCATTTCGGTGCTGTCGATTGGAAGTGTGATGTGTGGGTCAATGACATAAAAGTAGGTTCGCACACTGGCGGTTACACTCCGTTTAGCATGGACATTACTCAAGTTTTGAAAAAGAAAGGTAATGTGTTGAAAGTCCGCGTTTGGGATCCGACCGACCAAGGTGAGCAGCCTTGCGGCAAACAACATGTGAAACCTCATGGAATCTGGTACACTCCAGTGACTGGAATCTGGCAGACGGTATGGCTTGAGCCTGTCAATGAGAACCATATTGTTGATTTGAAAATCGTGCCTGATATTGATAATAAAACAGTATATGTGACGCCACAAATCGCCAATGCCTCGGCTGATTTTATGGTGAGAATTGACATTAAGATGGGTTCGGATCTGGCTGTGGCTAGTGAGCAGTCAATAAATGAAGAAACTATAGAAGTACCATTTTATTTAAATAAAATTAATCTTTGGACACCTGACGATCCATTCCTTTATAACATTGATGTGTTTTTGTATAAAGATAATAAGATTGTTGACCATGTAACCAGTTACTTCGCGATGCGCAAATTCGGCACTGAGAAAGACGAAAATGGCATCGTGCGCCTGATGCTCAACAACGAGCCGATTTTCATGTTCGGTCCGCTCGATCAGGGCTGGTGGTGCGATGGATTGTACACCGCTCCATGCGACGAGGCACTGAAATACGACATCCAGAAAACGAAGGACTTCGGCTTCAATATGATTCGTAAGCATGTGAAGGTGGAGCCTGCGCGTTGGTACTATTGGTGTGATAAACTTGGAATCATAGTGTGGCAGGACATGCCTTCTGGAGGCAAAGGTCCGGGCTGGGTGACCGATCGTTATTTTGACGGCTCCCTGAGTCAGCGCACGGCCGAGTCTGAAGCGACATACAAAAAAGAATGGAAAGAAATCATCGATTATCTCTATTCAGTGCCGTCAATAGGCGTCTGGGTGCCGTTCAACGAGTCGTGGGGGCAGTTCAAAACACCCGAGATCGTTGAGTGGACGAAATCTTACGATCCGTCACGCATAGTGAATCCTGCATCAGGCGGCAATCATTATCCGGTAGGCGATATCCTCGACATTCACAACTATCCGGATCCCGAGATGTATTTCTACGACGCTTCAAGAGCCAATGTTCTCGGAGAATATGGCGGAATCGGCAGAAAAATCGAAGGCCACACTTGGGTTCCGTCAAAAGGCTGGGGCTATGTGGAATATGACACGGAAGAAAAGGTCACAGATACCTATGTTGAATATGCTAACAAGCTGCTGAACCTTATTCCGCGCGGTTTCTCGGCGGCTGTTTACACCCAGACCACCGACTGCGAAGTCGAACTCAATGGCTTGATGACCTACGATAGGGAAGTGATTAAAATGAACGAAGAGCGAATACGTGAGATAAACCTGAAGATTTCAAATTATTTCAAATAAAAAAAGTAGGGGCGAATCATTATTCGCCCCTACGTGTTTTCGATAATCTGTGTAATTATCTATTAGTCCTCAACGATAGCTTCGTTCGGGCAAACGCTTGCACATGTGCCGCATGAAACGCAGTTATCAGCGTTGATTGAATAGATGCTACCTTCTGAAATAGCGCCGACTGGGCACTCGTCGATGCAAGTACCGCAAGCTACACAGCTGTCTAAAATTTTGTATGCCATAATATTATAGTTTAGAAAATTTTTTGCAAAGATATGGGTTTTTCCAATACCTTACAACATTTTTCAAAAATATTTTTTTCGTGAAAATTTTCCATTAATTTTATTTTTTTATATAAAAATATATGCGTACCTTTGCAAAAAATTTGAGAGAGGATCTTTTAATAAAGAACAATTATCTAAATTATTAAAATACAATAAATTAAATTCAAATTCCTATGGCTAACAGATCAAAAGTTGTAGAACTTGAACACGTTGTCATTCGCTTCGCGGGTGACTCTGGCGACGGTATGCAGCTGACAGGAAACCTGTTTTCTGATTCAACAGCTTTAGCAGGCAACGATTTTGCCACCTTCCCAGACTATCCAGGAGAAATCCGCCCACCACAAGGTACAGTGTCAGGCGTTTCCGGATTCCAGGTCCACTTCGGACATAAACCAGTCCACACCACAGGTGACCTCTGCGATGTTCTCGTGGCAATGAACCCGGCATCTATTAAAGCTAACATGCGCTGGCTCAAACCTGGCACAACAATCATCTTCGATGTCGACTCAATGAACGACAAGGCTCTCGAAAAAGCCGGTTATGAGACAGACCCGACACAGGATGACACCCTCAGCCAGTATAAAGTCGTCAAAGCCCCTATCACATCGATGACACTCGAGGCTTTGAAAGACTTCGGTTGGGACCGCAAGGCTATGCTCAAGTCAAAGAATATGTTCGCTCTCGGTATAGTGATGTACCTCTTTAACCGTGACATCACCATGCTGAACGCATATTTCAACAATAAATTCAAGAACAAGCCGGATGTCATCAAGGCTAACCAGACTGTTGTCGCAGCAGGTTACAGCTACGCTGACACCATGGAAATCTTCGCCAACACATATCGTATCGAACCGGCAGACCTCGCAAAGGGCAAATACCGTGACATCACAGGTAACGTTGCTACAGCATGGGGTTTGATGGCAGCGGCAGAGCGTTCGGGCCGTCAGATTTTCTGCGGATCATATCCTATCACTCCTGCTACAGATATCCTTGCAGAGTTGGTGAAATATAAAAACTTGAAAGTCAAGGCTTTCCAGGCTGAAGACGAGATCGCAGGTATCTGCTCATCACTCGGCGCTTCATTTGCTGGCTGCTTGGCAGTGACCACAACATCAGGTCCTGGTCTCTCACTGAAGTCAGAGGCCCTCGGTCTCGCAGTTATGACAGAGCTTCCACTCGTCGTCGTCGACGTACAGCGTGGCGGCCCATCAACAGGTCTCCCAACCAAGTCAGAACAGAGCGACCTCATGCAGGCTCTCTACGGACGTAACGGTGACGCTCCTCTTATCGTCTTGGCAGCACGCAGTTCAGCTGACTGCTTCTATTCAGCATACGAAGCCGCTAAGTTGGCAATGGAGCATATGACACCTGTTATCCTCCTCACAGAAGGTGCTCTCGGCAACGGTTCAGAAATCCTCCGCATCCCAAGAGTCGCCGACCTTCCGGCAATCGTTCCGCCAATCGCAAAGGCAAACGATCCTGACTATCAGCCATACAAACGTGACGAGGCTAAACTAAGCCGTCAGTGGGCTCTCCCAGGAACAGAAGGTCTCCGTCACCGCATCAGCGGTCTTGAAAAGGCCAACGGTTCTGGTAACCTCTCACTCGACCCGAAGAACCACCAGCTCATGACAGAGCTTCGTGAAGAGAAAGTGCAGCGCGTCGCCAACTTCATTCCTGAACAGGAAATCGTCGGTGATCCGAACGCTGACCTCCTCGTGGTGAGCTGGGGCGGCACATACGGCGTTGTCCTTTCAGTCGTCGAGAAGATGCTTGAAGAAGGCAAATCAGTCGCTCACGCACACTTCCGCCACATCATGCCTCTGCCAAAGAACACTGCAAAGGTGTTGAGCGGTCACAAGAAGATCCTTGTCTGTGAGAACAACAACGGTCAGTTTGTGAACTACCTCAGAGAGAAGATGCCTGACTTCAAGTATGAGCAATTCAACAAGATTCAGGGTCTGCCATTCCTCACAGCAGAGTTAGAAAATAAGTTTAATGACCTTTTAAAATAAGATGACCATGGAAAACACAAATTTAAATAATCAGGTTGTTAATCTTACTAAAGAAGATTTCGTTTGCGATCAGATAGTGAAATGGTGCCCTGGCTGCGGTGACCACGCTATTCTGAAAGTTTTACAGGACGTGTTCCCACAGCTCGGCAAGAGAAAAGAAGACATCTGCGTCGTCTCTGGTATCGGCTGCTCATCACGTTTCCCGCACTATATGAACACCTATGGATTCCACAGCATTCACGGTCGCGCTTGCGCTATCGCAACAGGTGTGAAGCTTGCAAATCCTAACCTCTCAGTGTGGATCGTCACAGGTGACGGCGACTGTACAGCTATCGGTGGTAACCACTTCATCCATGCTGTCCGCCGTAACATGGATATGAACCTCCTTCTGTTCAACAACCGTATCTACGGTATGACAAAAGGACAGTTCTCACCATGTACATTCCGTGGCACAGTCACAAAGACTTCTCCACAAGGTACTTACGAGGACCCATTCAACGTTGGTGAACTCGTAATCGGCGCTGGCGGCAAGTTCTTTGCCCGTGGCGTTGATATCAATACCAAGGAACTCACCGACATCTGCATGAGAGCTCAGAAACACGACGGTATGTCAGTCATCGAGGTGCTCCAGAACTGTATGATTTTCTCGAACGGCGTTCACGAAAACATCACAGGCAAGGACGTCCGCGACGATATGCAGGTTAAGTGCGAACACGGCAAACCTCTTATCTTCGGTAAGGAGAGAAACAAAGGTCTGCGTCTCAACGGCAACAAGCTTGAAGTTGTCACAATCGGCGAAAACGGCATCACAGAAAAGGATATCCTCGTTCACGACGAGAAAGAAGAGAACACGGGTATCCACATGATGCTCGCCCACATGATGCCTCCGGCGTTCCCAGTCGCTATCGGCGTTATCCGCAACGTGGAAGCTCCAACTTACGACGACTGCCTCACCGACGTCATCGAGCGCGAATCAGCCAAGTCGAACATCAAGACTGTCGACGATTTGCTCAACAGCGGAACAACTTGGGATATTAAATAATATCTGATAAATCCAAAAAATCCCGCCTTCATGACGGGATTTTTTTTATTTTTGCGGTATGAAAAGAAGTTTTAAACCCGGAACAATGCTTTATCCGCTGCCAGTGGTGATGGTTTCGTGCGGCGACAGCCCTGAAAACTACAATATCATCACGGTGGCTTGGACAGGAATTTTGTGCTCTGACCCGCCGATGTGCTACATTTCGGTCAGAAAAGAGCGCCATTCGCATTCGATAATCTCAAAAAACAAGGAATTTGTGATAAATCTCACCACTGAAGCTCTCGCCAAAGCCACCGACTGGTGCGGAGTAAGATCTGGAAGAGATTACAACAAATTCAAGGAGATGCATCTGACGGCTGAGAAAGCAGATGTTGTGCAATCTCCAATGATTGCTGAATCGCCTGTGAATATCGAGTGTAAAGTTGTTGATATCAAGGAATTAGGTTCGCATGACATGTTTATGGCTGAAATAGTGGCCGTTCACGGAGACGAGAAATATTTCGACCCAAGCACCGGACTTTTCCAGTTAAATCAGGCGGAATTGATAACATATTCACATGGGAAATACTACGCTTTAGGCGAGAAAATCGGCAAATTCGGCTTCTCAGTAGAGAAAATTCAACATAAAAGGAAGAAATAATGGACTACATTAAAGTTAAAGGCTTACCCAAAGACGATGTCATCGGTCTTGTGAAAGAGTGGATCAAGTTGTATCCGCATTCTTTCAATCCTGAGGTAAATTTCTGGTTTTACGAAATCGCTGATAATCAAGTTGTTATCGGTCTGCATGATGATTTGAGCACTTTGGCGGTTAGCCTCCTGGTCATCTATCTGACTTCGGCGGTGAAAGATTCTCAGGATATTGAGCCGGTTGTGGCCTACCTTACTGTTGATGACAACGAGATTCTTTTAAAGCAGAATTACGGCCGCCGCGCGAAGATTATCGCCAAGGGAACAGAAGACGATAATACAGGCGTGATAATTCTGTTGGAAAACAATTATTGCGCCGATTATTATTTCCATGGCAAGGCTCATAAAATCAAAGATTCAGAACTTGTCTTCATGGAGCCTGCACTTCCTGATTCTATTGAAAATGCTGAGAAAGATGAAATTTTTGTCGGTGATGTCATTCCTAAGAAAAAAATAGAGCAGTCGCTTGAACCCGACGCGTCGCCTTGGAAAAAGCTGATGTGGTACGCTATCTGCACCGTCGTCGGCCTCGGCCTCGGATTTTTATTGGTATATTTGTATTTCTAATGATTGAACGATTCCACCAATACATCGACTCGAATCACCTTATTAATAAAGGTGACCGCATCCTCGTTGCCTTGAGTGGCGGCGTAGACTCGATGGTTTTGGCGGAATTGCTAAGGCGTGAGGGCTACGACATAGCCTTGGCGCACTGTAACTTCAATCTGCGTGGCAAAGAATCCGATGGCGACGAGCAATTTGTCCGTGAATACGCCGAAAGGGTAGAAGTGAAGCTCTTCGTGAAGCAGTTCGATACCTTGGATTTCGTTGAAAACAATAAGGTTTCCGTTGAGATGGCAGCACGCGAGCTACGCTACGCATGGTTTGATGAGCTTGTGCATTCAAGCTTCGACAAGCTGGCTTTGGCACACCATGCGGACGACCAAATTGAAACGTTTTTCATTAACTTGATGCGTGGCTCCGGCATTAAAGGATTGAAGGCAATGCAACCACGTAACGGTATGTATATCAGGCCTTTATTATGGGCTTCACGCGAAGAAATCAAGAAGTTCGCGATTGAAAACGGCATTCAATGGCGTGAGGACAGCACCAACAATGACACGGTTTATCTTCGAAACAAAATCCGTCACGAACTGATGCCTGTTTTCGACGGCATCAAACCCGAAGCCAGAGAAAAAATTCTGGAATCAGTCAATCATTTAGCTTCTGAAAATCAATTATATAGAGAACTTTTACAAGAAAAGATTTCTCAGATAGAGACCGTCGATGGCGTTTTACATTCAATTCCAAAACTTCAATCAAAACAATTATTGTTTGAATATATTCGTCATTTCGGTTTTTCCTATTCTCAATGCGAATCAATTTTCGCCGCCCTTGATGGTAAATCTGGAAAAGAATTTTATTCAAATGAATATCAATTAGTTATCGAAAAAGAAACAATTGATGTTTTTCCAGTTAATCTTAAAATAAATAATCCAATTTTATCTTTTGAAAGAATTGAAAGAACTCAAAACTTCAAACTTCAAACTTCAAACTTGAGAGTTGCTCAGTTGGATTACGACAAGCTCAAACTGCCTTTAAAGACTCGTAGTTGGCAGCAGGGCGACCGTTTCCATCCTCTCGGGATGCGCGGAACGAAACTTGTTTCGGATTTCTTTAACGACAATGGTTTTACGGCGTTCCAAAAGAAAACCACCCCGATCCTGGTTGATTCCGACAACCAAATAGTATGGATTGTAGGCCATCGCATCGATGACAAATTCAAAATCACGGAAAAAACCAAAACCATCTATCAAATTATTTTTGATAATTAAAATTTAATTTGTATATTTGTAGCTTGTGTTATACTATTGTTGTAAATTTGTAAATAATTGAATATTAACGAGTTATGAAAAAGTTAACCATTATTTTAGCAACATTTTTTGCTTTAATGCTGCCTATGGCGTCTGTAGCCCAGATTTATGACCCTGTGCATTGGAGTTTCTCATCTGAAGCTTTGGGAAATAATGAGTACAACGTCATTTTAAAGGCTGAAATCGAAGCCGGATGGCATATTTATTCCCAAAACCTGAATGGTGAAGGCCCAATTCCGACATCTTTCATGTTTACTGAAGATTCAAACTATGAGCGTATCGGCGATGTGATGGAAGGTGAGGCAATTGTCCATTACGACAGCGCATTTGGTATCGAGTTGAATTATTTTGAGAAAGAGGCTATATTCACCCAAAAAGTGAAAGTGCTTGGTAAAGAACCTGTTGCAGTGAAAGGAGAGCTGGAATATATGGTATGCACCGATGGTATGTGTCTGCCTCCCACACAGGTTGAATTTGACATCAACCTCAAAGCGGAAAAGACAGCAAATGCTGACGCTGGAGCAAAAGAAGGCGACAGTCTCCTAGGCATGATTCTGCAGGCTATTCTCTGGGGCTTGGCTGCATTGCTAACACCATGCGTATTCCCAATGATCCCGATGACGGTGTCGTTCTTCCTGCACGGAAGCGAGAACAAAGCCGCAGGACGCTTCAAAGCCATTATGTACTTTATTTTCATAGTGTTGCTTTACACCCTGCCAATCGCAATAATCATCATGGTGACATGGATCTTTGGTGGCGACAGTGTCACTGGCGATATATTCAATTGGTTATCAACACATTGGATTCCAAATATCATCTTCTTCCTGGTGTTCATGGTGTTTGCGGCATCGTTCTTCGGAGCATTCGAAATCGTGCTTCCAAGCAGCTTGGTCAACAAATCGGATGCCAATTCCGATAAAAAAGGTCTCGCCGGTGTGTTCTTCATGGCGTTGACACTTGTTTTGGTATCATTTGCCTGCACAGGTCCTATAGTCGGAACAGTTTTGATTAAGTCGACATCGGGTGAGTTCTGGACTCCGATCCTCACTATGTTCTGCTATGCCTGCACATTCGCTTTGCCGTTCGCGCTCTTCGCTTTGTTCCCGTCAATGCTGAAAAACCTGCCAAAGAGCGGCGGCTGGCTCAACACTGTGAAGGTTATCCTCGGTTTCATCGAGGTAGCGCTCGGCTTTAAATTCTTGAGCGTCGCCGATCAGACATACCACTGGCACTTGCTCGACCGCGAGGTTTACCTCGGCATCTGGATCGTGTGTTTCGCAATGCTCGGATTCTATCTCCTCGGTAAGATCAGATTTAAAAACGATGACCCTGTAGAGTCAATCGGTGTGGGCCGTTTGATATTGAGTATCATTACCTTTACATTTGTGGTTTATATGATTCCTGGAATGTGGGGCGCTCCTTTGAAAGCTCTCTCGGGCTATCTGCCTCCACAACAGACACTCGATTTCGACCTCAAACGTATCAATCAGGAGAATGCTGACAAGGTGATTGAATACATTAAGCTTAATGTTGGCGCTGTGCCTGCCGGACAAACCGAACAACAGTCGGCACAACCGACAGCGGAGCTTTGCGAAGAACCTCGTTTCAATGACATATTCCATTTGCCTCACGGATTGAAAGGTTATTTTGACTATGAGCAGGCGCTCGCTTGCGCTAAGGCACAAAACAAGCCACTTTACGTTGACTTTACAGGACACGGATGCGTCAACTGCCGTGAGATGGAAGCTAACGTTTGGAGTGATCCTCGCGTCTTGAAGATGTTGCGTGATGATTTCATCATCGTGGCTCTTTACGTCGATGATAAAACCAAACTTCCTGAGGAAGAATGGGTTATGGGTGGCGACGGCAAGATGAAGAAGACCATCGGCCGCAAATATGCCGACTTCCAAATCACAAAGTTCGGCACTAACGCGCAACCTTACTACTGCCTGATGGGTCATAATGGCGAGCTTCTCCACGAGCCTCGTGCCTACAATCTTGACAAAGACGGTTTTGTACAGTTTCTCAAAGAAGGTCTCGACAACTTCAAAAACGGAGTCTCGGTAAGAAATATAAACGAATAATCAGTATAGTTTTACCTGTGGCCATTAGTATATAGATATCGGCAATTGCCAGTGTCTAAAGGCTAATGGCTATTTTTTATTATATTTTTTCGAAAAGACTTGTTTTTTATAAAAATATGTCATAACTTTGCCTGTCATTCTAACAGTTGTGCCCGACACGTATCAGGGATAAACGAAATGAAAAAGCATTTACTATTAACTATGATGTTGATTTTGACAGCGACGGCAGCCTTTGCGCAGGATGTTATCGTGAAAAAGGATAATTCAACAGTTCTGAGTAAGGTTCTTGAAGTGAGCAGTACCGAAATCAAGTATAAAAAATGGTCAAATCAGGATGGACCGACTTATACTATCAGTGTTAACGAAGTTTTGAGCATCAATTATCAAAACGGTGAAATCGACAAGTTCGATACCACACCTGCGCCACAGCAGCAGACACCACAACAGTATACACCTCAAACAACAACCACTACTAATAATAACATCGTAAGTATGCCGACAACTTCTTACAAACCGGAGCCGATTTACGGAGGTTATATGAGACGTTCCGGCAGTACGCTTACCTTGGATGGTCGTACGCTTTCGGATAACGAGGTGCGCAAGCTGGTTGGTGAAGAAAATTATAAGACTTACACCGAGGCAAAGTCGCAGATTGCGGCTGGTGACGCCTGGAGTGCCATGTTCTGGATTTCGTTGATCGGATTTGGTTTATGCGAGGCCGGATATAGCTCAACAGGTAATTCAACACTCGCATATTCAGCAATCGGTTTGTTTGTGTTTAACGATATCTGTTTGGTGTGCTCACTGGTGTTCGACGGTATCGGAAGAGGCCGAATGAATTGGGTCGCGGATGAATACAACAGGCAGCATGGGCGCAACTATTCATTAAACTTCGCCCCGTCAATCATGGAGTGCAAGACGCCTCAGCTGCAGAACAACTACGGCTTTGGCTTGACTATGAGCTTGAATTTTTAATAAACTAATCAAATGAATATGAAAACCGGTAAGTTTTTAATTCTACTGGTCTGTCTGGTAGGATTGGCTAAATTTGTTGATGCTCAAGATGTTATTGTAAAGAAAGACAATTCTACAATCTTAAGTAAGGTTGTTGAAATCAACAGCACTGACATCAAATACAAGAAATGGTCAAATCAGGATGGTCCGATGTATTCCATTAGCCGTCAAGAGGTTAAAAGCATTAATTATCAAAACGGCGAAGTAGAGGTGATTTCTTCAGAACAACCGCAGCAGGTTTATGTTCAGCCTGAACCCGAACCTGAACCGACAACATATCAGCAACCTGAACCACAACCGCAAGTTGTGACACAGCAACAGCCGATTGAGATCAAGCAAACGGAAACAAAGCAGCCCGTTGTCCGTTACAATAGAGGAAGATTCATGTTTTCGTTGAATGCCGGTGTGTCGATGCCTTTGGGTAACTTCGGAACTGTCAGCCCGGACTGGTATTGCGCTCCGTTTAGTATCTTTGGTACTGATGAGTTGAGAACAGGTTATGGCGCGGCAAAAACCGGTGTCAACGCCGCTATGAAATTACATATTCCTCTCTCAAATAACAACCATGGTGATATCTTGGGTTTAGTCATTAAGGGGAATTTCATGTATAATGGCATTAGTGATGAGGAAAAGAGAGATTTCAGAGATATGTTGGATGAAATGGCCTATTCTTGGAATGCGTATTACAACACAAACGCTTATAATTACCAAATAGACCAGTATGCCAGCTATCGTAATTATTCTTTATTGTGCGGTATCGATTATACGCATTATTTCGCCAAAGCTTTCGCTCTTTTTGGAGAGTTTAATGTCGGTTTGAATTTGGCTTCGATCTCAAATACCGTTATTAATAATATTTGGGGAAACACCTATGTTTATTCTGAAGGGTATACCAACTACTATTCAGAAACCAGTAATGTGGTGTCATATAAGACACAAGTAAATGCCGCTGTTGAAATAGGCGGAGGATTGTTCCTTGCGGATCATATCAGTATTGGAGTGTTTTACACTTATTATTCTCCATTCCAAGTGTCCGGTACAATCACAATGTCTGGAGCTTATGGAACTGATCAATCCACGTTCATTTCGCAGAAACTTAAGGTTTCGGCTTTGAGTCTGCAGCTCGGCATCAATTTCTAACAAAGTATGTGAATAAAAAAATGCGGCAACTGCCGCATTTTTTTTATCATTTGCCAGCGTAATGCTGGTAGAACTGCACAATAGTCTCAATTCCCTTGAAGAAATGATCCAGTCTGTAGTTTTCGTTCGGTGAGTGGATGGCGTCTTCGCCAAGACCAAATCCCATCAAGATTGACTTGATTCCCAAAACTTTCTCGAAACGGGCGATAATCGGGATGCTTCCACCGCTTCTCATCGGGATAGGAAGTTTGCCGTAGGTGTCGAGATAAGCCTGTTCAGCTGCTTTGTATGCCGGAAGCTCGATAGGGCAGCCGTAAGCCTCGCCACCATGAAGCGTAGTAACTTTAACTGTCACATAATCAGGAGCTATGCTCTCGAAATATTCCTTGAACAGTTTGCCAATCTTCTCGTGATCCTGGTTCGGCACTAAGCGGCACGAAATCTTGGCGTAAGCCTTCGACGGAAGCACTGTCTTGGAGCCTTCGCCGGTGTAACCGCCCCAAATTCCACACAAATCGAATGTCGGACGTATACCGACTCTTTCAATCTTGGTGTATCCTTTTTCGCCACGTAATGCTTTCACGCCCAACGATTTCTTGAATTCTTCCTCGTTGTAAGGCGCCATATTGAGCATCTCGCGCTCTTTTGCTGATGACTCGACAACATCGTCATAAAAATGAGGAATTGTGATGTGGTTGTTCTTGTCCATCACGCCAGCCACCATCTCGCACAAGGTGTTCAACGGGTTGGCAACAGCGCCACCGAACAATCCTGAATGGAGGTCGGCATTCGGACCTGTGACTTCAACTTCCCAATATGCCAAACCGCGCAAACCAGTAGTGATTGAAGGCGTGTCGTGGTTTATCATGCTTGTATCTGAAACGAGGATAACGTCAGCTTTTACCAAGTCTTTGTATTCCTCAATCCATTTTGAGAGGCTGCCTGAGCCGATTTCTTCCTCGCCTTCAAGCATGAACTTCACGTTGCAGGGGAGGGTGCCGGTTTGCATCATAGTCTCAAATGCCTTGGCATGCATGAAAGCCTGACCTTTGTCATCGTCAGCGCCGCGAGCCCAGATCTTGCCGTCTTTGATTACTGGCTCAAACGGATCGGTGTGCCACAGTTCTATAGGGTCGACAGGCATCACGTCGTAGTGACCGTAAACCAACACTGTCGGCTTCTTAGGGTCAATGATCTTCTCGCCGTAAACAATTGGATTTCCTTCTGTCGGCATCACTTCCGCCTTGTCGGCGCCTGCCTTCAAAATGCTGTCTCTCCAATATTCCGCTGCCTTAATCATATCCGGCTTGTGAGCCGATTCCGAACTAATCGACGGAATTCTAATCAGTCCGAACAACTCGTCCAAAAATCGCTGTTCGTTTGCTTTAATGTAATCTTGTATTTTATTCATGTGTATTAGTTTTTGTAATATTTCAAAGTCATTTCGTTTCCATCAAACACTGCATACGTGTAGTCCCAAATCCAGTTTCCAACCACAGTTGTCACGGCGTGATTGCCGGTTTTGTACTGCATCGGCTTGTGTTGGTGACCGAAGACGAAGAAGTCAATTGTCTGGTCTTTTTGCGCTTCATCCAACGCGTATTTATACAACCGTGTGTTTTCAACGTCTTTGTAGAAATCGCCTTCGGCTTCGCGTTTAAGTTTCTTAACTCTATGATTATGAGACCATTTCAATGCCACTCTGATGCCGAAATCGGGATGTATATGGCGGAAGCACCACTGCAAGAATTTGTTTTCAAACACACTTTTCAGGAATTTGTAGCCTCCGTCACCTTTGCCACGTCCGTCGCCGTGCACGAGGAAGAATTTCTTGCCATTGAGCATCATCACCTCTGGATCTCTATGTACTTGAATACCAATCTCTTCCTGCAGATAAGAGAACGTCCACAGGTCGTGGTTGCCCGCAAAAAGATGCACCGGTATGCCGCTGTCAATGAAGTCGGCGAGCTTGCCAAGCAGACGAACATGTCCACGAGGCACGACAGTCTTGTATTCGTACCAGAAGTCGAACAAATCGCCCATCAGAAACAGCTCCTCGCAGTCGTCCTTTATAGAATCCAAAAACTCGAGCAATATTTTCTCGCGTCTCTGGCTGTCTTCCAAAGTCGGCACTCCGAGATGAAAATCTGTGGCGAAATAAATCTTCTTCATGATTGACTATCAGAACTTTATCTCATCTAAACGTCTGAGCATCTCCTTCAAGATAGCGGTCATCTTCGGTTCAGCGACGTTTGCCGCGTTGATGACTTCTTCGTGAGTAACCTGCACCGCTATGTCCTTTCCGCCAAGGTCGGTGATGATTGACATCGCAAATACTGGCAAACCGCAGTGACGTGCTATGATAACCTCAGGCACTGTTGACATTCCCACGCAGTCGCCGCCAATGATGCGGTAGTAGTTGTATTCGGCCGGTGTTTCGTATGTCGGACCTGTGTCTCCAACGTAAACGCCATGTTGCACCTGGATCTTCAGCTCATCAGCAATCTTATCAGCGAAAGCGAGCACATTTTTATTATAAGCCTCGCTCAGTTCAGGGAATCTTGTTCCTATTCTGTCGTCGTTCTTGCCAATCAACGGGTTAGGTAGCAGGTTGATGTGGTCGGTGATGAACATGATGTCGCTCACTCTGAAGTCCGGATTGACGCCACCGCTGGCGTTAGAAAGCACTAATAACTTGATTCCCAAGTATTTGAGCACTCTGATCGGGAAAGTGACTTCCTTGGTACTATAGCCTTCATAGTAATGGAAACGGCCTTGCATTGCCACAACACGGCGTCCGCTCAATGTTCCTAAAATGAGTTTTCCCTGATGTCCAGCCACTGTCGAAACAGGAAAGTTAGGGATGTCTGCATATGGGATAGAGTATTGAGTATCAATGACATTCACTAATCCACCTAAACCTGAGCCTAAAACAATACCAACCTCAGGCTCAAAACCATTCGTCTTCGATTTGATAAAATCTACTGTCTCAAGAATTTTTTCCAACATATTCTAAAATCAAATTTTTAAAATCCTCTTCTTCTTTGGCGTCATTGAAACGCACCTCGATCGGGATGGTGAACAGCGGCACGTTTTCAAATCGGCTGATATATGAAGAATTTGTTAATCGCATTAAGTCTTTTTCTGTAGTCACAATGATTTTGTTTTTGCCAATCACGCTGTTGTATCCGTCTAAAATGACGCTGATGTCGGCGTCATTATATTGGTGGTGATCGTCAAAATATTTGGTAATCAATGTGTTGTATTGTCGTTTAAGATGATCTTCAAGAGGGTAGGGGTTAGCTATGCCGCAAAACAGGTAAATAGACTTCACATTTTGCTGAAGAGTGCCCCTGGCGGCCTGATTTATCGGCGTAAACTTTTGAAAATCAATGTATGTGAAGAAAATTTTCTGATAAGGCTTGGCGTCGATGAGGTCAATCACATCACGTTTGTCATACGGCAGCAGAACACGGGGTGATTTCGTAACCACAATAATATCGGCGCGTTTTGCGGCATTCTTAACGTCACGGAGATGTCCGGCCGGAACGAGCATATCTTTTTTGTAGTTGTTGTAATACTCTGTCAGCAGGATGTTCAGTCCCGGCTTGATTTTCCTATGCTGATATGCGTCATCCAGAAGTATTACTTCAGGCGCTTTTTCGAGATTTAGGAGACGTTCCACGCCATCTGGGCGATCTTCGTCGACAGCGATTGTGATGTCATTGAATTTTGTGTGATATTGCAACGGCTCATCACCGATCTGCTCGTATGTGGTGTTCTCGTCGGCCAGAATAAAACCCTTGGTTTTTCTGCCGTAGCCGCGGCTCAACACAGCCACATTCACCTTGTCTTTCAATAGTCTGATCAGGTATTCGGTGTGCGGCGTTTTGCCTGTTCCGCCTAACGCTAGATTGCCAACACAGATTGTCGGGACGCTGAAACTCTTCGATTTCAGAAACCCACAGTCATACAGCTCGTGGCGAATGTTCAGGACAATCGCGTAAAGCCATGCTAACGGTGATAACAATCTGTTCATAGGTCAGTTTTGATACAAACGTACAAATATACAAATTATTTTTGATTCGCGCGTTATTATTTTTATTATTTTAGCGAAAATTTTTGAAATGAATAAAGTTAGTGAAATTGTCGGCTGTATCACAGACATAGCTCCACTCAAATGGCAAGAGCCGTGGGATAATGCAGGATTGCTGGTTGGCGATGCTAATATGCTGATAGACAAAGCTTTAATCACTCTTGATGTGACCGAGGCGGTTATCGATGAGGCGATTGGGAAAGGTTTTCATCTCGTGATAAGTCATCATCCTCTGATATACAAGCCGATAAAGCATATTTTGCCTGAAAACACAATTGAAAGGACGATTATCAAGGCGATAAAACACGATATCGCCATCGCTTGCATGCATACCAACTTGGATAACAGCTATCTCGGTGTTAGTAAATGGCTTGCGGATAAAATCGGACTGAAAAATCTGGAGATTTTGGAGCCCATGAAGGTAGAAGAAGACGTCGTGACGGGCGGAGGCATGGTCGGAGAGCTCGAAAATGCGATGGATGAGACTGGCTTTTTGGCTCTCGTGAAAAAAAATCTTAACGCGAAAGCTTTGCGTCACTCCGATTTTTTAGGAAAGAAAATCAAAAAAGTGGCGGTTTGCGGCGGTTCTGGTTTTTTCTTGCTAAACAACGTAAAGCATTGTAACGCAGACGCTTACGTGACTGGAGACGTGAAATATCACGATTTTTTCGAGGCAGATGGCAAGCTACTTTTGGTCGATGCCGGACATTATGAAACAGAACAATTTACAAAAGAATTAATTGCTGATGCAATTATTAAAAAATTTTGTAATTTTGCAGTTTCAATTTCGAGCGTGAAAACTAACTCGATAAATTATTTTGTATAAATATTAAATTTAACATAAATGGCTGAAACTCAGGAACTTAAACTCAACGAAGAAGAACAGATTGAAGTTACCGTTGAAAGAAAATTGGTTGCGCTTTACACATTGCAACAGATTGATTCTAAGATAGATAGGATTCGCATCGTGCGCGGCGAGTTGCCGGAAGCAGTGCAGGATCTCGAAGACGAAGTGGCTGGCCTCGAGACACGTATCGAGAATTACAACGCCGACTTGAAAAAATTCAACACCGACGTCACAAACTACAAAATCAAGATCAAAGAAACACAGGCTTTGATTAAGAAATATGAGGAACAGCAGAACAACGTCCGTAACAGCCGTGAATACGATTCATTAACAAAAGAAACTGAGTATCAATCACTTGAAATTCAGCTCTGCGAAAAGAGAATCAAAGACGCGACAATCAAGATTGAGGATATCAAGGTAAATCTTGAGGCAACTGAAAAGAAACTTGCTGAACGTAAAAACGACCTCACTGTAAAACAGTCAGAGCTTCAGTCAATCGTTGAGGAAACAGAGAAAGAAGAGGAAGATCTCGTCAAAAAGTCAAAAGAAAGCGAAGCTTTGATTGAAGACCGTCTCCTTGCCGCTTACAAGCGCATCAGAAAAGGTGCCCGTAACGGTTTGGCAGTCGTGAAAATCGAGCGTGATGCCTGCGGCGGATGCTTCAACAAGATTCCACCACAACACCAGCTCGACATTCGTATCCACAAGAAGATTATCGTTTGCGAATACTGCGGCCGTATCTTGGTTGACCAAGACATCATCGACCAGTACAACGCAAAGAACTGATCTGATTAGTCTAATCTGAACTTGAAAGAGATGACCACACGGTTGATGTTGGTCGTCTCTTTTACTTTTGTCTCATCGACAAACTCATTGTTTTCGCCATATAATGCAGGATAAAGCGAGTACTGCGAGTATAAGTCGTATGAGTTTTTACGCTGGCTTAAAACGTAGGCGGCGTCGAGTGTGAAACGATGATATGTGTAGCCGAAACCGCATGAATATGAGGTCATTTTAAGGTCTTCCTTGTCGAATCCGAATGGGCTGCCGTTGATTGCATAGCCTGTTCTGAATGCCAGGTTCTGCCAACGCCATTCCGCTCCGACTCTGATGTTGGATGTCGCCTTGTAAGTCTCGCTGATGAAGTCGTTGAGCGCTGTGTAGTCATAATTGTGGCTGGACGCGCGCATTTTGCTGTAGTCGACATATTCATAATCGCCCGTAATCATGCCGAAATTGCCGAAAATCAAGGCTGCGCTGGCGTTCAGGTGCAACGGTGTCGTTATGGTGTAGCTGTAGGTCGACACTGGTGATTCCCAAGAGAAACTGCCGTCGGAGAATGATGACCAGGTGCCTGTGTACCAACTGTCAGTAATGCCGTAGATTGAAGGAGTGTGGAATGCGACACCGAGGCGTATCCATTTGGCCGGATATAAAATGGCGCCGAATTTAGCATTGATGCCATAGCCTGAACTTGTAAGATATTCCGACTGGCTCCAATTTTTGAAATCGTCAGCAAACAGGTTGGTCTCCTTGTATTCAGTGTTGACTTTTCTCTCGAAATACGGAATGTTGACGGACAATCCGAGGTATAATTTCTCGTTGAAGTTGAATCCTGACGCGAATGAGAACTCGCGGCTGTTGCCTCTTTTGCTCACTCCATATTTCTGGTTTAAACCGCCTTGTGGCACAGGAGTATAGCAATTGCCATCATCGTCAAAGTTTAAGATATAAGTTTGCCAGAGAGGGTAGAGGATGTTTGGCGAATAATCTTCAAGATCGTATTCGTCGAAGACGCCGTTATCGTAGATCTCTGAAAAATATGCGTCGACAAGAGATGTGTGGTTGTTGTCGCCATTGATATAAGCGCTGTAGGCGTAATTGTTTATGGTGTTGATACCCAATGCGAAACTCACGGTCTTGAGCGCTCCTTCGTTGATGTCTTGTGTCCATGTCAAGCCAAGGTTGTTCATCGGGAGCTTGAATGATCTGTCAAATCCGTTGCCTCCGTTGTATTTTGAGGTGGTGGAAGTGATGTAAAACTCAGGAGTATAGATAAATGTGGCCTTTCTGAAAAGTCCCAGTCCGGCTGGGTTTATCGCTATTCCGGAGAAATCTGAGCCGATGGCGCCGACGGCGTTGCCCATGGCCGCGCTTTTTGCTGTTCCTTGATAATTCACGTATGAGAAATCAAGCATGTCGGTCTCCGATTGTGCCCAAGAGAGCATTGGGAATATTATTGTTGCTATTAAAAATAATCTTTTCATTATGATCATTATTTTAGTTATTCAATTGTTATCTTCTTCCGCCGCCACGAGAGCCACCGCCGCGTGAGCCACCTCCGACTGAGCCTCCGCTTCTGCCGCTACCCGAACTGCCACTGCTTCTAGGCGCTGAATATGAGCTTCTTGAAGAGTTGTTGCTCGGTCTTGAAACATTATTCGGTCTCGAATTGTTATTATTCGGTCTCGATACTGTATTGTTTGGTCTCGAACTGTTGTTGTTCGGTCTTGAAACCGTGTTATTCGGTCTTGAAACCATGTTATTCGGTCTAGACACAGTATTGTTTGGTCTCGATACCGTATTGTTTGGTCTTGAACTGTTATTGCTTGGCCTTGAAACTGTGTTATTCGGTCTTGAAACTGTATTGTTTGGTCTAGAGACATTATTCTTTCTACTCCTTACATATTCTGAGCTCGAGCGGGTCTGACGGTTGGAGTTCGCAGGAGTATATGTCTTAGTTCTTGCATTGTTGTTGCTAGGTTTTACTGTATTTCCACGATTTATCGCACCATGATGGCTTGTGTTGAAATTGCCTGCAAAATGCGGGTGGTGGTGATGATGGTGGTGGTGATGATGATAAGAAGGATAAAGAGGATAATAGGAGTAGTAAGGATAGTAATAAGAGTAGTATGGAGAATAGCCCCAATAGAAGCTGTTGTATGCCCAATAAGGTCTCCAGTACGGATACCAATATGGATCCCAGCCGTAGTAGGTATAAACCCAACCTGCTCCTAATTCAACGTAGACGGTTATTTCGGGTTCATCTTTTTCGATATAAACCGTGTCCACAACTCTTTCGATGCTGTCGACAACGGCATATCCTTCGTAGCTTTTATGAGTTTCATTCTTTACGGAATTTGAATCGAAATAACCGTAATTTGAGGTGACGAGTGTTTTCTCGTATTGTGTCTTGCTGTCGTATGGTGAGTAATAAGCGTCGTCGTTGATGACGTTATTGCTTGATGCACAGGCAGTTAACAATATTGTTGTAGCTGCGATGATGATGAGTGTCCTTTTCATAATTATTCACTTTTTATTAGTACATTGCAAAAATTTTTGTAATTTTGCACACTGAAATACTAACAAAAATCGTACCAAACTTTTAAAAATGGCAAAAGAAATTACAACACGTCAAGAAAATTATTCACAATGGTATAATGATATCGTGAATAAAGCCGAGTTGGCGGAGGGTTCCGCAGTGAGAGGTTGTATGGTGATAAAGCCTTACGGATATGCTATTTGGGAGTTCATGCATGACGCTCTCGACAAGATGTTTAAAGACACCGGTCACGTCAATGCTTATTTCCCGCTTTTCATTCCAAAAAGTTTTTTCAGCAAGGAAGCTAGCCACGTTGAGGGCTTTGCTAAGGAATGCGCTGTGGTTACGCATTACCGCCTGATGAAAAACCCGGACGGACCTGGCGTTGTCGTCGATCCTGAGGCAAAATTGGAGGAAGAGTTGATAGTGCGTCCTACTTCAGAGACAATCATTTGGGATACATATCGTAACTGGATCAAGAGCTATCGCGACCTCCCGATTTTGTGCAACCAGTGGGCTAACGTGGTGCGCTGGGAGATGCGTACACGCTTGTTCCTCCGCACAGCTGAGTTTCTGTGGCAAGAAGGTCACACCGCTCACGCCACACGTGAGGAGGCTATGGCTGAAGCCGAGAAAATGCTGGGTGTTTACGCTGACTTTGCCGAGAAATACATGGCTGTTCCGGTCATCCGCGGCATAAAGAGCGCCAATGAGCGTTTCGCAGGCGCTGTCGAGACATTCTGCATTGAGGCTATGATGCAGGACGGCAAGGCTTTGCAGGCAGGTACATCGCACTTCCTCGGTCAGAACTTCGCCAAGGCATTCGACGTGAAATATCTTAATAAGGAGAATAAACTCGAGTACGTTTGGGCTACATCATGGGGCGTTTCAACACGTTTGATGGGCGCTTTGATTATGGCTCACTCAGATGATAACGGACTCGTGCTTCCACCGAAGGTAGCTCCAATTGAGGTGGTTATCGTGCCTATCTATAAGACCGACGACCAGCAACAGGCGGTGCTCGATTACTGCAACCAGATGAAGCTACGTCTTGAGGCTAAAGGACTTAGAGTTAAATTTGATGATCGCGATACCCAGAAACCTGGCTTTAAGTTCGCTGAATGGGAGATGAAAGGCGTTCCGGTTCGCTTGGCAGCAGGTCCACGCGACGTTGAGAACCAGACAGTTGAGATTGCTCGCCGCGACACCTTGACAAAACAGTCGATTTCGGAGGCTGAGATGGAAGACCACATCCTCGGTTTGCTCGACGAGATTCAGGACAGTTTGTACAACAGAGCTCTTGAATATCGCAAGGCTAACACTCACCGTGTCGACACTTGGGACGAGTTCAAACAGGTGATTGAAAACGGCGGATTCGCTTATGCACACTGGGATGGCACAACAAAGACGGAGCTCGCTATCAAGGAAGAGACAAAGGCAACATTGCGCTGCATCCCGCTTGATGATGACTACGAAGACGGAGTTGACGTATTCTCAGGAAAACCTTCTAAGAGAAGAGTGATTTTCGCTAAAGCTTATTAAAGATAAGAAGGATAGGGTATATCAGCCGATAGGCGCTTATCCTTCTTATTTTTTTCATAATTTAATTAGTCGTCCTCGGGCGATTGGCCCGTAAGTTTCGGTTATATTCGCGGGATTACCTTTATAATATATATTTCCCACGTGGTAAATCTCGGCTGAGAGGCTGTCGCTGACATTGACGTAGCAGTCGGCGGTGTAGTAACTCCTCACATGAGTGTTTACAGTCTTAAAATCTTTGGCGTCGAAAATGCCATAACTTTGTTTGTAAATATCAAGAAAACCGTTGTTCGTGCCATGGAGGGTAGCCCTCGAGGTGCCGAATTGATAAACGAAATAAAAAGTCTCACAATCGTTGACTAGAAGATCGACATCACCTGAGCCGCCGTCTATTTCAAATCTGTAGACACCATTGTAATTGGAATCGTTGTACTGGTTTTTTGTGTCCAGAGTACCTGAAGATGCAAAAATGAAGTTGCGGATATCCTTATAATATAAGGTGGCGTGAAGTTCGTAGTCGTAAGGTCTGGTCCAGTCGTTTGTTGTGGTGTTGCGGATGGTTAAAATGCCGTTTTCCACATTGGTGGTTATGCTTCCGATGATATTGTCGCCTGTTGTTATTTCGATGTAGCAGGTGTCGGAACGTACGAGAGACATATTGATGTTGTCGTTGAGGCGCACTTCCCTGAAATTTGGTAGCTCTCGTGTTTCGGTTACTATTTTGCCGACGACAAAAGGAGCCTGTTTGCATGAAGTGAATGATGCAAACAATCCTAATATCATTATTATCAATAATTTATCTCTCATTGTTTCAATTTATTCTGTAACCTAATCCAAAGCAGAAATTATCGGCCCAGCCGAAGTGTGTCACTAGTGCGCAGGTGGCGAAAAGATGCTTTGTGATGCTCTGTTGGGCGCATAGTTTCTGATAAATACGGCCTTCGCCCATCTCTTTCCCTGCGATATGATATCCGAAATTGACCAGGAATGACGATGAACCGAACGCTATCTCGTAAGCCAAGTTGACGCCGGGCTTGAAAATCTCTATTGGAGTATACGGAATCTCTTGTGTTTTCAGCACTTCAATATCGGTCATGTCGTAAACAAGGTCGAAGCCGATGCCGAATTTGCTCATCTCGGTCACACGTTTAAGGCAGTTGACATGAAGGTTATACACTCCCCATTGCTTGTCGTAGCCCACATATTCGTTGATACCTTTGATGGCGTAGGTGAATGCGAAATAATATGACATATTTCTGCTAATCCAAGGCTTATATTGTTGATTGTCTTTGTGTTGCGTTGCGATATGTTTTTTAGGCTCGCTAAGGAAATACTTCGCGTTGATGCCGGCGTGAACTATGTTGATGCCTTTGTTCGGCGATACTCTCGCTCCGTTTGAGAAATGAGCGAAGCCCATGAAGGCGGCGAGGCTTAACCTGTTGGTTATGAATCTGTTATATTCGGCTGAAATGCTGATTGCGGCATTGGAATGCGAGCCGATGAATGTGTTTTTAGGGTTGGTTTTAGCGTCGAAATGGTTGGTGAGATAGCCATAGCCGATGCCCAACTTGATGTTTAGCTGATTCCTCTGGCTTTTAAGGCAGTTGAAACTGATGAAAGGATAGGCGGCATAGACCTCACCGACTTCTTTAAAACCACCCAGATCCGAGTAAAGCAGGCTGATTCCGACTGTCGGGTAATTCGATCTGGATTGCCAAGACTTTCTGCCGAATGTAACTTGTTGAACACTAATTTCATACATTGGGAAATGAGCCTTGAAATACTTCATCTCTGGATGATGGCACAGTAATAATCCGTAGCTGGCGCGAAGCTCAATCTGAAAATTTCTGACGAGAATAGTATCGTTGGTTTTTGCTGATAAGCTGTTGAATATCAACAAAAAGAGGAATAAAAAGATACTATGTCGCAATAAAAATTTCATGGCGCAAAATTACATATTTTTTTTGATAATTTGAAATTAATGGGGGAGATTCCTCGACAAGCTCGGAATGATATGAGGCAGGATTACAAATAATTTGTATATTTGCAAAAATTTTTGATATGGACAAGAGATTAGAGGCTTTTAAAAGGCTTTTGGACATCATGGATGACTTGAGAAAAGGCTGTCCGTGGGATAAGAAGCAGACCATTGAGAGTTTGCGTCATCTGACGATTGAGGAGACTTATGAGCTGAGCGAGGCTATCATAGCGTCTGATTATCAGGATGTTAAGAAAGAACTTGGCGATTTGATAATGCACATTGTATTTTACGCGCGCATTGCTGATGAGAGGGGCTTGTTTGATATTTCGGACGTGATAAACAGTATTTGCGACAAGCTGATTGTTCGCCATCCGCATATTTATGGTGACGTGAAGGTGGAGACAGCCGAGCAGGTTCTTGAAAACTGGGAAAAAATAAAAATCAAAAAGGAAGGCAACAAGAGCGTGTTGGGTGGTGTTCCTGCCGGTTTGCCGCCACTTTTGAAAGCTTACCGCATGACTGACAAGGCTTCGGGCGTGGGTTTTGACTGGCCTAACAAGGAAGAATGCTGGGCAAAGGTGCTTGAGGAGATGGACGAGCTGCAGGAAGAGGTGAAAAACGACGGCACGAAGGAGCGCAAAGACGAGGAATTCGGTGATTTGTTGTTCGCTTTGGTGAACTATTCAAGATTTATAAAAGTCAATGCGGACGATGCTTTGGAGCACGCGAACGCCAAATTTAAGAAGAGATTCATGTATATTGAGGATAAGGCGCGAGAGATGGGAAAGAGTGTGGCGGATATGACGCTGAATGAGATGGAGGAACTTTGGAAGGAAGCGAAGAAAGTGTAGGGTTTAGAGTGTAGGGTTTAGAGTAGAAAAGTGTATATTTTTTGTGGATAGAATAAAAATTTGTATATTTGCAGATTAAAATGATGTAAAAAATGAGTGAACTGGCGAAAAGAACGGTGTTCGGGAGTTTGTTTGTGATCGTGGTTATCGGAAGCATCCTTTTGAATTATTGGGCTTTCTTTGCTGTGATGATTGTTACGGTTTTACTTGGTTCTCAGGAAGTTAGCAAGCTGATGACGAAAGAAGACAATCGCGAATTGAAACTCATGGCCGTCATTATGGGCACGCTGTTTTATGTGCTGGGAGTTGTTTTATATCCAATTGCATACATTTTACAACTGTTACTAATTCTTACACCATTATTAATTGCGTTGTTCTCGGAAAAATATTCATTTGAGAAAGTTGCTGTAAGTTGTTGGACGGCGATGTTTTTTGTGGCATTGCCATGCACTTTGATGATGGAGATTTATAGGGAGCCTGAATTTATGTCAGGTGGTAAGTGTTTGTTAATCATATTGTTCTGCTTGATTTGGATAAACGATATCTTCGCTTATCTGACGGGAATGGCCATTGGAAAACATAAATTGTTTGAGCGTATTTCGCCTAAGAAGACAATAGAAGGCAGTCTCGGCGGCTTGGTGATGACGATTTTGACGGCATTTCTGGTGAATCATTTCTGGCTGAATATGATGAGCGACTTGAAAATGATTGGAATGGCTCTGATTGTTGTGGTTTTTGGCAGTTTGGGCGACCTCTGCGAGTCGATGATGAAACGTCAGGCGGGAGTGAAGGACTCGGGCAATGTGATTCCAGGTCACGGAGGCATTTTAGACAGGTTCGACGCCACGTTTTTGGCTGTGCCGTTTGTCTATTGCTATCTGATGTTGTGTTATTTTGGTAGTATGATGTTAATGTTCAAGTAAACTGATAGTTTATGTATATTCATAAGAAAGGATATGGTGTTATTGCGACGATGTTTACGGTGCTGGTATTAGGTATCGTAGGCGTGACGATGTTGCTTAACGCGATACTGGAGACGACTCATTGGACCATTTTGGCTGGTCTTATTATAATAGGTGTGATTATTTTCGCTTGGTCGATATCGTTTTTCCGAGTTCCGACGAGGCGTAAGATAACACATGAGGTAAACGCTGTGGTTTCGTCGGCTGACGGTGAGATTGTCGCTATTGAGGAAGTTGAGGAAAAGGAGTATTTTCACGACAAAAGAATTCAGGTTTCGGTGTTTATGTCGGCATACGACGTGCATGTGAACTGGTTTCCGATGGACGGCGTGGTGAGTTATGTGAAATACCATCCGGGCAAGAAATTGTTCGCTATAAACCCGAAATCGTCGGAGTTGAACGAGCGTAATTCTGTGGTAGTGAAGGATGAGAAGGGCAGAGAAGTGCTGTTCAGACAGGTGGCCGGAGTGATGGCGAGAAGGATCGTGTGCAATATCAAGGAAGGTGACAAGGCTGAGGTGGGAAAAGAATTCGGAATGATAAAATTCGGTTCGAGAGTTGATTTCTTCCTGCCGTGCGACGCTGATATTCAGGTTGAAATGGGAGATGACATCACCGGACAGGTTTCGGTTTTGGCATATTTAAAATAAAAAAAATATAAAATAATTGGCGCAATTAAAAAAAACTTGTTATATTTGCAGGTTCAAAATTTGAAATTAATGTTTAACTAAATTTAAATCACATGAAAAAAGTTTCTTTACTTTTTGCAATGATTGCCTTCTTATTTGGCAACGTATTTGCACAGACAGTAATCATCAATGATGACTTTGAGTCTTATCCACTTGGTGGCAAAATCGCTCAGAGTGCACAGGCACAGGGTATCGATTGGTGGACAACATGGACAAACAGCCCGGGTGGCAATGAAGACGGTGTTATCGCAGAGGCCGGCGGCACACAGTGCGGCTACATCTCAGGCGCTAACGACAACGTTCTCCTTCTCGGTGGTCAGGAAGCAGGTACATACGATCTCGAATTCGCTCTTTATTGCGATGAAGGCAAGTATGGTTACTTCAACATTCTTCACGAGTTCAACGGTAGCGGTTCAACATGGGCTATGCAGGCTTACCTGAATGCAACAAACACTGGCTCAGGTTCTTCAACTTATTCAGTCGGCCACGGTACAGTTCACGCTGGTGCTAACGGCAATGGTGATATCCCGGCAGTTGTTAACGAGTGGATGTTCATCAGAATCCGTGTCAATTGCGACTTGGACGTTGCTCAGTTGTACTATCGTTCAGCTACAACTTACCCAGAGGAGCAGTTAATCGTTGAATGGCAATGGAGCTTGGACAGCTTCGGTGATCACGTTGTCGGTCCTAAGATGGACGCTATGGACTTCTATGCACCACACTCAACACTCGGTTGCTACTATCTCGACAACTTCGTATACACAAGAATCGGTGAAGAGACATCAGCACACATCACATTCGACACAAATGAACTCAATGAATTCGTTGGAGAAGATGACGTTGAGACAGTTGATATCAACATCAGCAATGCAGAAGGTACATCAATCGGCCGTTGGACAGGTTGGATTGACTTTGGCGCAACAACAGTTACAACTGGCAACCACCAGATTAACTATGACGCAGAGCCAGGTACAAGCTCATCACTCGTTGGTTTGAATGTTGATGACCCAACTCTCGTTGAGGTTGGCGCTATGTTCCCAGGTTCAGCATACGCTGGCGCAGCAATGGGTACAAAGATCGTGAGCGCACAGTATGTGTTTTTCACCAATTCAGAAACAGGTACTCTCGGTATTGAAGGCAACACTTCAGTGACATTCCGTGTCTATGGTCAGGGCTTATATGGCCAGCCAGGTGAACTCCTCGCAGAGAAGACCATTCCTTACAACTCAATCGTTGAAGATGACTGGACAATTGCCACATTCGACACCCCAGTTGACCTTACAGGTTACAATGTGTGGGTAACAGTTGAATTCACACAGTCAGTTAGCGGCTATGCAATGTCATTCGACGGTGGCGAGCCGGCAGAGCACGGTGACTACTATCGTACAAACGGTGGCGGTGCATTCTCAAGATGTTCAGAAGTGTTCTCAACAGTTTACGGTAACTTCCACATCCGTATGAACACCCAGGGTTCTCCAGTTTCAGCAACATGGGCAAACTTGAGCAAACCAGAAGGTCAGATGGCTATCGGTGGCGATGATGTTGTTACAGTTAACCTGAACTCAATCGGTTTTTCAATTGGTGATGTTTTGAATGCAAATATCATCTTCAAGACAAATGATCCGGAAAACGAGGAAGTTATCATCCCATTGACAATGACAGTTGGTCATGCTTCAGTTTCAGAGGTTGAATATAACGCACTCAACGTTTATCCTAACCCAACAACAGGCATGGTGACAGTCGATGCTGAAAACATCAACGTTATCTCTATCTACAACGCAGCTGGTCAGCTTGTGAACATCGTCCGTGTGAACGGTGATAACGCAACAGTTGACATGAGCAGCTTCGGCGCTGGTGTTTACTACTTCAACATTATCGACAACGCAAACAACACAACAGTTCAGAGAGTTGTCGTGAAGTAAGACAAATAACAAACGAGCAGAAAAAATAAGAGACGCAATTGCGTCTCTTATTTTTTTGCTGTTTGTTGACGGAACCATTCGAAGATGGCGACGGAGGCGGCGTGGGATACGTTGAGAGAGCGGGTGGGACCGGGGATAGGGATGTAGACCACCATGTCACACTGGCTAAGTATCTCTTCGCGGATTCCGTGGCTTTCGTTGCCTACAATGAAAGCAGCGTCAGCAGGAAGTTTGGTCTCGTATATGTTTGTAGCATTCGTCGCTGTTTCGATGGCAACGATTTTTTTATTTTCCGGAATCAGTTTGCGCAGGTTGTTTTCTTCGGTGAAGAACCATTTTATGTTGTCGCGGCTTGAAGCGGCGCATTTTCTTACACGGCTGAGGCTGTGTGTGGGCTCAGTGCCGAGGAATATCATCTCAGAAGCACCTATGTTATCGGCGAGCCTGATCATCGATCCCATGTTGTCGGGCGTGAGGAGGTTGTCGGCGAGGATGATAGGGCGGGGGATGGAATCGTAGAAAGATTCGGGGTGGGATTGTGAGAAAAGATAGTTGGATTTGAGGTACATATCTAAAACTTTTTTCCTTGATAAGTGTTCCTTTCTTCGAGGCGTTTTTCTATTAAAGATAGCACTTGGTCGTAGCGGAGGTTGAGCCAGGGTTTTGAAACCAGATAACGTGGCGGGACTTCACCTGCGAAACGCTCGATGACAATGTTGGGGTTGAGCCGTTCGATGAAGTCGATGACGAATTCGATATAATCTTCAAGTGTAAATAGGTGAAAATCAGCTGGATTGGCAAGATATTCGTCAGCCATTTTGGTGTCTTTGAATATTTGCAATTGGTGAAATTTCACCGTTGTGAGTGGCAGTTCCGAAATGATACCTGCCGCGTGAAGCATCATTTCATGAGTTTCGCCCGGAAGCCCGAAAATAAAGTGACCGCCGCAGTGGAAACCGTAATTGTGAACGAGATCGATGGCATGACGTGCGGTGGCGAAGTCGTGGCCGCGATTGACACGTTGCAAAGTGGAGTCGTAGACGGATTCGAGGCCAAGTTCGATTATTATAGGACGAATAGGGCCAGTTGGACGAATGGGATTAATAGGACTAATATTGCGAAGCATCTCCAAAATTTCCTCGTTGATGCAGTCGGGACGGGTGCCGATGACTAGACCGATGATGCCGGGAACTGATAATGCTTCACGATAGAGTTTCTCTAACTCATCGAGTGGTTTGTAAGTATTGCTGAATGCTTGAAAATAAGCAAGATACGAATTGGCTCGACGATAGCGGCGCTGATGAAACTCGATTCCTTCCTCAATTTGTTGGCGTACGCTTTTCTCTGGGAGGCAGTATGATGGATTGAACGCATCGTTGCGGCAGAAGGTGCAGCCGCCGGTGCTTATTTTGCCGTCGCGGTTAGGGCAACTGAAACCGGCATCGATGCTGATTTTTTGCACACGACCGCCGAACTCGCGCTGGAAGTACGAGGAATAACTGTTAAAACGACGGTTGTCACCCCAAGGGAACATGATTTGAATTTTTTGCAAAGATACGATTTTTTTAGTTAATCAGTTGTTCAGTTAATCAGTTAATGAGGTTCCTCACTGCGTTCGGAATGACAAATTTTTGTATTTTTGCAGAAAATTTAGAAAAAATGGAAAGTTTTAAAGTTGGTGACAGAGTTAACTTCTTGAATGACAAGGGTGGAGGAGTTGTTAAAAAGATTATCGACACAAGAATGGCTGAGGTGGAGATTGAGGAAGGCTTTAACGTGCCGGTGTTGATGAGCGATTTGGTGTTGGATTTCAGGGCACAACCGAACAGACAGCAGCAGATGGTTGACAATGTGCAGAAAGAGATTAAGAATCAACAGATTATAGAAGAGGAGACCAAGAATGAGGCAAGAAGAAGTGAACTGAGGCGTTTTGCAAGAAACTCGGAGGAAGAAGGCATTTATCTGGCTTTTATTCCTCATGACCAGCAATGGCTGTTGACCGGATTGATTGATGTTGCGGTTGTTAACAATACTCCTGCTGACGCTTTGTACAGCTTTAATCTGAAAGAAGAGGAGAAATATGCGAATATCGACTACGGAAGCATTGCTCCATTTTCGAAAGTTGTTGTTGAGGCAATATCAAGAGATGACATCGCGCATTGGTGTGAAGGTGTGATTCAGGTGGTGCTTTGCCAAGACAACATAGATTTCGTTTATCATCCATTGCATGCGCCGTTCTCGTTGAGAACCAGTCGTTTCTTTAAGGACGGAAGTTTTGTCGAGTCGGGATTGTTGGGCGAGAAGGCCTTGATGATTTGTTTGTCGACGATTGCGGCATTAAAAGGTTCGGAGACAGACTACACCAAGCTGATGAAAGACGGTGTGATGCAGCCGAAGGCCAATAAAGACATTGTAAAGAAAGCGGCGGCGATTGACAAGCATCAGACGCAGCCGGGCGAAGCGATTGTTGATTTGCACATCGGCGAGTTGGTTGACAATATTTTAGGAATGTCGAGCAACGATATTTTCAGAGTTCAGATCAATTATTTCAAGAAAATGCTTGACAGCGCTATAGAAAACGACTATTCGAAGGTGACGTTTATCCATGGCGTTGGAAATGGTGTTTTGAAGAATGCTATTATTGAGGAGTTGAAAAATTATGACAATACATCAAACAGAATGGCGTCGATTTCGAGATTCGGAGTTGGGGCGATTGATGTGATGATTTCTGACAAAAAAAAGTGACCCCGCCGGGATTCGAACCCGGACCGAAGGAACCGGAATCCTTAATTCTATCCATTAGACTACGGGGCCTTTACAAAGTTGTCAGTTGTTCAGTTGTCCAGATTAACTGACTAACTGATTTGGTGGAGCTGGAGGGAGTCGAACCCTCGTCCAAACAAGGAACAATTATGCTTTCTACATACTTATTCTGTTGTTGGTTTTCGAGCTGTGCAAGGAAACAGACATCCTAATCGCAACCTTATCTCCTTGAGTTTCACGACGTTGCCGGAGCTTCCGCGTCGCTATCCCGAAATTGCTGAGCACCTCGTAGCCGGACCGGAATCGGGAGGCTCCATCCGCGAGATGTCTCGTCCTCTCACCTTGTGAAAGGATGAAGCTTTAATCTACTGTACTTCGATTAAGCAGCGAGAGCGTAAGTATTTTCGCCAATTAATTTTTTGCAGTCAAGATTTACGAGCGTCACTGCGAGGCTCGGTATGCTTACATAACCCTTCTACAAGCTGTCAAAACCGGTCAGCCCCAAGCGTTATGCTGATTTTCTTCCATCAAAAAGCGTGCAAAAGTACTAAAATTTTCCGAATTTAGAGATATTTTTTTACATCTTCATCGGAAATAGTTGAGCCACATAGTATTACAAGGCGTCCGATGACGTTTTGAAGCTCGCGTATGTTGCCGGTCCACTGCTGTTTTTTCAGTTCTTCGATGGCAGAGTCGGTGAAAGTGGGGATAGGTTTGCCCATTTCGTTGGCTGCTTTCACCACGAAGGTATTAATTAATAAAGGTATGTCGTCGAGGCGTTCGCGCAGTGGCGGCACCCGCATTATTATCATGCTGATACGGTGGTAGAGGTCTTCGCGGAAGTTACCTTTCGCTATCTCGTCCTGAAGGTTTTTGTTTGTCGCCGCAATGACTCTTACGTCGACTTTTATCTCTTCTTCGCCACCCACTCGGGTAATCTTATTCTCTTGAAGCGCTCGGAGCACTTTGGCTTGTGCAGCCAGGCTCATGTCGCCGATCTCGTCAAGGAAAAGTGTGCCGTTGTTAGCCAGTTCGAAATCGCCTTTTTTCTGTTTTATTGCCGAGGTGAAAGCACCTTTTTCGTGTCCAAACAGCTGACTCTCAATAAGTTCAGAAGGGATTGCCGCGCAGTTGACCTCGATGAAAGCATTGTCTTTGCGAGGGCTCATCTCGTGAAGCTGGCGTGCCACCAGTTCTTTGCCGGTGCCGTTTTCGCCTAGTATCAAAACTCGGGCGTTGGTGGGGGCGACACGTTCAATCATGGTGTATAACTCATTCATAGCCCATGAGTTACCGATCATTTCGTATTGTTTGCTGACGGCTTTGCGCAAAATCTTAGTCTCGTTGACGAGTTTGTTTTTGTCGAGTGCGTTACGCAGCGTGATGAGCATGCGGTTGAGGTCCATCGGTTTCTCTATGAAGTCGTAAGCGCCTTTTTTTATCGCGTCGACGGCTATGTCGATGGTGCCGTGTCCTGATATTATAATAATAGGTGTGTCAGTGACAGTTTTTGCCTTCTCGAGGAACTCGATGCCGTCCATTTGAGGCATTTTGATGTCGCAGAAGATCGCGTCGAATGTCTCGTTATGAAGCATAGGCAGGGCTTCGATGGCGGAGGCTGCCTCGCTGATGGTGTAGCCTTCGTTTTCGAGTATGCCGCGCATAGCGCGTCGGATGGCAGGCTCGTCGTCGATGATAAGTACTCGTGACATCAGAAATTAGGTTTTAATTCAGATTTCTTATAGAAGTCGTCGATTATTTTCACTGCTTCGTCGACATCGTCAACAACATGGAAGATGTTGAAGTCGTCTTCTTTTATCATTTTGTTTTCGAGCAGAGTCTTCCTGAACCAGTCGACAAGCGGGTTCCAGAACTCCGAGCCGAACATCACGATAGGGAAGTTGGCGATTTTGTTTGTCTGCATGAGTGTGAGGGCTTCGGAGAGCTCGTCGAGGGTGCCGAAACCGCCCGGAAATGCTATGAAACCCTGCGAGTAGCGGGTGAACATCGTCTTACGGATGTAGAAGTAATCGAAATTGATACATTTGTCGCTGTCGATGTAAGGATTCGAGTGTTGCTCGTGGGGCAGCACAATATTTAACCCCACGCTCTTGCCTCCGGCTTCGTGCGCGCCTCTGTTTCCTGCTTCCATGATGCCGGGGCCACCGCCGGTGATGACGCCGAAGCCTTTTTCAACGAGTTTGGATGCTGTTTCAACGGCTTTTATGTAATATGGGTTGTCTTCGGTGATGCGGGCTGATCCGAAAATGGCGACGCAAGGTCCGATTCTGGAGAGAGTCTCGTATCCGTTAACAAATTCCGACATAATCTTGAACACTGACCATGAGTCGTTGGCTTTGGTGACGGTCCAATTTCTGGTCTCTATTGCTTTCTTTATTTTATCTATGATCATAATGATATTAATTATTTTTTGCAAAGATAACGAAAAATTTTATACTTTTGCAGTCCGAAATGCGAAAAAATGCGGATTTAGCTCAGTTGGTAGAGCGGCAGCTTCCCAAGCTGCAGGTCGCGGGTTCGAGACCCGTAATCCGCTCTAAATTTTTTTTAAAAATAAATGTCGGGTGTATTGAAAAAAGCAGTACTTTTGCACTCGCAAAAATAAGGCGATCGGAAGCTTAGCTCAGTTGGTTCAGAGCGCCTGCCTTACAAGCAGGAGGTCGCTGGTTCGAACCCAGCAGTTTCCACAATTTTATTCAAATTTTACACGCAGAATAAAATAATACACGCAGAATAAAATAGTTTTTCTTTAGAATAAAACTTTTATGCTTTAGATTAAAATCTAAAGCATTTTTTTTGTATATTTTTGCAACCTCAAACCTAATTAGATATAAAAATAAAGTCTAAATAAAAAATGAAACAAAAAAGCAGGTTTATACATGTTTTTTCGGCTATTATGCTGATGATATCTATTGCTTGGGGACAGACGGCTCAAGCCATGGTGACAGAACCAATGACCTTTGAAGGCTATTCGAATACCAATGGCAACACAAGTTTGCACGTTTGGCGCATACAAGGTTTCTTGGGAATGGCATCGAGCCAACAGCCAGTATCAGGCACCAGTCAAACCTTCAACAATGCGCAAGTAATCAACGTTGGAGGCAACAGAGTGACCATCAACGGCACACTCAACTTTACTGTGACAAACACCTTTACCGATGTTTACACTGGAAGTGTTGTTACATTGGTATTCGAAAGTTCCCATTTTTGGTTCTACGGCGCCACGGTTAAGACCTTGAGCGATGCCAATGTCACCGGATGTACTTACTCGACTAGCAGCAACAAGAACACCATCACAGTCACTATACCACAAGGAAAGAGCTTCGGCAAGGTGTATCTTGAGTTCGTGCCCAACGCACCGATGACTAACAGCAACACTACGGTCACTGTGCCTGCTGGCGACTACTGGGTGAGCGACGCCAACCACAAGCCAATGCCTATGCCTATAGTCACCTACGGCAACACAACATTAACGCAAAGCACCGACTATACCCTCTCGTGGAGCAATAACGGCAGCGCAGGTACAGGCACCGTTACCGTTACAGGAGGTGGCAACTATGCAGGCTCGGCAACAGGAACTTTCCCTATCCGATGGGCTACTTACACCATCCACTTCGATAAGAACCATAACGACGCCACCGGCACGATGAGCGACCAGCAGTTTACCTACCACACGGCGCAGAACCTAACTGCTAACGCCTTCAGCCGAACAGGCTACTCTTTCGAAGGCTGGAGCACCACGCCCAATGGAGCAGTGGCATATACCGACCAGAAAAGTGTCAATAATCTCAGTGTCAACGATGGCGAGATTATCAACCTCTATGCCAAATGGACGCTAACAAACTATCATATCACCTACGACCTTGACGGTGGCAGTGTGGCAACAGCCAACCCCACCACCTACGACGTTACGACACCGGACTTCACATTGAACAACCCTACCCAACCAGGCTTCACTTTCGATGGCTGGACAGGTACAGGCCTCAACGAGGCAACACAGACGGTGACCATCGCCCAAGGTTCGACGGGCGACCGCAGCTACACCGCTAATTGGACGCGCTTCGCCTACGTCCTCGTTTTGGAGAATGGCATCACCGCCACACCATCTTCTGCATCAACCTATAACAGCATAAAATATTATACCCCTGGCACCGAAATTACATTAAGCTACAATGGCACCCCGCCCTCGGGCTTAGATTTCCTTGGCTTCTACGTGAACGGTTCCCCAATCGAGGGCAACACCTTTGTGATGCCAGCCAACGATGTCACTGTAACCATTAACTTCAATGGCCTTCCGTGGGAAGGTGCCGGTACCAGCGATTATCCATACATCATTCTTAATGCCGACCAGCTTGACATGTTGGCTACCCGTCTGAATACTGGTATTGGCGATGACTATGCCAGCAACGGATACAGCGGCAAATACTTCAAACTTGGCGCTGATATCAACTATAATCCTAACGAACTCATCAACGGTGAGAATTATACCGCTATCGGAAATGATTATGGTAATGAAAACTATCAATTCAATGGCACCTTTGATGGTGATAACCATATCATCAGCGGTATCCGTATCAACAAGCCTGATTACTATTTACAAGGTTTATTTGGAGAGATTGCTTCCTCCGGAACTGTGAAAAATGTCATCCTTGACGATGCCGTTGTCATAGGAAGAAATTGTGTCGGTGGCATTGCGGGCAATAAACTGGGCACCATTGAGAAATGTCGCGTCATCAACACCAACATAACTGGCAATAGTATGGTCGGCGGCATAGCTGGTCACAGCGCGAACCAAACAATTGAGAACAACATGGTCTTAAACACTGCAATCACCTGTTACGACTCTGAATTAATTGTGACAGGTGGTGCTATTATTGGATCACAACAAACTGGCAGTATCAGAGATAACTACTATCACAACTGCACTGTAAATGGTGTGACTTCCAATATAGGTTGTGGTTTTACAAGTATCGGGAACATTATCGTTGGCGACATCACTTCATACAATGCAGCGGTGCAGGCCTACACTCTGACTTTGAGCCCGCATATCACTGCCACACCAGCCGCTAATGCCACCTACGACGGCATTCTATATTATACCGAAGGCACGGAAATCACGCTTGGTTCGAAAGACGGCTACACCATCACCTCTGCCACGTTAATCTACGGCGGCAACAACTACAATATCGAGCCTATTGGCGGAGTCTATTCCTTTACCATGCCCGCCGCCGATGTTAGGGTCACGACAACCTTGGCGACCTTGGAGGCCAGTTATGAACTATTCAGCGGAGACCTTGTTGAAGGCGACTATCTGATTGTATATAATCTCAATGGTAACCTCTATTCCATGAACAACGTGATTTCATCCAATCACGCGTTCCAATATGAAGAAGTCAATGCGATTGACAATGTGATTACGACAGACAATGCTGACATCGTTTGGCACATCACCCCATATAGCGACGACAGTTGGACTATCTATAACGCTGAAGTTGGAAAATACGCAGGTGGCCGCCTGGCCCAAAGCGGGGCTCAATTGTATGATGAAACTGATTATTGCGCTACATGGACAGTTTGGAGTTCATACTCATTCCAAAACTGTGGTAATGAGGGATTTCTTGGTTTCCGTACAATGGGTACAGCTCTCCTGGGTTTCTATGTCACGAACACTGATCCCTATAATCCAATCTATACTAACTTGTTGCTTTACAAGAAAGTTGAAGCTCCTATCACTGAGACATACACACTCGAAATCGAGGGCTACAACGACGATGAGAGCGGCTGGTATCTGATTGCCTCGCCTATTTCCACTCCGATTACACTAACTGAAGGAGAAGGTATTCTTACCAATGATTACGACCTCTACCGTTTCAACCAATCTGGTACAAACGGCGAGTGGGAGAACTACAAGGCTCATACCGAATTCACCACATTGGTCAACGGTCGTGGCTACCTCTATGCCAACAGCGAGGATATGAAACTAAGCTTCACTGGTGTGCCTTACAGCGGCGATGGCACAGTCACTTTGGACAAGGACGACAATGCAGACCTTTCCGGCTGGAACCTTGTGGGCAACCCGTTTGCTGAAACGGCTTACATCGACCGCGATTTCTACTATGTTATGAATGACGGCGGCAGTGAGATTATAGTCGCTGAACGCTCAAACAACTATGTTGAAGCCATGGAAGGCATCTTCGTGCATGCAGACGAAGACGGCGAGACGATGACCTTTACCACCGAAGCGCCAAGCAAAGGCAGTGGTAAAAACGAATCGTTGGTGATTAACCTCGGCAATGGAAACCGCGGCAGCGTCATTGATCGCGCCATTGTTTGTTTCGACGGCAAGAACACCCTGCCAAAATTGCAAATCTTCGACGGCAGCACAAAACTCTACATCCCGCAAGACGGTACCGACTACGCCATCACATTCAGTGATCGCCAAGGCGATATCCCGCTGAATTTCAAGGCGAAAGAAACGGGATTATATACAATAACCATTGAGACGTTTCAGGAAACGTCTCTACGGGGTATACACCTCATTGATTTATTGGCTGGCGAAGACATCGACCTTGGCAATGATCCGTCGTATACGTTTATCGGTTCGCCTGCAAATAGAAAAGCGAGATTCGTTATCAGGTTTGAAGACTCCTGTAACACCGAGAGCTCAATTTTCGCTTACCAAAGCGGCAGCAACATAGTCGTCAGTGGGGAAGGTGAGTTGCAGGTGTTCGACGTGATGGGACGTAAAGTGAAAACACAGTATGTCAACGGTGTCGAGACAATCAACGTCAACGCGCAGGGTGTTTATATCTTAAAACTAGAGGACAAAGTGCAGAAGATTGTCATTAAATAGGATGGAATCCTCCCTACTCAAACAAATCAGTAGAAACAAAATAAAAAGTATATACAATGAAAAAGATAATATTCGCAATCGCATTAGTAATGACAATGAGCTTCGCCGCAAGCGCCCAGCATGACAGTTATTTTAAATGGTCTGATGCTGACAATGAGGTGATACGTGATTTTGAAGGCAACGGAATAACTATCGCCTTGCCGTCACATGGTAACGATTTCGACAGCAATGCTCCACTAGGCAGCGGCTTGCTGCTGCTGACAGCCTTTGGCGCTGTTTACGCGCTTCGCAAAACCAATGAAAAACTATAACAAACCAGTTGGGGGCGAACAATTATTCGCCCCCAACGCTTTTTTTTGGTCAAATTATTGCCGTTAGTCTCTTACAACTTTTCTGATCACATTCTTTCCTGATGTAGTGACTCCTTTTACTATATACATCCCTTGGCTTAATTCACGAATGTCGCTGGTGCTCATCTTCTGTCCGTTGACGTTGTATATCTCAACCACATCGATTATCTCCTCATACAAATTCTCATCAACAGATAACACCAATTCTAGTAAGATGTAGTTTTCGCCGTCCGGTGTGAGAGCGAAATCCGACTCGCAGTCATCATAAACGGCTGTAAGTTTGAAGACATAATCGCCTGACGCCAACTCTTGATAATAAGAGGTGTATTGTCCGTCGACTTCGATAACGCCTTTGAGCCCTTCATAGTAGAGGTTATAATGATTTGGCTGAGTTTCCGGAGCATTCCATGAAAGAACCGCTGCTGTCACTCCAGTCTCAGGGTTGAAATAAGCCTCGCCTTCGAAATTGGTAGGAGGATAACATGGCGCTGGTGGAGTAGGAGGTGTCACTTCGCCCATCTCGCCGTTCTGACCTATATTCTGGCCGTAAAGACCGCCAGGGCCACTGCCGCTGACTGCGCCTGTCGAGTTAATCCATGTAAAGATGTTTTGTCCGCCATGGAAACCGGTGGTGTTTTCGCAACCTGTCTTGCCGTAGGTGCTGGAACACATCTGGGTGCTCCACAAGGCGTTTCCGTTCATGTCAAAACCTTGTGCTTCCACTGTTGAGGCGTCGCTTGTAGGGCTCTGGCCTTTGATATAAATCACAGAGAATCCGTCGCCGTATTCGAAAGCGTCGACGCGTGTTTTGGCGAATGGAGCTGAGCCGTTGTCGTGCACGAGTATGCCTTCGCCCCAAACTATTTCACCGTAAGGTGTGATGCGGTTCACATACAGTCTATGTTCTGACTCGAATTCTGCGTCAGTCTGGCGATAGCCGATGATGATGTCGTGGCTAACTGGGTCGACTGTAGCATAGGCATCGATATAGTAGTATGTCGGATCTGCTGGATGCACAGGTGCTCCGTTTGAGCCGATTGTGGAGGATCCGAACTGGTCGAAGTGGAACACATAGGTGTTGAATGCATCGCCAATGCCAGGATGCCAGATGTAGACATAGCCGCCTCCCATGCCGTCGGAAATGGCGTGGTGTAGATATGTCACCTGGAATGTCTGTGACGCCATCAGCAATGTCTCTGTGCTGAACATGGTTCCATCAGGGTTATAGCCTGCGACTAAGATTTCTTTGTCGGTGTAAAGTCCGTTGCCGCATTTTTCGAATGTCACGAAGACGCGGTTGTCGTAACCCAGTGTGAGCTGTCCGTACATGCAGCGGTAGCCGCCGGCGTCGGCTATGGTGATGACTGGACCTGCCGCGACGTTAAGATATTGCAGATAGAGATTCTGATAGTCGAAGCCTAAGGCCCAAATGCCGCCATCGTCGGTTGCGATGACTTCTGCACGTGAGAAACCGAGTCCGTTAAAGAGTTGCACGCCTTGCTCGCCCCATGGGAATGAGCCGTCAGGGTTGATCTTTACAGCGTAGGTGTAGCCGTCGTAAACAGAGAAACAGCTGACCACGCCACCGTCGGTTGTAGTAGTCATTGCAACGCCTTCCGACATTGATGAGAACTGATGAGCGCTGATGTGAATGCCGTCAGGACCCCATTGTGGCTCGCCTGCGAAATTCAGACGCTGCAATCTCGGTGACCAACCGTTGCCTCCGACAAAACTGCACCATTGCAAGTAAGTGTCACCGGTATATTCATTGTAGGCGACGTAAATCTCACCGGCATCAGCTGAAGTGTTGGCGATGAAAGTGTTATTGACCGGGTCGTTGACCCATTGCGCCTTTACAGCGAATGCCACTGCCAAAGCGATAATAGTAAAAAACAGTTTTTTCATTTATAATTAATTTTAACAATGCAAAGATAGATAATTAAAATGAAAAATGCAAGAAAAAAATGTAAGGGCGAAACAATTTTCGCCCTTACTAATTATTCGTCATTCCGAGCACCGAAGGTGCGAGGAATCTTATTTAATGTTCGGCTCTTCGAGACCGAGGTGTTTCTTCTTGTCGACAGCCTTGAGGTAGATGCCGATGAGCAATGCCGCCACGCCGAGGCAGGCGAGCATCACCAATGCCCAAGTGTAGTTGAGCTCATGTGCGAGAGCGCCCTCAGGGTTGGTTGATGTGAGAACCTTACCGATGAGCAATGGGAACAGCCACAGACCAATGTTCTGAATCCAGAAGATGAGAGCGTAAGCTGAACCGATGATCTTCTCGTCGACGAGCTTTGGAACGCTTGGCCACAAAGCTGCAGGAACGAGTGAGAAGGACGCGCCCAAGACAAGGATTGTCACGTAAGCCACAATAGTGCCACCAGCTGCGTTGCCTTTGAACATAGGCAGGATGAATGCGAATGTCAAGTGGCAGATGACCAAGAGGATAGAACCGATCATCAACATTGAAGCGGCCTTGCCTTTATGGTCGACATAGTTGCCGAGGATAGGAGTGATAGCCACTGCGAGGAGCGGGAACACTGCGAAGATTGTCTCAGCTGTACCACGCATGTAACCCATATAGCAGTAAACCACAAGAGCCACGACTGCCAATCCCATCAGACCGTATTTCATGCCTTTATTGGTCTTGATGAAGTTGCTTGCGAATGAGCAGACAGCGACGAGCAGCATCACAATGTACTGGACGATTGTCACCGAGTTGCTTGCCCAGAAGCCTGTACCAGGATTCAAGGTGAGGTTGCACTGAAGCATGTTGACAGCGTATTTCTGGAACGGGAAGATTGCTGAGTAGTAAAGAACGCAGAGCAATGCCACGAGCCAGAATCCGAGACTTGACAAAATCTTGCCGATATCGCTGACTTTGAACGGGTCGTCTTTCTCTTCGGCTTCGCCAGTCTGAGCGTCGAGTTTCTTATCCATGAAGAAATAAACCACAAACATCATGAGGGCGATGCAGAGAAGTACCACGCCGAATGCCACTGAACGGCTGACGTTGATTTCTTCGCCGAGTTTTGCGAAATAAGGTGAGAAGATCATACATGTGGCGACGCCGAGACGGGCCAAAGCCATCTCAGAACCCATAGCCAATGCTGTCTCACGGCCTTTGAACCATTTCACGATACCGCGGCTGACGGTGATACCTGCCATTTCAGCGCCGCATCCGAAGATCATGAAGCCGATACCCGCAACTTTTGCTGAAGCAGGCATGCCTCTGTAGAATGGAGAGACGCCGAGTTCCTCGAAGAGAGGAATATAGTTGAGGTTCTCGGTGAACCAGCCTTCAGCGCCACTGCCGCCGAAGTTCTCATGGATGGCGTAGTACTTGATCAAGCCGCCGACGAGCATCACAGCGCCTGACAAAACAGCGGTGAAACGAACTCCCATCTTGTCGAGGATAATACCTGCGAAGATGAGGAAGAACACGAAGACGTTGAGGAACGTCTCAGAACCTTGCATGGTGCCGAATGCCGAGCTGTCCCAGCCGCGTTCGGTCTGCATCAAGTCTTTGATGGGGGACAAGATGTCCATGAAGATGTAGGCGCAGAACATCGCCAACGCCAATAGCAGCAAAGCGGTCCATCTCATGGCCGCATTGTCACGAAGTGTTTGAATCTTTTCTGTCATAATATAAAACTTTTAACTATAAACTTTCAACTTTCAACTATTTCTCCGCTGGCAGCTGAATCACTTCTTTCTTCGAACCTTTCAGCACTTCCTTAGCAAAGTCAGCGATGCTTTGAGGAGTGATGCTCTTCAAGATTTCGTCGTATTCAGCGATGATGTTGATGTTGTCTTCTTCATAAGTCTCGATTGCGTCAACCCAGAAGTCGTTTTCTTCGAGGTTCTCGGCGCGTTTCTTGTAAAGATTTTCAACAACCTTTGTCAGATCTTCCTGAGCCGGACCGTTTTCAGCCACATCGTTGAGGCCTTCGTAAACCTTGCCGAGAAGCTTCTCGTACATCTCTTTGTTGGTGTCGAAGCCGATGAGGAACAGGTAAGCGTCTTTCGGTTTGTCGGTGATCTGTCCCATGACGCCCACGCCGTAGGTGCCGCCTTCTTCCTCACGGATAGAACGGGTGTAGTATATATCCATGACATCGCCCAAAGCCTGCATGTAAAGCTGGTTGCGATAGTTGTATTTCATGTCGCCGACGATGATGGTGTAGACTGTAGTCTTAGGGTTCTGCATCTCTTTTTCATAATGGCAGATGTATTCGCCCTGCGGGAAGCTCAAACCGACGTCTTTCCAGCTGTCTTTGCGTTTGTTCTTCTTCAATGATGCCAGATATTGCTCGACCAATGGCTTGAATGTCTCTTCATCGATATTTCCGACGAAATAGAATGTGAAGTTGTTAGGATCAGCGAAACGGTCTTTGTACATTTCCATTACCTTGGAGTAGTCGATCTTCTCGACCTCGTCAGCTTTCACTCTCGTGCGAAGCGGATGGTCGTTGTATAACACCTTAGTGATTGAGTCGCTGAAGGTGATCATCGGGTTAAGCTCCTGATTCTCGATAGATGCCTTGGTGCGTTGCACGAACGACTGGAATGCCTCTTCGTCAGAACGCGGTTCAGTGAAATACAGATAGATGAACTGCATCATAGTTTCGAGGTCTTTCGGTGAGCAGATGCCGCTCAAGCCTTCTGAATAGCTGTCGATCCATGGATTCACGCTGAGGCGTTTGCCTGCGAGGACCTTCGGGAGGTCGGTTGCGCTGAACTTGCCGACACCGCCGACTTTCATGGCGCCTTGGAGTTCCTTCAATGTGATGAAGTCTTCCTGCTTGAGTGCTGAGAGACCACCGTCGCTATGTGCGGTGAATCTGATTTCGTCTTCCTTGAAGTTGGTCTTCTTGTAGATGACCTTCATGCCGTTGCCGAGAACCAGCATTGTGGCGTCGAACTCAGGCATGGCTGTCGCCTTCTTGATTTTGCCTGGCTTAGGCATATTATCAACGATAGGTCCGTCGAATGACTCTTCCTTGTATGGCTCAATCTCTGCAGCGTTGGCAGTCTCGAGAGTTTTCAGGATTTCCTCAACAGTCGGGAGTGTCTCGCCCTCTTTCTTAGGTGCTGTCACCGTGACGACGAGGTTGTCGTTGTGAACGAGCTGATTTGCGAACATATTGATAGCCTCAATCGGGAGGTTAGGAATAATCTGCTGATACAGAGCGTATTCTGTCTCGATGCCCATCATAGGCTCGTTGCTGAGGAAGTTATTCAAGCATTCATTGACATATCTGCCGTTCTCAGTGTTGTTACGCTCGTTGTATTCGTTTTCGATGCGTTTCATGAAATCAGCCTTGGCTCTCTCATATTCTGATGCTGTGAAGCCGAACTCAGCCATACGTCTGTTCTCTATCACGAGAGTGGTAAGAGCCTCGTCGATGCCGGCCGCGTCTTTAGCCATTGCCCTGCTGTACCATGCGTCTTCGGTAGGAGCAATGTAGTAGTTTGAATAATAGCTGTAGCCGTAAACGAATGGAGGATTGGCTTTCTTGGTGATGTCCTGCAGACGGTTGATCTCCATCTGTGAGATGATTGACAACACATATTGGCCAATCCAATATTGAACATCGGTTTTCAATGAGTCTGGTGTCGCCTCGGTCTTGTAATACAGGTTGATTTTGTAGCTTGTGGCCTCCGGGTCTGAAGCGATTGCCACTATAGGTTCGACGTTGTCTTCAATCATGAACTGTGTTCTTGGAGCCGGGTTGACAGGTGTCGGGATATCGGAGCACAACTCTTTGATGCGTGCCTCGATGGCGTCCACGTCAACATCGCCGACGATGATAAGACCCTGAAGGTCAGGACGATACCATTTGTGGTAGTAGTCGCGTAGTGTCTGATACTCGAAGTTTGCGACGACTTCCGGAAGTCCGCCTGGCAGACGGTTTGCGTAAGGGCTGTTAGGATACATTATAGGGAGTATCTCTTTCATGATACGCTCGTCGGCATCCTCACGGGTGCGGAGCTCCTCAAGGATCACGCCACGCTCGTTGTCGATCTCGGCCTCTTCAAGGGCGATGAAACTCGACCAGTCGTGGAGGATGAGCAAGCAAGTGTCGACGAGTCCCGGAAGTGTTGTTGGCACGTTGGTCACCATGTAGACTGTCTGGTCGATGCCAGTGCCTGCGTTGAGGTTTTCACCGAACTTGATACCACGGCTCTGGAGGTATTCGCGGAGCATCATGCCCGGAAGGTTTGTTGTTCCGTTGAATGCCATGTGCTCAAGGAAGTGGGCGAGACCGCGCTGTGGCTCTTCCTCAAGGATAGAACCGACCTTCTGTGCGATGTAGAAGTCAGCGCGCTGTGCCGGTTTCTCGTTGTGACGGATGTAGTAAGTCATGCCATTGTCAAGTTTTCCGTATCTTACGTTCGGATCCATCGGACAAGGCATCGCCATCTGGGCGAAACTGCTAATTGCCATTGCGGCAACGAACAGAATTGATAAGAATAGTTTTTTCATTTTTTTTAAGTTTATTTTAAATGATCAATATAAATGTATTACGTATTTCTCAACAAAATAAGGCTCCGCGTACCATTTCGTGATCGAGGTGCTCTTACGTTTCCAGTTTTTCGGCACGTTGCGCAACTCTTCCTCGATGTCGCCACCTTTTAAATATAAGATGCCGCCAGCCTCGATGTCGTTGGTGATACGCAGCTTGTTGTTGCACCATTTCACGAAGTCGGGGAGCTGGGTGACGGCACGGCTGACTATCACGTCGAACTTCTCCTTTATGTTTTCGGCGCGCTCCTGAATAGCTGTAACATTCTGCAAACCAAGCTTCTCCGCCACGTCTTGAACCACCTTTATCTTCTTGCCTATGCTGTCGACAAGCAAAAACTGTGTCTGCGGAAACATGATAGCCAACGGGATTCCTGGAAAGCCGCCGCCTGTGCCTATGTCGAGGACTTTCATGCCTGGCAGAAGCTCAAAATACTTCGCGATAGCCAAAGAATGCAGGACATGATGCTCGTAAAAATTGTCCATGTCCTTCCTCGAGATGAGGTTGATCTTGCTGTTCCAGTCTTCGTAAAGCGGCGCAAGCTTCTCATACTGAGCCATTTGCGGCTCAGTAAGTTCTGGAAAATATTTTTTTATAATCTCGCTTTCCATAATTTGGCAAAAATACAAAAAAATAATTTATTTTAATAAATTATGTCAAAATAATTCGTAATTTTACACGTTTTTACAACTAAAATGGCGAGAAAAATCAGATATATCGTATTGTTTTGGCTGGTGCTTGGACACCTTCTTGCTTTCTCTCAGAATACTCAGAGAAAGCCGGAAACAGTTGCATATATTGAGAGATACAAAGATATAGCCATGACTGAGATGCGGAAGTACAAAATCCCGGCGTCGATAACTCTTGCGCAGGGAATCCTCGAATCGGGAAACGGCAAAAGCAAGCTGGCGGTTAAAGGCAACAACCACTTCGGCATCAAGTGCCACAACGACTGGAATGGCAAGACGATGCGGCAGGACGACGACGCGCCGCAGGAATGTTTCAGGGTGTATAAAAACCCGGAGGAGTCGTATGCCGACCACTCGAAATTCCTGAAAAACAGCACTCGCTACGCCTTGTTGTTCGACCTCGAGATCACCGACTACAAAGGCTGGGCTAAAGGCCTGAAAAAAGCGGGCTACGCCACGTCACCGGTTTACGCTTCGGCACTGATAAAACTTATCGAAGACTATGACCTTCATAAGTATGACGAAATGGTTCTGAAAAAACAACCTAAACCAAAGAAAGTTAAGGAGTTACAGCCTGATGTCAAGAACGTGAACGTCCCTGTTTTGACCGATTGCAGAGTTGTCGAGATGACGAGCGACCATCATTACATCAGAGAGAATTTCGGTGTGAAGTTTGTAATCACCAAAGCAGGCGATAACCTCAATAATCTTGCCAAAGAACTGAAAATCAGCAAGCGACAGCTGATAAAATACAATAATCTCGGCGCCAAGACCTCGTTTTCGGAAGGTGAGGTGCTGTATATCAACCCGAAACGCCATAAAGCAGCCTCAGGCTACAGGACTCATGTGATCCAGCCGGGTGAGACGCTTTCGCAGGTGTCACGCCTCTATGCCGTGAAGCTAGAACGGCTCTATAAAATGAATGATCTTGATGAAAACTCTGTCCTTGAAATCGGACAAGTGATCAAATTACGATAGCTTTACAGCTCCTCTTTCAAATACCTTGCCGTATAACCAATACCTTTTCCGACAATTTCTTCCGGCGTCCCTTCGCATAAGATTTTTCCGCCACGTTCACCGCCCTCAGGTCCCATGTCGATGATGTAATCCGCCATCTTGATGACGTCCATGTTATGCTCGATGATAAGCACGGTGTTGCCTTTGTTTACCAGCTTATTCAGCACTTCCATCAATATCTTGATGTCCTCGAAATGCAAGCCTGTAGTAGGCTCGTCGAGTATGTACAATGTACGCCCCGTGTCTCTCTTCGACAATTCGGTTGCCAGTTTTACGCGTTGAGCCTCACCGCCCGACAGCGTTGTCGACGGCTGTCCCAATGTTATGTAACCCAATCCGACATCCTGCAACGTCTTGATTTTCTGCAATATACTCGGGAAGTTCTCAAAAAACACCACTGCCTCGTCTATTGTCAGGTTCAACACATCGTTGATTGATTTTCCTTTGAAACGAACCTCCAGAGTCTCGCGGTTGTAACGTTTGCCTTGGCAGGCCTCGCATTGCACCTGCACGTCAGGCAGGAAATTCATCTCGATGACACGCACTCCGGCACCTTGACAGGTTTCGCAACGTCCGCCTTTCACGTTGAACGAGAAACGTCCCGATTTATAGCCTCTGATCTTCGACTCCGGCAGCTCGCCGTAGAGTTTTCTGATGTCGTCGAACACCTTGGTGTACGTGGCTGGATTCGAACGCGGCGTCTTGCCGATAGGTGCTTGGTCAATCTCGATGACTTTGTCAATGAATTCAAGGCCTTCGATGCGGTCGTAAGGCAACGGGTTCTTCTCCGAACGGTAAAAATGCTTGCTCAGGATAGGGTAGAGCGTCTCGTTGATGAGCGTCGACTTGCCTGAGCCTGAAACGCCTGTTACACAAACCATTACGCCTAACGGTAGATCCAAATCGACGTTCTTGAGGTTATGGCCTGAGGCGTTATATAATTTAAGGTGCTGCCCTTCGAACGGCTTGCGTCGTTTCGCAGGCACCTCAATCTTTTTCTTGCCTCTGAGATAGTCGCATGTGAGGCCTTTGCCGTGCATCGCTTCTTTCGGAGTGCCCTGAAAAACAAGCTCGCCTCCGTTGACACCGGCACCCGGACCTATATCGATTATGTGGTCGGCTGCAAGCATGGTGTCCTTGTCGTGCTCCACTACTATGATGCTGTTGCCGATGTCTCTCAACTCCTTCAACGACTCGATAAGTCTGTGATTATCACGTTGATGCAAGCCAATTGACGGCTCGTCGAGTATGTACAGTATGCCTGTCAGCTGTGAGCCGATCTGCGTGGCAAGCCTGATACGTTGCGACTCGCCTCCAGATAAGCTTTTCGCCGGGCGATTCATGTTCAGATAGTCGATGCCGACGTTGAGCAGGAAGCTGATTCTCTTCTTGATCTCGCCAAGGATGTCGTGCGCGATCTCATTCTGCTTCTCGTCGAGATGCTTCGGAAGATCGTCGAGCCATTTTGACAGTGAGTTTACGTCCATGTCGGCAAGCTCGGCGATATTTTTGCCGTTCAGACGGAAATACAAAGCCTCTTTTTTGAGCCTTTGTCCATGACACTCAGGACATTCCGTCTCGTTCATGAAGCTGTTTGCCCATTTCAAAATCGATGCGGGAGCATTATCCTCACTCATCTTCCTGATAACGTTGACAACACCCTCAAACGGCGTGGAGTAGGTCGATTGTGTGCCGAGGTATTCTCTCGTAACCGTAAACGATTCGCTGCTGCCGTAAAGTATGATGCTCATGGCACTCTCCGGAATCTCGCTGATCGGAGTGTCGAGCGTGAATCCGTAACGTGTGCCTATGGCCTCGAGTTGGCTGAAAACGCTGTTGTTCTTGTATTCTCCTAGAGGCGCGAGACCGCCTTTTCTTAAACTCAGACTCGGGTCTGGTATGATTTTGTTCATGTCGACCTGAATAACTGTGCCGAGGCCGTTGCATTTCGGACAAGCGCCGTATGGTGAGTTGAAACTGAAGGTGTTAGGCTCCGGATCTTGATAGGCGATACCCGTTGTCGGACACATCAACAATTTGCTGAAATATCGGGCGTCGCTGCTGCCTTCCTCCAAAACCATCAGCATACCTTTACCTCTACGGAATGCCGTCTCCACCGACTTCACTATGCGTTCCTTGGTGTCTTCATGAACCGCCAGACGGTCGATAACTATCTCAATATCATGGGTTTTGTAACGGTCAAGTTGCATCCCGAAAACCAGCTCTTTAATCTCGCCGTCGACGCGCACCTTGATGTATCCTTGCTGACGAATCTGTTCGAACAAATCGCGATAATGACCTTTGCGACCTCTGACTACTGGAGCTAACACGTTGATTCTCTTATCTTTGTATTGCTCCAAGATCATCTGGGTGATCTGCTCTTCAGAGTAACGCACCATCTTCTCTCCTGTGTTGTATGAATAAGGAACAGAGGCACGGGCGTACAAAAGTCGCATGAAATCGTAGATTTCGGTGATGGTTCCCACCGTCGAACGAGGGTTTCTGTTCACCGATTTCTGTTCAATGGATATGACAGGGGAGAGGCCGCGAATCTCATCGACATCAGGACGTTCCATGCTGCCGATAAATTGGCGGGCGTAGGCTGAGAACGATTCCATGTAACGGCGTTGACCTTCGGCGTAGATAGTCTCGAAAGCCAACGACGACTTGCCGGAGCCACTGAGCCCCGTTATCACCACGAGTTTGTCGCGCGGAATGCGTAAGTCTATGTTTTTCAAGTTGTTCTCACGCGCCCCGTAAATCTCGATGTACTCGTCTTCAGCGATATTTCTGTCCTTTTCTGTCATTAAAATCAGTTCAAATCCTCCAGAATAGTGTCATTTTCAAAATTCATTATATAGCCGCCCGTCGCCTCGTTGCAATAATCCGCGGTAAGGTTGAAAGGCTTCTTCGGAATCTTGACTTCATAAACTTCTCCCTTCCTGACTTTCAATGACTTATCTCTAAGCCAAGGATTGAAAATCTTCAGGAGTTTGTATGTTATGTCATGCTCGAGCGCGAAATCAGCCCAGCTGTCGATACTTTTGTCAACGACTACGATTTTGTATCTAAAAGGCTGATACTCAAGGTTTTTACTGACATAAATCCCATATTTCTCAGGGTTGCTGAGGATGGTCTTGAAAGCTAAGATACGAAATATGTAACGTTCGGTCTCGTCAGACAAGAGAAGGTCGTAGTAAGAATGCACCTTCTGTTCCTTCAAAAACTTGTTTAGACGGTGTGTTCCGGCATTAAACGAAGCAGCGACGAGAGTCCAGTTATGGTAAATTTCATACGATTTCAGGAAATATCGGCACGCCGCTTCAGTCTCTACCTCCACATTGTATCGCATATCGACTTCCTTGTTGATTTCGAGTCCGTATTCCTTGCCTGTGGACTCCATAAACTGCCAGAAACCCACAGCTCCAACAGGCGAAACGGCGTTGGTGAGGGTGCTCTCCGCCACGCAAAGATACTTGAAATCGTCGGGGATGTCGTATTTAGCGAGAATAGGCTCTATCACCGGAAACCAGCGCTTTGAGCGTTTCACAAGCAGCATGGTGTTGCTGTGGAAATAGCATGTCGACAGCAGTTCGCGCTCGTAGCGCTCACGTATGTTGAACATCTCCAAAGGCACACGTTCGCCGGCGAAAGTTATATCGTCGGTAAACTCGATGTCGTTGCTGCGGAGGGCAATCTGCTCTAAGGAAACAGGGCGTTTTTCAGCAATCTTAAGCGCCCTGATACCAACTATGCAAGCAGTGACGGCTGCTATTCCCACCAAAACAACGACTATCTGTATCGCCAGAATAATCTTTTTGTTATCCATTACAGATGAACTACTTCGCCGTATGCCGCCGCTGCAGCTTCCATAATGGCTTCCGACATTGTTGGGTGCGGGAAGATGTTTTCGATGATGTCGCGTCCTTCAGCGCCGAGCTCACGTGCCAGCACCGCTGTAGCAACCATCTCGGTGACGTTCTCACCGACCATGTGGCAGCCCAACCATTTATTGGTCTTGGCGTCAAACACAACCTTGATGAAACCGTCTTTGTTGCCTGCTGCCGCTGCCTTTCCTGATGCTGTGAACGGGAACTTGCCGATTCTCACCTCGTAGCCTGCCGCTATAGCCTTAGCCTCGCTCAAACCCACTGATGCGATTTCAGGGGTAATGTAAGTGCAACCAGGTATATTGTTGTAGTTCAATGGCTTAGGATTCAATCCACAGAACTTCTCGACGCAGATTATAGCCTCGTGTGATGCCTTGTGAGCCAATGCCGGTCCGTGAACGATGTCGCCGATGGCATACACGCCAGGGACATTGGTGCGATAGTATTCGTCAACATTGATCTTGCCGCGCTCGCTGGTGATTCCGAGGTTCTCAAGGCCAAGATCCTCGAGGTTTGTCTGAACTCCGACTGCTGAGAGAACGATGTCAGCCTCAACAACTTTCTCGCCTTTCTTGGTGCTGATGGTGCAGACGCATTTCTCGCCTGTAGTGTCTACGTTAGTAACCGAAGCCTCAGTCATCACTGTCATCTTCAGCTTCTTGAAGCAACGCTCTACTTGTTTCGAAACCTCCTCGTCTTCGTTAGGCACGACGTTTGGCAGGAACTCCACCAATGTCACTTTCACGCCCATAGAGGTGAAGAAGAACGCAAACTCCGAGCCGATAGCGCCTGAACCTACAACCACCATGCTCTCCGGAAGCTTGTCGAGCACCAAAGCCTGACGGTAGCTGATGATTTTCTTGCCGTCGATAGGCATCGCCGGCAATTGACGCACTCTCGAACCTGTTGCCAGAATGATGTGATCGGCTTCATATTCTGTTGTATTGCCTTCAGCGTCAACAACTTTCACAGTCTTGTCAGCTGTCAGTGAGCCAAGACCTGGAATCAATTCGACGTTGTTTTTCTTAAAGAGGTACTGCACACCTTTGCTCATGCCGTCGGCTACACCACGGCTACGGGCTACCACGGCTTCCATGTCAGGATGAACCTCGCCCTCAAGCTTAATGCCGTAATTCTCAGCATGTTGCATATATGTATAGACTGCCGCGCTCTTCAGCAAAGCCTTGGTCGGGATGCAGCCCCAGTTGAGGCATGTGCCGCCGATTTCAGCCTTTTCAACAACGCCAACCTTCTTTCCAAGCTGTGAAGCTCTGATAGCTGCGACGTAACCGCCAGGACCGCTACCAATTACAATAACATCGTACTTCATGATTATCAATGATTTATGTTAATTTTTAAATTATTTTTAATTATCTTGATTTAATCGTGCGAAATTACAAAAAATTTTCTTATCTTTGCAACATTGTTAGTGGAGATTTTTCTTCATGTTAATATTTGCCGTAAAGCAATTTGTTCAATTATTAAGTTCCTTTTAATTATTTAAATTATGTTAGCTGAGAAGTGGTATGAGGTTGCCCGCTCTCGCGAGAAATGCCTCATTAAAAAACTTGATGTCTATATGCATCTCTCAATGACGCATGACAACGCGTTCGATTTGCTTTATGTCTCGATTGATGAGATCAACCGACGACTGACGAAATGTTATCATGGAAAATTTGTCGTGAAATCGAAAAACGACTATTTGATTATTCGCCATGGATTATGGTGGAAAAAATTCATAATTATCGCAAAAGATGAAGATAAGAACATTGTCGCTTTGTCAAATCGTTGGAAATCAAAGCTTTGGATTTTGGCAAGAAAACTGCCTTACGATAAGGCTGCTTTTGATGAAGTTGTCCTATTGGTTGTAAAACAAGGTTTTGACAAAAATAATATTGAATTCTTTTACGATTGAAAATCAAATAATTAAAACGCGCTGATCCGTCAAAAAATGTCGCTGTCATTAATTTGCTAAATAATTTATAGTTTCTAAGAAATTTTTACCTATATTTGCAAGTTAAAATGACAACAATTTTTTGAGATGAATATAACAGAATTAACTGCTATTTCGCCTATCGACGGCCGTTATCGCAAGAAGGTCGAGCGACTGGATGAGTATTTTTCAGAGTTTGGATTGATCCGCGCCAGAGTGATGGTGGAGGTGGAGTATTATATAGCTCTTTGCCAGATTCCGCTGCCTCAGTTGGCTGGCTTCGACAAGAAGAACTTCCGTAAGTTGAGAAATATAGTCAAAAACTTTAAAGTTGCTGACGCTCAAGAGATTAAAGAGATAGAGAAAACCACGAACCACGATGTGAAGGCTGTGGAATATTTCTTGAAACATCGTTTCGACAAGATGAATCTCTCTCAGTTTAAGGAGTTCATCCATTTCGGTCTGACGTCGCAGGATATCAACAACAGCGCGATGCCTTACACCATGATGCAAGCTCAGAAAGAGCTGATTCGTCCGGCTTTCGCTCAGATTGTGACGAAGCTTAGATCTCTCGCTGAGGAATGGCGCGACATACCGATGCTAGCGCATACCCACGGCCAGCCGGCTAGTCCTACGCACCTTGGAAAAGAAATCTTCGTGTTCGTGGAACGCCTCGAGAATCAGCTTGACGAGCTGGACAAAATCCCGTTCACGGCCAAATTCGGCGGCGCTACAGGTAATATGAACGCTCATAAAGTGGCTTATCCGCAGATTGATTGGCGCGATTTCGCAGCGAAGTTCATCAAGAAACTCGGGCTGAAACGTCAGGAAACGACAACACAGATTGAACATTACGACGTTATGGCGCAGTATTTCGACGCGCTGAAACGCCTCAACACTATTTTGATCGACCTGTCACGCGACATCTGGCTTTACATCTCGATGGATTATTTCAAACAGAAGATCAAAGCAGGCGAGGTGGGCTCGTCAGCGATGCCACACAAAGTGAATCCTATCGATTTCGAGAACGCTGAAGGCAATCTCGGCATGGCCAATGCCATTTTCGAGCATCTCAGCCGCAAGCTTCCGATCAGCCGCATGCAACGCGACCTCACTGATTCGACAGTGACACGTAACATCGGAGTGCCGTTGGCACACACCCTTATCGCAACAAGTTCGTTGACAAAGGGTTTGGATAAGCTCATCCTAAACGAAACCAAGCTTCGTGCCGACCTTCAAAACAATTACGCTGTGGTTGCCGAGGCCATCCAGACCATACTTCGTCGCGAGCAGGTGGAAGGCGCCTATGAGCTGCTCAAAGGCCTCACCCGCACCAACGAGAAGGTTACACGCGAGTCGATAGATGCGTTTATTGATCAACTGCCTGTAAGTCAATCTGTTAAGAAAGAGATGCATGCCATCACACCAGAAAACTACACTGGTTTTAACTATGTAAACGACTAAAACATGGATAAAAGCAAGAAAAGAAACTTCCGCAGGATACTGCATTACGTCAAGCCTTATTGGTTCAGCGTGCTGATGAACATCGTCTTCAACATTTTGGCGATAGTGTTCTCGCTGTTTTCATTCTCAATGATAGTGCCGTTCCTCAACCTGTTGTTTAACCCTGAAAACCTCACCACGGTTAAGCCTGAGTTCGCTCTCGACACCGACACGCTGCTGGCGATGCTCGACTATTACGTGAGCTATATCATTATCGTGAAAGGACAAGCTACAGCGTTGATATTCATATGTATACTGCTTGTGGTGGCGTTCTTTTTGCGAAATCTCACCACATATCTGGCCTTGTATTTCATGATTGGCGCCCGTACTGGAACCATCATGGATCTTCGCAACGATTTGTACAAGAAAATCATGATTTTGCCATTGTCGTTCTACAGTCATCATAAGAAAGGCGACATAATGGCGCGTATCACCACCGACGTGCAGGAGGTTGAATACTCAATCATCAGTTACCTTGACGTTTTCATCAAATCACCGCTCACCATCATCGCGTATTTCGCATATATGCTTGGTGTCAGCTGGCGGTTGACGTTGTTTGTGCTGGTGCTTCTCCCGATAGGAGGCCTCATCATCGGAACGATAGGAAAATCGCTTAAGAAAGACTCTCTGGAGGGTCAGAACCGTTTTGCGGGAATGCTTGCCACCATTGAGGAATCCATAGGCGGACTGCGTATCATAAAGGCTTTCAACGCCATTGGATACTCAAGCGATAAATTCAACGAGCAAAACGGCATCTACACCAGAATCATAAAATACGTACAGCGCAAGCGCGACCTCAGCTCCCCGATGAGCGAGTTCCTTTCGTCAATCATTATTTCAATAGTTGTTTGGTTCGGCGCCACCTTGATTCTTAACGCAGCAGGCACTCCGGGAGCGGAGCCGAGCATCACAGCGGCTAACTTCATCGCTTATATCGTGGTGTTCTCACAGATCATCTCGCCGGCTAAGTCGTTTTCGCAAGGTTTCTATAACCTTCAGAAAGGTATGGCTTCAGCCGACCGTATTTTCGAAATCCTTGACGCTGAAGAGGTTATAGTCGAAAAAGAAAATGCCATCCCGCTTCCTGAGTTTAAAGATTCTATCGTTTATCACGATGTGAGTTTCCATTATAACGAGGTTAACGTGCTGAAAGACATTGACTTAACCATTCCGAAAGGTAAGATGATAGCGCTCGTGGGCGAAAGCGGCGGCGGTAAATCCACTTTGGTCGATTTGCTCCCTCGTTTTTACGATGTCAGCAGGGGCTGCATCACCATCGACGGCATCGATGTCCGTGACTTCAAGATTTGCGATGTGCGTGGCTTGATGGGCATTGTTTCACAGGAAAGCATCTTGTTTAACGACACCGTATTTAATAATATAGCTTTTGGTCTGGAACACGCCACACGCGAGGCGGTCATCGAGGCGGCTAAGATAGCCAACGCTCATGATTTCATAATGGAAATGGAGAGCGGCTACGACACCCTTATCGGCGACCGAGGCATGAACCTGTCGGGCGGCCAGCGTCAGCGTATCAGCATAGCCCGCGCGGTGCTGAAAAATCCTCCGATCCTCATTCTCGACGAGGCTACATCATCACTCGACACAGAGTCGGAACGCCTTGTGCAAGAGGCACTTTCGAAGGTTATGACAAACAGGACATCAGTTGTCATCGCTCACCGTCTATCCACGATTCAGAATGCCGACGAGATCATCGTTATGGTCAAAGGCCAGATTGTGGAACGCGGAAAACACGAAGAACTCATTGAAAAAGGCGGCGTTTACAAACGTCTCACCGACCTGCAGTCGTTCAATTAGTTCAAAAAATTGAAACACATTTTGAAAAAAATATTATTTTTGCGCAAATTTTAGAAAAAGTAAAACGTAAAATGGATTTAAGTAAAGTTGTTGCCATTTCCGGCAAACCAGGTCTGTTCCTCGTCACGACAAACGGCGGAGGAAAGCTTATCGTTGAGTCATTGATCGATGGAAAACGTATTCCAGCTTTCGCAAACGACAAAATCAGCTCACTCGAGGAGATCAGCATCTTCACAACAGGTGAGGACAAGCCTCTGAAGGAAGTTTTCATGAGCATCCACGAGAAAATCGGCGATAAAATCGATTTCGATCCTAAGAAAGCATCACCGGTCGAGTTGAAAGAGAAGTTCATGCTCGTATTGCCTGATTACGACGAAGACGCTGTTTATCAATCAGATATGAAGAAAGTGTTCCAGTGGTATCAGCTTTTGAACGACAAAGGCCTTCTCGATTTCACCGTTGAGAAGAAAGAGGAAGCTGAGGAAGCTCCTGCAGAGAAGAAGGCGGCTAAGAAAACAACAGCGAAGAAAGCGGCACCAAAGGCAGCACCTAAAGAAAACGTGAAAGCCGCTGCCGCTCCAGCGACAAAGTCAACAAAGAAACCTAAAAAGGTGTAATAGACATTAGTCGTTAGACCTTAGACTTTAGTCGTTTAGTAGCATGAAACAAATTATTGATTTTACAATAATCGAAAAATTATCATTTCAGCGCGCTGCGTTGCTGAAGCTGAAGTCAGCAACGCAGTTGCCTGAGATAGCTGGCGGTCAGTTTGTTAACGTGCGCGTTGACGGCTGCGACAAAGCCTATCTGCGTCGCCCGATTTCAATCCATGAAGTTGATTATCAAAATAATACGATAGATTTATTGATTCAGGAGAAGCACGAAGGCACTAAAACCCTTTGTGCTTTGCCTGTTGGTGCAAAGGTGAACGTTGTTTTGCCTCTCGGCAACGGATTCACAATGCCTGAGAAAGACGACAACGTTTTATTGATTGGAGGCGGAATCGGGATTGCGCCGTTGTATTATTTTGGTAAGGACGTGATGCGCCGCGTCCACACAATATCATATTTGTTGGGCGGTCGCACGCAATCCGACCTGATGCTATTGGACCGCTTCAAGTCGGTTGGCGAAGTCTTCATCACCACCAACGACGGTTCGATGGGCGAGAAAGGATTCGTGACCGATCATAGTCTATGGAATACGATGAAAATCAATAAGATATACGCTTGCGGTCCGATGCCTATGATGAAAGCTGTCGCCAAAATGGCAAGAGAAAAAGGCATCTGGTGCGAGGTCTCGCTCGAGAATCAGATGGCATGCGGCATTGGTGCATGTCTATGCTGTGTTGAAAACACCAAAGAAGGCAATTTGTGCGTTTGTAAAGAAGGTCCGGTTTTTAATATTGAGAGGTTGCTATGGTAAAGACAGAGATAAAACTCAAGGGTCTGACCCTCAAAAACCCCGTCATGACGGCGTCCGGAACATTCGGCTACGGCGAGGAATACGCTGATTTTGTTGATCTTTCGGAACTTGGCGGCATCATCGTTAAAGGCACGACCTTGCATCACCGTGAGGGTAATCCTTATCCGAGAATGGCAGAAACGCCTATGGGCATGCTCAACTGTGTGGGCCTCCAAAACAAGGGCGTCGACTACTTCATCGAGACAATTTATCCAAGAATCAAAGATTTTAAAACTAATGTCATTGTCAATGTAAGTGGCTCAAACATAGACGATTACGTCACAGCAGCCGCTAAGATTGACGCTCTTGACAATATCCCGGCCATCGAACTGAATGTTTCGTGCCCTAACGTGAAACAAGGCGGTATGGCGTTTGGCGTCACGTGTTCAGGCATCGAGCAGGTGACAAAGGCAGTTCGCGAGGTTTACCACAAACATCTGATGGTGAAGCTTTCGCCAAATGTCACAAACATTGCTGAGATAGCGCTTGCTGCCGAGGCTGCCGGAGCCGACTCCGTCTCATTAATTAATACGTTGCTTGGAATGGCTATTGACGCTGAGACTAGGAAACCAATCCTTTCGATGGTAACTGGCGGATTGTCGGGCGCTTGTGTGAAACCAGTGGCTTTGCGTATGGTGTGGCAAGTGGCAAAAGCTGTGAAGATTCCAGTAATCGGCTTGGGTGGCATTTCATCAGCAACCGATGCAATCGAATTCTTGCTTGCCGGTGCTTCAGCAATTCAAATCGGCACCGCCAACTTCATTGATCCCGCAATCTCCGCAAAAGTTGCGAAAGGCATAGTGGAATATTGCGAAAAACACGGGGTAGTGGATGTTAATGAGTTGGTTGGCGGGTTGATTATATAATATTCACTTCCGGCTTGATTTCTATTCCGAATTTAACTTCAACTGAATTCTGGATTTTATGCATTAACTCATTGATTTCCTGTGGTTTACCGCCACCGTAATGTACCAGGACCAGCGCCTGCTTGTCCCATACACCCACATGACCTTCTCGATAACCTTTCCAGCCAGCCTTGTCGATCAACCAACCAGTAGGAATTTTAACAATCGTAGGGATGTGGTGCGCCGCATTACTACCATCGATGGGATATGAAGGCATATCCTGATAAATTTTCTTCAATTCCAAATACTTTTCTTCGCTGACTATCGCATTCTGAAAGAAACTTCCGACACTGCCCACAACACCCACTTCAGGCAATTTCTCCGCGCGAATCGCTTTCACTGTCGCAGCCACATCTTGCAACGTGGGCTTGGTGATGTTTTTGTTCGCCAAATAATTGCTGATGTTGCCGTAGTCCAATTTCAACTCACCATGCTTTTTCAAAACGAAATCAACCGCATAAATCAGTAGTGATTTATACTTTTTGAAGATTGAATTGCGATACGAAAACTGGCATTCCTGATTGTTATATGACTTAAAGTTATACTTTAATAAATCTATGGTATGTACTTGAAACACAACATCATTAGCTTCAGAGCCATACGCTCCGATATTTTGAACTGGTGCCGCTCCGACCTTGCCCGGAATGTCGGCGAGATTCTCCAAACCGTAAAGGTTTTTCGAGACAGTGTAATCGACAAAATCTTTCCAAATCTCACCGCAATAACATCTGATTTTCACGGTCTCATCAGTCTCATCAAGCGTTTCAATACCTTTCAGATTGGGGTATACGACAAAGCCGTCATAAAACTCGTCGGAGAAAAGGATGTTGCTGCCTCCACTCAGGATCAAGAGGCGTGACGTGTCGCCATTGAGACATGACAATGTTGCGTCTCTACACTGGATAAATTCAGGATTATGTATCAATTCAGCAATATCATCCATCGTTTTCAATTCCTGAAAATACCGTGCCTTGACATCGAATCCGAAGGTGTTGAGCTCCCGCAACGAAAAATTTTTCTCCATTTCTGAAATTTTTTTCAAAAATAATGAAAATTTGCAAACGACAACAGAAAAATCTGTAATTTTATAGTCCGAAAATTTTACCACTTTGAAACGTGTTATAGTATCGGTAATCAATGACTTAGTAACTGACCAGCGTGTCAACAAGTCGTGTCTGACTCTGGAAAAAGCGGGGTTTGATGTGCTTCTTGTGGGTCGCCGACAGCGTAAATCGCCTCCGATGGACGATCGTCCGTATCAATCAAAGCGCATGAAACTGCTGTTTGAGAAAGGCCCGCTGTTCTACGCCGAGTTCAACATCAGGTTGTTTGTATTCTTGTTGTTTCATCGTTGTAACTGCCTGTTGTCCAATGATTTGGATACCTTATTGCCAAATTTTTGGATTTCAAAGCTGAAACGTGTTCCGTTGATTTACGACAGCCATGAATATTTCACTGAAGTGCCTGAATTGGTAAGCCGTCCGAAGGTTCAGCGAGTGTGGAAACGTATCGAAGAGTATGTGGTGCCGAAATTACCAGAAATGATAACGGTTTGCCAGTCGATTGCAGAGCTTTTCCACGAGAAATATGGCATAAAAGTGCATGTTATCCGCAACATCCCGATGCGTGCGATGTTGCCTGATCCCGCATCGCGCGAAGAAGTGGGCCTTGATCCGAAAAAGCATATCCTCGTCCTGCAAGGCTCAGGAATCAATATCCATCGCGGCTCGGAAGAACTGGTCGATGCTATGGAATATCTTGATGATTGTCAATTAGTTATAATCGGTGGGGGAGATGTGCTTCCAATATTGAAGGAGAAGGTCGCCGCGAATAATTGGGACGACCGTGTGAAGTTCTTTCCTCGCATGCCTTACCGGAAAATGATGGCGATTACGCAACTTGCCGAGCTTGGTTTCACCCTCGACAAGGACACGAATCTGAATTACCGTTTCAGTTTGCCGAACAAATTGTTCGACTACATCCAAGCCGGCGTGCCTATTATCGCATCGCGTCTTACTGAGATTGAACGTGTCATAACTCATTATAACATAGGCACTTTCGTCGAAAATCACGATCCGAAAACCATAGCCGCGACGATTCAAAACACATTGAACGATGAAAAAAGTCTGGAGCTGTGGAAAAATAATCTGAGTTTTGCGGCGCAGGAACTCTGTTGGGAAAATGAACAGCAGACTTTGCTGAGCATCTACACTCGTTATCTCAATAGCTAATCTTTGATGCAAAGATAATAGCCTAATTTGTAAAAATTCAGCAGTTTTATTTGGGGCTTGTCACCGATAAGGTTTTTGCGTATGCATTTCGCAAAAGGCTTGTATAACATCAAATACAGGGAAATCAGGTGTTTTTTCCGCAGACTTTCCACTTTGGCGAGCAGAGGGGAGTAGCCGATCAGATCATGACGCAATGTGTGGAGCGTATGCATCGCTTCCTCTACTTTGGCGACATAGGTTGTGTTGCTTTCAAAATGTGTGATCGCTACAGAATTATCTATATGATTGATGGTCAATCGGTTATTGTAAAGAGTCTTACCCCACAGCACGTCCTCGTAGCCATATCCTGACACCGTTTCATCCAGAGGCTTTGCAAGCATGACATCGCGACGGACCATGAAATTTGATGTTCTGAAACTCTTGTAAGGCCGTTGCTGCCGCTTGCTTGCTACATGTTTCTGTTCGACACTTTTCTCGTATTGATATCTCAGGTTGTGTTTGGCAAGCTGCTTGTCAGTTTCGGCTATGATACCGCCGTTAACCACGTCAAATTTATCTTGTTCCAGATAATTCTTAAGGAATTTCCCGTTATTGATTTTCACGTTGCAGTCGAGGAAAAGCAGCCAGTCGAAGCGGGCGTTTCGGGCGAGGAAGTTGCGGTTTGCCGCGCGGCCAAGATTTTCAGTTCGGTGTATAACCCTGCAATTCTCCATTGTTGCGATGATTTCGTTCTGTTTGATAGCTTCAGGATCGGTGGAATTATCGTCGGAAACGATTATTTCGTACTGAAGTCCGTCGATTTTTGAAGCCATTGTTTGAAGCGCCTCGACTTGGTTAAGACAGGCGTCGTTGCGGGTCGGAATCAATATGGAGAGTTGCTGAATCATTGAGTGTTATTTCATCTGTTAGCAAATGATCTGGTTGTTCTCGCATTTAATCACTCGCGATGGATATTTCAAAATCAGATTGTAGTTGTGTGTCGCCATCAAAATGGTGGTGCCGTTGTCGCGAATCTTCAAGATAAGCTTCATGATGTCGTTCGTTGTCTCAGGGTCGAGGTTGCCCGTCGGCTCGTCTGCCAATATGACACTCGGGTTGTTTAGAAGCGCTCTGGCGATGGCCACACTCTGCTGTTCGCCGCCTGAAAGCTGATGCGGCATCGACTTTCTTTTCCATTGAAGGCCAACGAGTTGCAGCACCTCGTCTATGCGTCTGCTGATGCTGTTCTCATCTTCCCATCCTGTAGCTTTCAGCACAAAAGAGAGGTTTTGCTCAACATTTCTGTCGTACAACAGCTGGAAATCCTGAAAAACGATGCCTATTTTACGTCTCAGCATAGGGATGTCTTTGCGCTTGATGTCGTTGAGATTGAATCCCGCTATGTCGAAACTGCCGTCTTTTGCCGGTAGTTCAGCATATAAAGTCTTCAATAACGATGACTTTCCCGAGCCGCTGCGCCCGATCAGATAAACAAACTCACCTTCACCGATTTCAAGGTTTATACCCTTGATAATCAAATGTTCATGCTGAAATACGCTGCCGTTTTTTATTGATATTACCTTGTCCATTTGTCGCTGTCAATTCATTGCAAAATTAAGAAATAGTTTCCAAAATTTACAATTTTGAAAAAAATAATTATTTTTGCGCCGTTTTTTAAAACTTAAATATGAAAAAGCCAGTATTATTATTTAGCGTTTTGGTGGCAAGTATTGTCGCTTTTGCCCAGAATGACAGCATTGCGCTGAAAGAAGTGGTTGTTACAGGAACTCGTGATAAGGTTGATATCAGACATTTGCCTCTTACAGTCACGGTTATCAATAGGGAAGAACTGACTGAGCAGAATCAGCCTAATCTGCTTCCCGCTGTGGTGCAGAATGTGCCCGGAGTGTTCGTGACAGGACGTTCAGTAATGGGTTATGGAGTGTCGACAGACGCAGCCGGTGGTATCAGCATGAGAGGTATCAGCGGTAGCTCAGGCCAATTGCTGGTTTTGATTGATGGACATCCGCAATATCAAGGTATTTACGGTCACCCGATTAGCGACAGCTATCAGACCATGATGGTCGATCATGTCGATGTGGTAAGAGGCCCTGCGTCAATGCTTTACGGCAGTAATGCCATGGGTGGAGTCATCAATATAGTTACACGTTCGATGCATGAGGACGGTGTTCGTACCAATCTTAATGTAGGCGGTGGAAGCTATGGCACTTTCCAATCGGAGATATCAAATCAGATTAAAAAGGGTAAGTTCAACAGCACTGTTTCGGCTCAATACAACCGTACCGACAACCATCGCCCGCGCATGGGATTTGAGCAGTATGGCGGATATGTGAAGCTCGGCTATGACTTCACAGAGCATTGGAAAGCTTATGTTGACGCTAATATGATACATTTCAACGCTTCAAATCCAGGATCGGTATCAAAACCTCTTTACGGCGCCGAACAGTGGATTACAAGAGGTGTGGTCTTGGCGGCATTGGAGAATCATTATGAAAAGACAAGCGGCGCCATCAGCGTGTATTCTAATTTCGGAAAACATAAAATCGATGATGGGTCTAATGATCCGGAAGACCCTACAAAGCGCTATTTCCGCTCTGAAGATGCTCTTACAGGCGTTTCAGTCTATCAGAGTGCTAGATTCTTTAAAGGTAACCGTATCACCTTAGGTGTTGATTATCAACATATTTATGGGAAGGCATATTACACTTCGAAAGCGACTGGAGAGGTTATGGATACGCCTAACAAACAAAGCGGCGAGTCGGCTCGTGACGAGATTGCGGGCTATGTCGATTTTCGTCAGGATTTGATGACATGGATGACTGTTGACGCTGGTATTCGCTATGATTATCATAGTGTTACAGGTGGTGAATTGGTGCCTCAGGCAGGTGTCGTGGTTCGCCCGATAACAACCGGTGAAATCAAACTCATGGCCAGCAAAGGATTCAGAAACCCGACAATGCGCGAGATGTATCTGTATCCGCCTTCAAATGAAGATCTGAAGCCTGAGCGTTTGTGGAACTATGAGCTGTCATGGAGACATCGTCCTGGTGCGTTCACATATGGCGTAAACCTCTTTTACATCAAAGGTGACAATATGATTCAGACAATCATGGTTGATGGCAGAAAACGTAATATGAATACCGGTGAAATCGAGAACTGCGGCGTTGAGATGGATGCGGCATGGCATATCAACAGTCACTGGGCTGTCAACACGAATCATTCGTTCCTGCATATGAGATACAAAGTTGTCGCTGCTCCTGAATATAAGGGCAGTCTGGGCGTTGATTTCCGCTATAACAGATGGATGGCAAATACTAACCTGCAGTATATCAACGGTTTATATAAAGAAGTGGGTGAAAATGAGCAAAAGGAGAACTTCTGTCTACTCAATGCGTCTGTAAATTTCGCTGTCACCAAAGGATTGAGTCTGTGGGTGAGAGGTGATAACCTCTTGAATCAGGAATATGAGATATTAGCCGGTTATCCGATGCCGGGTATTACATTTATGGGTGGTATCGACTGGAAATTCTAGTCGATACTACCACTTTGAGCTTCCACCGCCACCGCCGAAGTGACCGCCGCCAAAGCCGCCGAAGCCACCGGAGCTGCCGCCCCACGAGCCGCCACTGCCGCCCCAGCTGCTGCCACCGCCGCCTCTTCTGGTGTTTGACAGGAGGATGCCCCACAACAGGCCTCTCCAGAAGCTGCCTTTGCCTCCGTTGCCTTTGTTTTTGCCTGAAGCGCTTAAAATAACAAGTAAAAAAACGAGGAACAACAGTCCGACAAATGTTCCTAAGACTTCGTTATCGTCGTCATTGTCAGCGTATTTGTCGCTTTTATATGCTCCTGATGCCAAACCGATTATGGCGTCTACAGCACCGTCTATGCCTTTGTAATAGTCACCTTCTTTGAACGCCGGAATCATCACTTTTGTTCTGATTCCATAATTCACGGCATCGGTGACGTATGGCTCCATACCGTAACCAACCTGTATCGAGACATCGCCGAGTTCGTCGGCTGTCTTAGGCTTTACAAGGATTACCACGCCGTTGTTTTCCTTAGTTCCGACGCCCCATTTCTCGCCAATCTGATAGGCGAAATCGTCAGATGTGGTGCCGTCCAAACTCGTCACAGTGACTACGCAGATCTGCGTTGATGTGCTGTCGTTGTATGCCACGAGTTTGTGCTCCAAGACGCGTTCCTGCTTGTCTGTCAGGATGTTGGCTAAATCGTTGACCAGACGTGGCGGATTAGGCTTCGCCGGGATTTTCTGGGCGAAACAGATGTTTGATAATAACAATAAACCTGTAAGGACAAGGCATGCCTTGCCCCAACAGGTCTTTTTATGTTTTTTCATCATCATTAGAATTCAACTTTTGGTGCTGTTTCAGCGCCGGCTTGTGCCTTGAAATAACCGACTTTCTCGAAGTCAAACATGTTTGCGATGATGTTGCGAGGGAACATTCTGATATATTGGTTGTATTCCTGTGCTCTCTCGTTGAATTTCTGACGTTCCACAGTGATGCGGTTCTCAGTGCCTTCAAGCTGTGACTGCAACGCCAGGAAGTTCTCGTTAGCCTTTAAATCAGGGTAACGCTCAATGCTGACTAAAAGTCTTGACAATGCGCCTGAAAGCTGATCCTGAGCCTCCTGGAACTGTGCTAACTGCTCCGGAGAGATGTTGCTAGGGTCGATTGTGACGCCTGTAGCCTTGGCGCGTGCCTCGATGACGGCTGTCAATGTGCCCTGTTCGTGTTCGGCATAGCCTTTCACTGTGGCGACGAGGTTAGGAATGAGGTCAGCACGACGCTGATACACGTTTTCCACCTGTGCCCATTGTGCCTGGACAGCTTCCTGCTTTTTGACCATGCTGTTGAATCCTGACTTGAACCAGAAATAAACCGCCAAAACCACGACGGCGATAATTACAATTGTGATGATACTTTTCTTTTTCATTTTTTTATAGTTTAAATTAATACCTGTCTTGTCATTCCGAACGCAGCGAGTAATCTCATATTCTGTTAAAGTTCCTCTTAATAAACTCGCTTAATTCTTTTCCTTTCAACAAATTCTTCGACAATCTCGCTAAGTCGTACAACTGGCTGATGACAGCTTTTCTCTCGTCTTCAGGCTTGTCGGGCAAGGTCGCGATGGCCGCGTTGTTGGTGTTGAGCATCAGGGTGTAGCTGTCAGGCATATCGCCCCACATCGGCATTCCACCCATCTGGTTCATCTCCTTGTAACGGCGCATCCATTCGTTTTGGATGATTTCAACAGGGTCGTCGTTCTCGCCAAGAGTGCTGAACTCTACGTTGAAATGCGTCTTGTCGATGATGTCCTCGAACGCCTTTTTCACCTCTTCTTTTTGTTTGTCATCGAGCTTCGATTCTTTCTTAACCTCCTCTTTTTCAATGAGTTTGTCTATTGTGTTCGAGTCGACTCTTGCAAACGAGGTGTGCTCGAATTTCTGCTCAAACGTGCTGATGAAGTGTGAGTCGAGCATGCCGTCGAGCATCAGGACGTTGTAGCCGTGCTCCTTCGCCTTCTCGATGTTTGTATACTGTTCGTCGAGATTTGTCGCGTACAAATATACGACATTTCCATTTTTGTTCTTCTGATTTTCTTCAATTAATTTTTTGTATTCCTCGATTGTGTAATATTTGCCGTCTGTATCCTTGAAAAGCATGAATTTCTCAGCTCTTTCGAAGAATTTCGGGTCGGCGATCATACCATAAACGATGAAAATCTTGATATCGTCCCATTTCTTTTCATAGTCTTCGCGGTCTTTTTTGAAGAGTTCCTCGAGCTTTTCGGCCACCTTTTTAGTAATATATGAAGAGATCTTCTTCACGTTCTGATCGTTTTGCAGGAACGAACGGCTCACGTTCAACGGGATGTCAGGCGAATCGATGACACCATGCAAAAGGCTCAAGAAGTCTGGCAAAATACCTTCGACGGAATCGGTCACGAACACCTCGTTGCAATAGAGCTGAATCTTGTTGCGCTGGAACTCGTAACGGTTTGAAATCTTAGGGAAATAAAGGATTCCCGTGAGGTTGAACGGGTAGTCGACATTCAGATGGATGTGGAACATCGGCTCGGTGAAGTTCATTGGGTAGAGAGTGTGATAAAACTCGTTGTATTCCTTGTCCTCGATTGTCGATGGAGCTTTCTTCCAAAGCGGAGCCACATCATTTATAATCCAAGGTTTTTCAACCTCTTTGGTCTTCTGTTTGCCATCTTTGTCAGTCTCTCCTTCAATCGGTTCCTGTACCTTTTTCGTGCCAAACTGGATCGGCACCGACATAAATTTGCAGTATTTGTTGAGCAACTCACGAATCTTGCTTTCTTCCAAGAAATCGGCGCAATCGTCTGAAATATAAAGAATTACGTCTGTTCCGCGAGTGCCTTTCGCAATTGGGTTCATCGTGTACTCAGGCGAGCCGTCGCACTCCCAGATAACGCCTTTTTCGTCTGCGCCTTGGGTGTAAGACTTGGTAATCAACGACACTTTCGACGACACCATGAAAGCTGAGTAGAAGCCCAAGCCAAAATGTCCGATGATGTTGGCAGCCTCAGCCTCGCTGTTGGTCTTGAATTTCTCCACAAACTCAGTGGCGCCTGAAAAAGCTATCTGGTTGATGTATTTGTCAACTTCAGCCTCTGTCATGCCGATGCCGTTATCGCGCACTGTGATGGTCTTTTTCTTCTTGTCGACCTCGACTTTCACCGTCAAATCGCCAAGTTCGCCGTTGAATTCACCAGCGCTGGCTAATGTTTTCAGCTTCTGCGTAGCATCGACTGCGTTACTGATTATCTCACGCAAAAAAATCTCGTTTTCCGAGTATAAAAACTTTTTAATCACCGGAAAAATGTTTTCCGTTTTAACACCAATAGAACCGTTTGACATAATATTTAATTTTTAATTTCTTATTTCCTTTTTTTTGTTGGCTTTGCCCCAGATTGTCTCAGGTGCGGTGGCCTGCGCCAGACGGCGGTCCGAGCATCGGCTGGCGCTTGACTTTTTGGTTACTTTTTTGTCAAGAAAAAAGTAACAAGAAACCTCGTCCGTAGGACGATTATATCAAATATTATGCCAAAATAATTGTACTGACAAAATGTCAATAAATTTTGTATTTTTGCAAAAAAAGAAATTCTGATGGAAAAATTCTTCGAAAAACTCGAATCGGCACTTAAAAACTGCTCTATTGTCAAGATGACATTGTCTAAACCAATAGCAAAAAATAATGAGCTGCGTAACATATATGTGAAACCTATTATGTTGAAAGACAATAAGATGTATCAGTTTACTTATCGCTATGAGCGCCGCGACGAGACGAAGAATTTCACTGCCGATCAGATGATGGAGCAGGTGAGGGGCTTTGTTCCTGAGGTGTTTCAAAATGTGTCGCTTTTCACTTTGACAGAGGATGTTACTCTGCTTGTCAGCAAGAAAGGCAAACCCACGCTGATGTGTAAGAAAACCAATGAAAATCGTGATGTTGATTTGAGCCACGACCATGAAAAACAGCGCCTGATTGATCCGACAAATCCTTGGTGGCATCTCCTCGGACTGACATCGCGCGACGGCAAGGTCCTAGCCGACATGCAGCATAAATTCAAGCAGATTTGCAAATACGTTGAAATCGTTGACGGCGTTATGCGTCAGACCAAGTTCGGTGATGAAATCCATATCGCTGACATGGGAGCTGGAAAGGGTTATCTGACATTCGCTCTTTATGAATATCTGACCACGCATTACGACAAGAAAATCGTGATGGAAGGAGTGGAGATTCGTAAGGATTTGGTGCTGAAAATCAATGATATAATTGAAAAATGTAAAGACGCACGGCCGTGCGTCTCAACAATTCATTTCGTGCAAAATTCCATCGATGAATACAAACCATTAAATCTAGACGTGTTAATTGCCCTCCATGCCTGCGACACCGCCACCGACGACGCTATATTAAAAGGTATACGCAACAATGCGAAACTTATAATTTGTGCGCCCTGCTGCCACAAGCAGGTCCGTCGCGAGATGGAAAAATCAGGCAAGACCGATGCCATTACAAAATATGGCATTTTCCTTGAGCGTCAGGCAGTTATGATAACCGATGCAGTAAGAGCGCTGGTTTTGGAATATTGCGGCTACAAAACACAGGTGATGGAGTTCATCGAAATCGACAACACCCCGAAAAACGTGCTTCTCGTTGGAAGAAAATCAGATAAACCTGTTGATAAAGAGGCAATTGCGAAGCAGATTAAGGGATTGCTGGAGCAATACGGAATTGAGGAGCATTATCTTTGGAAGAATCTTTGGACAAGGGTTATAAGATAAAAGTTAAAAGATAAAAGAGTTTTAGTAAATTTTTTAAAAGTTTATTGTTCAATCATAAAATTTTGTATCTTTGCAATCCAATGTAAAGACGCCATAATATGGCGTCTCTACGTGAAAACGATAGAATTATTAACATTAAATAAAAAAATTATCATGCAAAACATCGATTGGGGATCACTCCCATTTGGTTACTACCCGACAAATTACAACGTCCGCTGCTACTACAGAAACGGCGAATGGGGCGAGTTAGAGTACTGCTCAGAGACAACTATTAACATTCACATGGCAGCCACATGCTTGCACTACGGTCAGGAAGCTTTCGAAGGCTTGAAGGCTCACCGCGGCGCTGACGGCAAAGTGCGTATCTTCCGTCTCGACGAGAACGCAAAACGTTTGCAGTCATCATGCGACGGCATCTGCATGCCACGCTTCCCAATGGAGAAATTTGAGGAAGCCATGATCAAATGTGTGCAGCTTAACAAGGAATTCATCCCGACATACGAAAGCGGCGCTTCATTGTACCTCCGTCCATTAATTATAGGTACAGGCGCCCGCGTTGGTGTGAAACCGGCTGACGAATATCTGTTCATCGTGTTCGCAACACCAGTCGGACCATATTTCAAAGGCGGTTTCATGGCTAACCCATACGTCATCACACGTAAATACGACCGTTCAGCTCCTCTTGGAACAGGCGTTTACAAAGTCGGCGGCAACTACGCGGCATCATTGCGCGCTCACACCGAGGCTTGCCACGGCGGTCAGTACGCTTGCGAATTCTATCTCGACGCTAAGGAAAAGAAATATATCGACGAGGCTGGCGCAGCTAACTTCTTCGCAGTGAAAAACAACACATACATTACTCCACAGTCAACATCAATTCTTCCTTCAATCACCAACAAGAGCTTGATGCAGATCGCTGAGACTCTCGGCATGAAGGTTGAGCGTCGCCCTGTGGCAGAAGAGGAACTCGCTACATTCGAAGAGGCAGGAGCATGCGGCACAGCAGCCGTCATCAGCCCTATCTCACGCATCGACGATCCTGAGACTGGCAAGAGCTACACCTTCGGTGACGGCAAACCAGGTCCATGGTGCGAGAAACTCTACAAGAAACTCCGCGGCATCCAAACAGGTACAGAACCTGATGAATTCGGCTGGAACACAATCGTAGAGATTTAATTTTCCAGAAAAAATAATTTGAAAAACACGTCATTTTTTTTGTGGCGTGTTTTTTATTTTTTGTATCTTTGTACCCAAATTGAATATTGGTTTTTAAATAATATCACTATGAAAAAATTTACATTCGCATTGATTTCATTGCTGGCATTGACTTTTACAGTGAAAGCCCAGCAGTATGTGTCAACAACTCCTTCTAACAGGAACGTCATCCTTGAGGAATTCACAGGTCGTGGCTGTGGCTACTGCACCGACGGACATCGTATCGCCAACCAGATTATGGCAAACAATCCTGGCCGCGTTTGGGCCATCAACATCCATGCAGGCGGTTATGCCCAAACTTCTTATCCTAATATGATCACTCCTGACGGCAACACCATCCACGGTGGTTTCAGCATCAGTGGTTATCCTACAGGTGTCGTAAACAGAACAACAGCTGCCGGTATCGACCGCGGTCAGTGGAACGGCCAGGCTACAACACAGATGAACCAGGCTGCTGAATGCAATATCGCAGGTATCGCAAGAATCAATCCTGGTACAAGAGTGGCAACCATTACTGTTGAGGTTTATTACACAGGCAACAGCAGTGTTGATGAGAACTTCCTCACAGTTGCAATGCTTCAGGACAGTATCCTCGGCTCACAGGCTGACTACGGCAACTACAACCCGACACAGTGGCTTAATGGTCAGTATGTGCACATGCACATCCTCCGCGATGTCATCACACCTAGCGCTTGGGGCGAGGCTATCTCTCCAACAACAGCAGGTACTCTTATTACAAAGGTTTATGAATATCCGATTCCGGAAAGCATCGGCAGTCCTAACGGCGTGGATGTTAACCTCGATCATATCTTCTTCTTGGCATGGGTGTCAGAAAGAACACAAGGCCAGGCTACACGTCCGATCTTGACAGCTTGCGAGCTCGAGAAGACCACTATGACAGATGAGCCTATCTATCCTTCATTAAGCGTTGTGAACCAAGATGCAGGCGCGTCATGCACCACGGTGAAAGAGTTCAATTACGATGTCACCAACATCGGTACAGAGACTTTGACATCACTTAAATTCAATGTCGAAGTTGCCGGAACAACACAAGAATTCGAATGGAACGGTGAGCTTCTGTCAGGTGAAAACATGAAGATGAACTTCGAAGTGGAGATTCCTTTCGGCACATACCAAGGCATATTGAGCATAGTCGAAGCTAACGGCGAGACATTTACAAGCGCGATGAATTTCACGGCTGTAAGCGAGGAATGGGCAGAACTTGAGGTGGAAGGCGATGTCACCAGCATCAAGATCTATATCATTCAAGACCAGTTCGGCGAGCAGATCACATGGGATCTCATCAACTCAGCAGGTGAGGTTATCGCTGAAGGTGGTCCTTACCAGCATCTTATCGGAGCAGGTTCAACACAAGCCAATGTGGCCGAAGTCGAAAATATCCCGACTAACGAATGCTATATGTTCAGAATCTATGACTCAAACAACAACGGTATCTGCTGTAACTATGGCAACGGCTATTATTACATTAAAGACGCCAACGGCAACAAGTTTATCGAAGGCGAAGGCGATTATGGCGCGGGCACAACAGAGACATTCTCAATCATCAAGCATGGCGATTTAGTTGACGAGACAGAAGCTTCAGCTCTCAACATCTATCCAAATCCTGCCAACAACAAGATTTATGTTGATGGCGAGAACGTGGGCGCTGTCGAGGTTTACAACTCACTAGGCCAGAAAGTTGTTACAGTTGAAGGCAGTGCAAACACTTCAATCAACGTGGCATCGTTCGAAAATGGCGTTTATGTTGTGAGAGTCATCACCAACGAAGGCGCAGTTACAACAAAGAAAGTGACTATTACTCACTAATTGAGATGTTTTCGTGCCCGATTCAGATACGAATGAGCGACCTTGACCCGTTTGACCATGTCAACAACGGGGCACAGTGTAATCTTTTCGATTACGGTCGTAGCCAGTATTTTGAGCATCTGTTCAATCATGAGATTGATTGGATGAAATTCAGTTACGTGCTCGTTCATGTTGATCTGGATTTTAAAAAACCTGTCAAGATTCACGATCAGATAGTTTGTGAGACTGAGGTTTATGAAATAGGGCACTCGAGCTTTAAGATGCGTCAGTATCTGAAAAACGCTGTGACAAACGACATTCTGACCGTTTGTCACAGCGTTATTGTTTGTATCGACAGGGCTAAAAACGTCCCGATGGAAATCCCTCAGACCGATAAGTTTATGCTCGGTTTCAGTTTTTAAACGAATTTTTCCATCTGATTTTGCAGTTTCTTTGCCTCCTCGGCAGCTCTTTCCGCAAAATCTTCTCCATTCGAAGCGTAGATTATTCCTCTAGACGAGTTCACCAGCAGTCCGATTTGACTGTTGAGTCCGTGTTTTGCAACTGCTTCCAAATCACCGCCTTGTGCGCCGACACCTGGTACGAGAAGGAAACTTTCAGGCATCATTTTGCGAATCTCACCAAGCTCTTCGGGATGCGTGGCTCCTACAACATACATCATCTTTTCGCTGTCAGCCCATTCCTTCGATTTGAGCAGAACGTTTTTGTACATTTCCTTGCCGTCGGCGTTGAGATACTGGAAGTCTTTAGAGCCTTTGTTTGATGTCAGAGCCAGCAAAATGACCCATTTGTCTTCAAAACCCAGGAAAGGCTCCACTGAGTCAACACCCATGTAAGGAGCCACGGTGATGGCGTCAGCTTTTAAAGTCTCAAAGAAAGCTCGTGCATAGTTGGCTGAAGTGTTGCCGATATCGCCACGTTTCGCGTCAGCAATGACAAACATCTCAGGATGATTCTCTTTGATGTAAGTTATTGTCTTTTCGAGACTTAGCCAGCCTTTTGCTCCATAAACCTCATAAAACGCTGTGTTTGGCTTGTATGCCACGGCATATTTCGCAGTGGCGTCAATGATGGCTTTGTTAAACGCAAATACAGGATCGTCTTCTTTCAGCAGATGCTGCGGAATCTTTTTGATATCAGTATCAAGACCCACGCAAAGAAACGATTTCTTCGCTCTGATTTGGTTAATTATTTGTTGTTTGTTCATTATTCCTCCAATCCTTCTTTCAATCTTTCAGCGTTTTCTGCCATCTGCAAGTTCTCAATAAATGATGTCAAGTCGCCGTCCATTACAGATGTCAGGTTGTAAACGGTGAATCCGATGCGGTGGTCTGTGACACGGCCTTGCGGATAGTTGTATGTGCGGATCTTTGCTGAGCGGTCGCCTGTCGACACCATGGTTTTACGCTTCGAACAGACTTCCTCCATGTATTTGTTGTATTCCGCCTCGTAGATACGGGTTCTCAAGATTTTCATGGCCTTCGCCATGTTCTTGGCCTGCGAGCGTTCGTCGATACAGCTCACCACCACGCCGGTAGGGATGTGGGTGAGACGTACGGCGCTGTAAGTAGTGTTAACGCACTGTCCGCCAGGTCCAGAAGCTGCGCAGTAGACCTCTTTCTTGATATCTTTGTCGAGAAGTTCCACATCGAATTCCTCGGCTTCCGGCAAAACTACTACAGATGCCGCCGATGTATGGATACGTCCCTGTGTCTCGGTTTTAGGCACACGCTGAACGCGATGCACACCCGATTCAAACTTCAGGATTCCGTATGCGCCGTCGCCGATGACGTTGAACACTATCTCCTTGAAGCCGCCGGCTGTTCCTTCGTTGGCGTCGACGGTCTCAACTTTCCAGTTTTTCGCTTCACAGAATTTGATGTACATTCTGTATAGGTCGCCTGCGAAGATAGCTGCCTCATCGCCACCTGTACCTGCACGGATCTCCATCACGGCGTTCTTGCCGTCTGTCGGGTCTTTAGGGATGAGCATTAGGCGTATATCTTCCTCGAGTTTAGCCACTTTCTCAGTCGCCTCGTCGAGTTCCTCCTGTGCCATTTGACGCATATCCTCGTCTTTCTCAGTCTTCAGCAATTCCTTGGCTTCGCTGATGTTTGCGAGATATGTCTTATACTGGTTGAACGCTTCTATCACAGGTTCAAGGTCTTTGTAATCCTTGTTCACCTTGACGTAACGCTTCATGTCGTTCATCAGTTCCGGGTCGTTGAGCTGCTCACGCAGCGCTTCCCAACGTTCCTTGATCGCTTCTAATTTGTCAATTATTTCCATTAGTATTCAAAAACTCCGTATTTACTTTTTATTGTGAGTTGCTTTCTGTCGGATGCTTCCACGTGTCCGATAATTTGAGCCTTGATATTGAATGAGTTAGCTATCTTAATCATCTCTTCAGCCGATTTTTCGTCGGTGTAGATTTCAAGACGCGATCCCATATTGAACACCTTGTACATCTCTTGCCAATCGGTGCCCGACGACTCCTGAATCATCTCGAACAATGGTGGCAACTCGATCATATTATCCTTGATAATGTGTAACTTATCTATGAAATGCGTAACCTTGGTTTGTGCGCCGCCGCTGCAGTGGATGATTCCGTTGATTTTTCCTCTCAGATTCTCCAAAATCGGCACCATCATAGGGAGATAGGTGCGGGTAGGGGCGAGGATGAGCTTTCCTACGTCTACGCCAGAAACCTTTGTAGGCTCTGTAAGTGTATGATTACCAGAGTAAACCAAGTCCTCAGGAATCGAGTGGTCGTAGCTTTCCTGATACTTCTCTGCCAGATAATGGCCCAACACGTCATGACGTGCCGATGTCAAGCCGTTGGAGCCCATGCCGCCATTGTAACGGTCTTCATATGTCGCCTGTCCGTATGATGCGAATCCAACGATGACATCACCCGGTTGTATATGATTTTCAATGACTTCGGAGCGTTTCATGCGCGTAGTGACAGTGCTGTCAACGATGATGGTTCTGACAAGGTCGCCTACGTCAGCAGTCTCGCCACCGGTCAAATAAATGCCGACACCAAGCGTACGAAGTTTTGCGAGAAAGTCTTCAGTTCCGTTGATGATAGCAGAAATAACCTCGCCAGGGATGAGGTTTTTGTTTCGTCCGATGGTGGAGGAGAGGAGCATCTTGTCGGTAGCTCCGACACACATCAGATCGTCGGTGTTCATGACGACGGCATCTTGTGCGATACCTGCCCAAACCGACAGATCGCCTGTTTCTTTCCAATACAGGTAAGCCAACGACGATTTTGTGCCTGCACCGTCGGCATGCATTATATTACAATAGTCGTCATCACCACCTAAAATATCAGGTATGATCTTGCAGAAAGCGTTGGGATACAAGCCTTTATCAAGATTTTTGATGGCGTTGTGGATGTCTTCCTTCTCTGCGGAGACGCCGCGCAGCTGATAACGTTTTTCTACTGGCATTATTTGAATATCAATTTATGTTCGTCTGTGTTAAACTCAAAGCTTCCGAATTGTTTCAGGGCTTTCTGTCCCATCACCCAGTCGTATTTCTGACTGTTGATGACGGTGACTTCGATGTTTTCAACGGTTCTGTCGGCTATGCGCATCTCCTTGATAATGAATTGTGCGCGGTCTTTAACCTTGCCGACTGTGATGATCTTGTCGATATTGTCGCCTATGAAGTCGTTCTTGGTGATGACGCCGTTGGTTAGCATCTCCATCACTTTCTTCTGCGACACGCTGAATTCGGAATCCCTGTCGTATGTTATATACTCGGTATACGCGTTTATATAGCTCTTGAATGATAAATAACCTTGCTTGTCCTGCGAGAATGCCACCTTGTTGTCTTCAGGGTTGAGCTTGATGTTGGCCATCTGATCGTCGTCGATGTCTTCTCTAGGCTTGTAGTCTCTGCTCAACACCTTGAACTCTGTTCTACGATTCAGCTGATGGGCTCTTTCTTTCTCTGCTTCTGTAGGCAATTTGTTGATGTAATCCTCTGTGAGTTTCACTCCATTGACAGTTCTCGGGACGCGTTCGCCATAGCCTTTTGCTGTAAGTCGCAGAGGGTCAATGCCTCTGAGAACGAGATAGTCGCATACCGACTGCGCGCGTCTCTGCGAAAGGATGTCGTTGCTGCCTTCCGAGCCACGATTGTCGGTGTGGGAACCTAACTCTATGGTAATGTTTGGGTTAAGCTGTAAAATCTCGATGAGACCTTGCAGTGAGTCTTCAAACTGTGGCAACAGATCCCATTTGCCCAGCTCGTACTGAATCTCCGGAAGGACGACGGTACCGGTAGGAATCATGGCGATCTCGTAAGTCGGATTGAAGTCCCTGCTGAATTCAAGGCCGATGGTGTTTATGGTGTCTGTTATCGTGAAATAGTTGTTTTTCTCAATGGTCAGGACGTAGATATTACCTACGCTCAGTGTCCCTTCATTAAACTGGAACGCTCCGTTGTTTCCCGACAATGTCGATGCTCTTGTTCCGTCGGTGCCGATTATGCTCACGTTGGCGCCAGCCACAAACTGAAGACTGTTTTCGTCTTTGATTGCTCCGTTGACAGTCAATAAGATAGGAGGCTCCATGAAGTAATAAATGTCGTCATCCAATCCGTTACGGCTGCCTCTGTTGGATGCGAAGAAGCCGCGTTCTTCGGTAGGATGGAAGATGATGCTGAAATCATTGCCAGTCGAGTTGATAGGTGATTTCAGGTTGACAGGTGTCGACCAGTTTCCCAACGAGTCTATCGTTGTCATGAAGATGTCGAGACCGCCCAAGCCTCCGTGACCGTCGGATGAGAAGTAAAGTGTGGTGTCGTTGCGCAAGAACGGGAACACCTCGTCGCCTTGGGTGTTTATCAACTCACCGAGGTTCAGAGGGCGGCCGAATTTGCCGTCTTCTCCTTTGATAGTCATCCAGATATCTTTGCCGCCAAAGCCTCCGTGACGTTCTGCCGCGAAGTACATGATGCTCTCGTCGGAGTTTAAAGTCGGGTGTCCTACCACGTCGATGGTGTCGACGCCGCCTATGCTCACCATAGTGCCTTCAGCGAAGGTCGATCCGTTACGTTTCGCCTTCATAATCTGGCATCCCGACTGACGTTTCTTATCGTTTGGACAACGTGTGTAATACACATCAGAGAACGTTTTTGTGAAGAAAGGCATTCCTTCGCTGCCTTTGCTGTTGATGCCGCCTTCCTCGTCGACGAGTTCTGGTTTGTCCCAAACGCCTTTCTTATCCTGTCTAGAATAATAGAAATCGGCGAAATGCTGGCCAGTGATGCCGTCTTTCTCTTTTGCCACGCCACCTTCACGGGTAGAGGTGAAAATGATGTCGTTAAAACTGTTCGAGATCCATGCCACGCCGAAATCCGATGACTTGGAGTTTAGAGCTTTCACTCTTGTTACCTCATATTTTGAAGGATATTCCAGCCATTGCTTGATGTTTGCGATGTCATCAGCCGAGCGTTTGCCTCGTGGATCGTCGGGGACAAGATCGGTGTATATGTTATACATCTCCAAGGCCTCGTCGTATTTCTCATTGCGTTTCAGCACGTCGCCGTAATGCAGATAGAAAATCGGATTGTCCTTCGGGAACTCGGTCTTCAACACTCTCTTATATTGCGCCGCAGCCTGTCGTGTGTTCTCTGTAAGACGGTAACACTCGCCCAGCTGATAGGTGATACGGGTGCGTTCGTCTGCGAATTTCTTCCTTTTCACCTTCTTGGCAGCCTTTTTATAACGCTCGATGGCAAGGTTATATTGTCCTCTCTCGAACGCTATGTCGGCATTCTTGGCGGGGTTACGGCGTTGAGCCTCAAGAGGTTGTGCTGCTCCGAGCAATATCGCGAAAAATATGAATAATAGCTTTTTCAACATAATTTTCCTTTTCTATATTAAACAACAAAGATACAAAATCATTGTGTAATACAAGGTGTTTTTTACAAAAAAAATGTAGAGACGCGCCATGGCGCGTCTCTACATTATCATATCGGAAATATCTATTTTCTTTTCTTGTCAGCTGTGTCGAGGAGTTTCTCATCAGCCTTTCTGCCACGGAACAGGATGTATGCCATTGGCGAAGCGATGAACAATGATGAGAATGTACCTGCGAAGATACCAACGAGCAATGCGAACACGAATCCACGGATGGTCTCGCCGCCGAAGATGAAGATGGCGAGCAACACCACCAATGTTGTGCCTGATGTGTTGATTGAACGCATCAATGTGCTGTTGACACCGTTGTTGATTCTTTCGTACCATGTTCTCTTTGGATAGAGTGTGACGTTCTCACGGACACGGTCGAAGATAACCACTGTGTTGTTGATTGAGTAACCGATGATGGTCAAAACAGCGGCTATGAATGACTGGTCAACCTCCATTGAGAATGGCATGACGCTGTAAAGCAGTGAGTACATACCAATCACGATGATTGTATCGTGTGCCAATGCGATGATTGACGACACACCATATTGCCATCTTCTGAATCGGATAGCGATGTACACGAAGATAATGACCAGTGAGAATGCCACTGCCCAGAATGCCTTACGTGTAACGTCGTCAGCGATTGTACCACCGACTTTCTGTGAGCTCATGATACCGATGCTCGCATCGTCTGATGAGAACTGCTGATATGTAACTGTGCCTTTGTAGAATGGCTGCAAAGCGCCGAACAAAGCCTCCTGGATTGTAGCGTCAACTTCAGCGTCGTCACTGTCAACCATATATTTGGTTGTGACTTTCACCTGGTTAGCCGGGCCGAAGGTCTTAACGACTGGTGTCTCGTTAGCTGCCTGGAATACGTCGATTTCTGCCAAAGCCTTACGGATCTGGTTATCGTTGACTTCCTGATCGAAGCGGATGACATAGTTACGACCACCCTGGAAATCGATACCGAGGTTGAGCTTCAATGTGAAGAGAGAGATAACACTGACGAGGATGAATGCGCCACCGATAACGAAAGCGGTCTTGCGGAACTTGATGAAGTCGAAGTTGGCGTGCTTCATGAAGTCGCGTGTCATGTCTGTTGAGAACTTGATATCTCTATCTTTGTCAAGCCAACGCTCGAGGATGAGACGTGTAATGAAGATTGAAGTGAACAATGAGGTGCAGATACCGATCATCAAGGTTGTTGCGAAGCCCTGGACAGGACCTGTACCGAACTCGAACAGGATGAAACCTGTCAAGAAGGTTGTGATCTGACCGTCGAGGATAGCTGAGTAAGCTGCCTTGAAACCGTCAGCGACGGCGAGACGGAGACCTTTACCCGCTGCGATCTCTTCCTTGATACGCTCGAAGATAATAACGTTCGAGTCAACAGCCATACCTAAAGTAAGAACTATACCGGCGATACCTGGCAGAGTCAACACTGTGCCGAATGATGCGATGACACCAAAGAAGAACAGAATGTTGACGAGCAACGCGATGTCGGCTGCGATACCTGCCTTGCTGTAGAAGAATATCATATAAAGAAGCACAAGGCAGAAAGCGATGATGAATGACCAGAATCCTGATGTGATAGCTTCCTGACCGAGTGATGGACCGACGACGTTCTCTTCGAGGATACGTGCCGGAGCTGGCAACTTACCGGCTTTGAGGATGTTAGCCAAGTCCTGAGCCTCTTCAACTGTCATGTCACCGCCGGAGATCTGTGAGCGACCGCCCGGAATTTCGTCGTTGACGACAGGATATGAATAGACGTAGTTATCAAGGACGATAGCCACCTGACGACCGATGTTGTCGCCTGTCAAACGTTTCCAAATCTTAGCACCTTCGGTGTTCATCTGGATAGAGACCTCGACGCGACCGTTCTGATCGTAGTCCTGACGAGCCTCTGTGATGACTTCACCACCGAGAGCGCATTTGTTGTCGCGGTTAGCCTTGAGTGCCACGAGGTCGATGAATTCGACGTTGCCACCCATGTTCTTGTTAGGCTTCACGCACCATGCGAATCTGAGGTCGCGTGGGAATGTTGTAGAAGCTAACTTTAACATTCTGTTGACGTTAGCTGTATCTTTCACCATGGCCATACCGACGCGTGCCGATGCCATTGGAGCGCCATCCTGACCGATTGAAGGGAAGAGGACTGAATACAACGGGTTGTTCTCGAGATATTCCTCACGAGCCTTGTCCTGAGCTTTCTTCAATGAGTCTTCAGCCGACATCTGGTTGAGAAGAGCAAGGTCTTCGTCTTTTGTCTCTTCAACAGCCTCCGGCTTGTTGGCTTTTTCGTTCTTTGCAATGACTTTGTTAGCCTCGTCAAAGTACTGATAAATCTCGTTGAAGTTGTATGTCTCCCAGAACTCGAGCTGTGCTGTGCCCTGTAACAGTTTGCGGACACGCTTCGGGTCTTTGATACCTGGCAATTCGACGAGGATACGCCCTGAGCCTTCCAACTTCTGGATGTTAGGTTGTGCCACACCGAAACGGTCGATACGTGTTCTCAAAATCTGATATGAACGGTCGATAGCGCTGTTGGTTTCTTCCTTGATGACCTTCAACACTTCGTCGTTTGTTGAGTTCACTGTGATGCCCTTGTCTTTGAATTCATACAAGAAAATAGAGGCGAGACGTGCACTCGGATCGAGCTTTGCGTAAGCTTCGCCAAAGAGGTCGACGAAGTCTTTCTGGCTGTTGAGATGCTGCTCACTTGCCTGACGCATAGCTTCTCTAAATGTAGCGTCGTTGCTATTTCCGGCGAGAGCGTAGATGATGTCAGGAACTGACACTTCCATCATAACGTTCATACCACCCTTGAGGTCAAGACCAAGATTCAACTCCTGCTCTTTGCACTTGCGGTAGTCTTGCCACATGTAAACTGTAATTGTACCAACTGAGTCGAGATAATAAGTCTCCTTAGCTGTCTTGATTGAATCAAGATAGTACTCGTAAGCATCGTGGTCGCCTTTAGCCATCTCTGTAGCTAACGCGACAGTTTTTTCACCTTCAGCATAGGCTTTTGCTTTACTCTCCACGTGCCTTGTCACGAACGTGAATGACAACTGATACACTGTGAAAAGAGCCAGTAATAATGCCAAAAGCTTAATAACTCCTTTGTTCTGCATTTTAATTTGAATTTTTATAAATATTAAACTTTTTAATTAATTTCCAATTTTTACGCCAAAAAAAATTTAGCGTGCAAAAATACGACATTTTTCAATGCCAACAAAATATTTTTTAATTAATATTTAATCCATTTGAATATTTCCTTCCACGATACTTTTTTGCCGTACATGAGGATTCCTGTGCGGTAAACTTTGCTCGCCAGCCATGTGAAAACGATGAAAGTGACGAACAATAATGCCACTGATGTCGCCACCTGCCAAATTGGCACGCCGAAAGGTATTCTCAGCATCATGGCGACAGGCGATGTGAACGGAATCATTGACAGCCAAATACTTATCGAGCTGTCAGGGGCGTTGGCGATGATGGTTGAACACACCATCGGGATGACTAACATCAACGAGATAGGAGTAGCGAACTGTTGGGTGTCGGTCTCGTTGTCGACAGCCGAGCCGATGGCTGCAAACATAGCTGAATAAAGGAAATATCCTCCGATGAAATAGAAGAGGAAACACCATAAAATAGTCTTGAAGTTGATGGAGTTTATGACATCGAAAACTGTTGTAAGAATCTCTTGAGTGTCAGTGTTTGCTGCTGTTTCCGTGATTTGTTCTGTCATCAGCGTGCCTGTTGGGAACACATCTTGCGTCGGCAGGAATGATGATACCGCGAAATATATTCCCAGGGTCAGGATACCCCATAGCAGGAACTGTGTCAGTCCGACTAAAGCGATGCCGATGATCTTGCCCATCATAAGCTCGAAAGGCTTGACGCTGCTGATGATCACTTCGATTATTCGGTTTGTTTTTTCCTCTATCACGCCACGCATCACTTGACCTCCGAAAATGAAAATCACGAAATAAATCACCATGGCGAGAACCAAGCCGAGAAAGAACTCGAACTCGCTGAAGCTTTTCTTTTCCACGTTCTCGTCTTCGCTCATTCTGATTGACTGTACGTGAATTGTGGTGTTGGCAGCTTTCACTATGGCCGGGTCGATGCCCGATGCCAGCAATTTCTGGTGCTCTATGACTGTCTTCATGGTTGAGTTGATATATTCGCTCAAAGTCATAGGGATTTGCTTCATGCTGTATATCTCAGCATTTACAGGGAGATTCAGAGATGTTCCCGGGATGTGGAGCAGTCCGTCGTAAACGCCTTCACGAACAAGATTCTTAGCGTCGGCTATGTCGTCTTCTATATAAATAAAGGTGTTGACGTCGGTGTCTTTGAATTTTCCGACAAACAGAGCCGACTCGTCACGCACGGCTATGGTCTTCTTCTCGTCGAATTTCTCGGAATTCAACATCAATATTGCCGGAAGAAACATCAACGCGGCGAAAAATATTGGCGCCAGGAAAGTCAAAATCAGGAATGAACGCTTCTTGACGCGTGTCAGATATTCTCTTTCAATGATGATGCCTATTTTCATAAATTATTGATTATTTGTTGTTTGAGGATGAGACTAAGTTGATGAAGATTTCGTTCATCGAAGGCAAAATTTCGTTAAATGACACAAGTTCGCCTTTGTCGATGATGTCGCGGATCAGTTCGTTAGGATTCTCCGAGCTGACGGTAATATGTGTCTCTTCGCCGCCGTCGTTAGGACGGTAAACGATATCGTAGCTATGGTTTTTGTACTGTTGCTTAATGTCGCGGACGCTGCCTTCGAGAATCTTTTCACCTTTATTTATGAGCATTATGTTGTCGCAAAGTTCCTCAACCGAAGCCATGTTGTGCGTTGAGAACAGGATAGTCGCGCCTTTGTCACGCAGTTCAAGAATCTCGTTTTTCAACAGGTTTACGTTGATGGGGTCGAAGCCGGAGAACGGCTCGTCAAATATGAGCAGCTTCGGCTCGTGTATCACCGTGACGATGAACTGCACTTTCTGTTGCATGCCTTTGCTGAGTTCCTCGACTTTCTTGTCCCACCAGTTCGCGATTCCGAATTTTATAAACCAATGACGGAGTTTCTTGTCGGCATCGCGACGGCTCATGCCTTTAAGTTGAGCCAGATAGATTGCCTGCTCGCCAACTTTCATCTTCTTGTAGAGTCCACGTTCTTCAGGGAGATAGCCGATGTTGGCTATGTCGTTGGGATTCAGTGGTTTGCCATTGAGCAGAACTTCTCCTGAGTCAGGCATGGTTATTTGGTTTAAGATTCTGATGAGCGTCGTCTTGCCGGCGCCGTTAGGTCCCAAAAGTCCGTAGATGCTCTTCTCTGGCACCTTTATGGAGATGTCGTTGAGCACTTGTTTTGTACCGTAACTCTTTGAGACGTGGTTTATTTCCAAATAGTTCATTATATTTTAGCTAAAGAAGTCTCTTATTTTGTCAAACACGCCTTTGTCGTTGGCGCCCGGCTTCGGTTTGAAGTTCTCGCTTTCCAAGAGGTCTTTCATGATTTTTTCCTCGTCTTTTGACAACTTCTTAGGTGTCCAAACGTTCACGTTGACGATGAGGTCGCCGGTACGATAGCTGTTTACTTCAGGCAGACCTTTGCCTTTCACTCTGATTATGTCGCCGCCTTGTGTTCCTGCAGGGATCTTCAGGCTGACTGTACCGCCCAGACTTGGCACGTCGATGTTACATCCCAATGCGGCCTGCGGAACACTTATAAACAAGTTATAAATCAGGTTGTTCTCGTCACGCTCGAAGTCCTTGTGTTTCTCTTCTTCGATGAGTATGAGCAGGTCGCCTGCGATACCGTTGCGTGCTCCAGCATTGCCTTTGCCGCGCACTGACAGCTGCATGCCATCTGCCACGCCTGCCGGGATGTCGAGCTCAATGACTTCCTCGCCTTTGACGATACCGTCGCCGTTGCAGGCAGTACATTTCTTCTTTATAACCTGGCCTTCGCCGCCGCAGGTCGGACATGTCGTAACCTGTGTGAAGAAACCTGAACGCATCACTCTCTGACCGCGTCCGTTGCAGGTCTTGCAGGTTTCCATCTGTCCGTCTTCCGAACCGCTGCCGTGACATTTGTCGCAGGTGACGTATTTGTTGACTTTCACCTTTTTTTTGACGCCAGTGGCAATCTCCTCAAGCGAGAGCTTCACACGAAGACGCAGATTCGAGCCACGGTATACAGGTTTCTGTTGACCTCCACCGAAGCCTCCGCCAAAGTTGAATCCGAAGCCTCCGCCGCCAAACAGGTCGCCAAGTATGTCGCCGAACTGACTGAAGATATCGTTCATCGAGGCACCGCTGAAGTCCTGTCCACTCATGCCTGCATGGCCGAAACGGTCGTAACGGGCGCGCTTGTCAGGATCACTCAAAACACCATAAGCTTCGGCAGCTTCCTTGAATTTCTCCTCAGCGTCTTTGTCGCCTGGGTTTCTGTCAGGATGATACTGCAAAGCCTTCTTTCTGTATGCTTTTTTTATCTCATCGGCTGTGGCGTTCTTCGCAACCTCCAGCACCTCGTAGTAATCTCTTTTTTCTGCCATATTTTATGTTTTAACAACCGACAACAACCCTAGCGTATCTGATAACTTTCCCGTTTAATTTGTAACCTTTCTGAACCACGTCGATAACTTTGTCCTTCATATCTTCCGAAGGTGCCGGAATCTGTGTCAGAGCCTCGTGCTCGTCAGTGTTGAAAGGCTCGCCTACAGCTTTAATCTCTTCCAAGCCTTTTTGCTCGAGGGTGCGTTTTAACTTATTGTATATCAATGCTATACCTTCGTAATGAGTCTTGTCTTCAATCTTTTCCATAGTTGGAAGAGCGCGCTCAAAATCGTCGAGAATAGGGAGTAGAGCCAAAATTGTACTCTCGGCTGCCGTTTTTATCAACTCGACTTTCTCGTTGGCAGTACGCTTGCGATAATTGTCATATTCGGAATACAAACGGAGGTATTTGTCGTTAAGCTCGTTGAACTTTTCCTCAAAATTCACTTCCTTGACTTCTTCTTTTTCAATAACTTCCGCTTGTTTTTCCTCTTCTTTAACCTTTTGCTCTTTTTTATTTTTACTCATATTATATTTTGTTTTACTTTTTTGCACATTAATATTAATAAGGTATAATCAAAATTCATGCCAAAACGATTTTTGTGTCATTTTGGCATGAAAAATTCTGAAATTTCTGTCTTACATTCGCTCAATCTGCGCTCCAAGCTGTCTGAGTCGTCCGTCGATGTCCTGATATCCTCTGTCGATCTGGTCGATGTTGTCGATAATTGAAGTGCCGTCTGCTGACAATGCCGCGATGAGCAACGCCACACCTGCGCGTATATCCGGTGATGCCATCCTCAAGGCTTTGAGCTGGTGACTTCTGTCTAGTCCGATAATATTTGCACGGTGTGGGTCGCAGAGAATGATCTGCGCGCCCATGTCGATTAGCTTATCGACGAAGAACAAACGGCTTTCGAACATCTTCTGGTGGATGAGCACTGTGCCTTTGGCCTGCGTCGCAACCACTAAAACAATACTGATCAAGTCGGGAGTGAAACCGGGCCATGGCGCGTCGGCTATGGTGAGGATACTGCCATCCAAGAATGTCTCGACTTCGTAGTGCTCTTGCGTCGGGATGTGGATGTCGTCACCTATGAACTCCATCTTGATGCCAAGTTTCTTAAAAGTGCTTGGGATGATGCCCAAGTCTTTGATTCCGGCGTCTTTTATGGTGATGTCAGAGCCTGTCATGGCTGCCAGACCGATGAACGAACCTACTTCGATCATATCGGCGAGCAAACGATGTGTGGTGCCGTGAAGTTTTTCAACGCCCGTTATCTTTAGAAGGTTAGAGCCGATGCCCTCAATCTTGGCGCCCATGGCTGTGAGCATGCGGCAAAGCTGTACCAGATAAGGTTCGCATGCCGCGTTGAAGATTGTGGTGGTGCCTTTCGCCATCACCGCAGCCATCACTATATTGGCAGTACCGGTAACTGATGCCTCATCGAGGAGCATGTATGTGCCTTTTAGTCCGTCTTTCGGCGCCACAAGTTTGTAACAGTGCTCCAAACCGACAGTTTCCATTGTTGCGCCCAGGTTCTGCAAACCGATGAGGTGGGTGTCGAGACGGCGGCGGCCGATCTTGTCACCTCCGGGGCGTGGCATATAACCCTGTCCGAAACGTGCAAGAAGCGGACCTAGAATCATCACTGAGCCGCGCAGTTTGGTGGCTCTTTCATGGAAGTCTTTTGTGTCAAAATAGTCATGGTTGATGTCGGAGGCCTGCAACATGACCTCGCTCTTGCTCTTGCGATCAACCTTAACACCCATGCCCCGCATCAGGTCGATCAGGTTGTTGATGTCGAGGATGTCAGGTAAATTGGTGATTGTCACCGGTTCGTCGGTGAGGAGAGCGGCGCATAACACTTGCATCGCCTCGTTTTTGGCGCCCTGAGGAATGATGATGCCTTTGAGTTTGTTGCCTCCAGTAACTCTAAATGATGCCATGACTTAGTTTTTCTTGTTTGGACGATTAGGGTTTGCTTGCTTTGCCTGCGGCTGATTGTTGTTCTTTTTCTTGTTGCCTTTCTTTTTCTGATTCTGCTGCTGCTGATTCTGTGGCTTGTTCAATATCTCGTTGGTCGGGATGAGCTTAGTCTCCATCGGGAGTGTGATCTCCTCGCCGGAAATCTTGTACAGATCATCAAGAATAAGCAGGTCGTTGACGGTATCGCGGTTCCAGTTGAGATAGTCGCGCTTCATCTGGTTGGCTATATTAATAAGGATAGCCTGTTTCTTCGGGCCGTCTTCCATCTCCTTGACCTTCTTAACGACGTCATAAATATACTGTCCGTAATGTCCGTAACGGATGTTATTTTTCTGATAACCAACGTGTTCAGGTTTTTTCTTCTGCATCTCAGGCGTTGGCGCAGGGTATGGACTGTCAACGTCAAGATTGTAATTAGCGATGATATACAAATGATCCCATAACTTGTGCATATAGTCGTTCGACTCCTTGACCTGAGGATTCATCTGCGCCATCACATTGACGATGAAATATGCCGCCTCGGTGCGCTGTTTGCGGTCTTCAATATCGTTAAGATGACGAATCATCACCTGTATGTTTCTTCCGTACTCCGAAATCACAATCTTCTCACGTTCTGTATTATATTCCATATATATAATCTTTTAACTTTTAACTCTAAACTAAATAAATTATTGCCTTAAAATACTGAGCTTTGCAAACTTCAGCATCAGCATCTTATTTCCGCTCTCGTCGAAATCGACAGATGCCTTTTTGTTTGGCCCGAGACCTTCCACCTTGACCACCGTGCCTTGACCGAACTTCTGGTGAAGCACGCGCATGCCGGCTTGGATTTCGTCTGCGTCAGCGAGGACGAAGTCCGAAGCTGACGCCTTTGGATACGATGTTTTAGGCGCTGTCTGAGTAGTCTGAGCACTATGCGAGCTCCGAGAACTCTGAATGTTTTCGTATCTCTTATCGCCGCTGAAAGTCCAGGCGCCTCTGCCGGAAAACGGGTTGTAGCTGTGGTCTTCTTTAATAGTAGTTCCCCTAAACGAAGCTTTCTTTGTTCTCTCAATCAACTCTGGGTCGATTTCCTCAATAAACCTTGATGGCTCGCTGATGGTGATGTTGCCCCAGCGGTAACGGCTTTCGGCGTAACTCAAAATAAGTTTTGTCTCGGCTCTAGTAAGCGCTACATAAAACAAGCGGCGTTCCTCTTCGAGATCTTCGCGAGTGCTCAAAGATTGTATTCCAGGGAAAAGGTTTTCTTCCAATCCGACGATGTAAACATAAGGAAATTCAAGTCCTTTCGCACTGTGGATGGTCATCAGAGTGACGTAGTCGGCGTTCTCTTCCTCATTTTCATCCTGGTCGGTGAGAAGTGCCACGTCTTCCATGAATTTGGCCAGATTCACTGTTATCTGTTCGCCTGTAACCTCGTCAACCTGCTTGTCGGAGAATTCTTGGATGGCGTTCAAAAGCTCCTCGATATTCTGCACTCGCATCACTCCATCCGGGCTCTCATCTTCCTTCAAAACCTTAATAATTCCGACGGTCTCGGTGATATGCTTTGCCAATTCGAAGGCGTTCATCTTGTCGAGCTGTGTTTGGAAACTCTGAATCATCGTCACGAAGTTGCTCAGTTTGGTGACAGTGCCCATGTTAAACTCAGTCGACAGCTCGTTGAGCGATTTCAGCACATCCCAAACGGTGCATTTGCGTTCGTCGGCTATGACCTGTAACTTCTGTTTTGTTGTGTCGCCTATGCCTCTCGCCGGATAGTTGATGATTCGCAACAACGCCTGCTCATCGTTCGGGTTTATAACCACACGGAAGTAGGCAAGTAGGTCTTTCACCTCTTTGCGATCGTAAAACGAGAGACCGCCATATATTTTATAAGGTATATCCTGTTTGCGCAACGCCTCCTCAAGTGAACGAGACTGCGCGTTGGTACGGTACAGTATCACGAAATCCTTGTTCGCCAACTGTCGCGACATTTTATAGCCGAAGATTGAGTTGGCTACAAGCGTTCCTTCTTCGTTGTCTGATGTAGCTCTAAGAAGCGTGATGAGTTCGCCTTCTTCCTTGTCTGACCAAACGTTTTTCTTGATCTGGTCTTTGTTGTTGGCGATCACGCTGTTAGCTGCCTTGACTATAGTCTTGGTTGAGCGGTAATTCTGCTCGAGGCGTATGAGTTTCTGCTCGGGATAATCTATCTTGAAATTCAGAATATTCTGGATGTTCGCGCCACGGAAGCCGTAAATAGACTGTGCGTCGTCGCCAACCACGCAGATATTTTCACGCATGGCGGCGATGCGTTTTATAATAAGGTATTGAGCGTAGTTTGTATCCTGGTACTCGTCGACGAGGATGTATTCGAAATGTCTTTGGTATTTTAATAGGATATCCGGAAAATCGCGCAGCAAAACGTTTGTGTTGAACAAAATATCGTCGAAATCCATGGCGTTGGCGCGTTTCAGACGGCTGTTATATGTTTTGAAAATCTCTCCGATGAGCGGCTTGTTGGCGCGGCGGTCCTGTTCCTGAATCTCGGCGTTCTCACAGTAGTCTTCAGGCGTGTAGAGAGCCGATTTTGCCATCGAGATACGATGTAGGATATATTTCGCCGGATAAGCTTTCGTGTCGATTTCTCTTTCTTTTAATATGGTGTTGATGAGTGTCTTCGAGTCGTCGGTGTCGTAGATGGTGAATTCTGAGGTATAACCTAAACTTGCCGCTTCGATTCTTAAAATTCTCGCGAAAATTGAGTGAAACGTGCCCATCCAGACGTTACGTGCGGCGCCCGGCTCTACAAGTTGCATTATGCGCTCCTTCATCTCTTTGGCGGCTTTATTGGTGAATGTCAGCGCCATGATTGAGAATGGATTTATTCCCTGCTCAATCATATACGCGATGCGATGGGTGAGGGCACGGGTCTTGCCCGAGCCGGCGCCCGCTATCACCATCACCGGACCTTCAATCGTTGTAACCGCCTCTCTTTGCGGTTCGTTCAAATGTTCTAGTATTCCTGACACGTTTCAAAATTTTCGTTGCAAAGATACAAAATAGTTTAGAGTTTAGAGTTTAAAGTTTAAAGTTTTTTTTATAATTTTGCAACTGAATTAGAATCGAAACTAAGATCATCGTAAAACTTGTGAGAAAAGAACAAGATTCGCATGCTTGCGAAGTAATTTTTATTGTATAACAATTAAAAAGTAAAATGTATGGCAAAAAATGAGTTTTACGAAAAGAAGCAAATTTCCGATTTGAGGAAATATGACAATGCTGTAGAAATAATTAAGACAGCAATTCTGCATGGGCAGTATGAAGCCGCTAAGGGCGTAAACAGGATCCAGCTGGCTGTTTATTTTGGTATTGGAAAATACATTTCCCTTAATACTCGAAAAGGTGTTTGGGGAACTGGAGCACTGGAGGTTATTAGCCAACAGCTTCGAAAGGAATTGCCAGGATTGCGGGGATATTCGGCAACACAATTGAAAAAGATGCGACTTTTTTATGAAAACTGGAAAATGCTAGATATAAATTCGTCAGTCGCAACTGACGAATTACCAAATGACAAATCGTCCCTTGCGAAGGACGAATTGCAAGTCATTAAAAATCAAATAGATATATATCACACATTACAAATTCCGAATGTATCTTCATTCCCTGTTGAGGATTTCTTTAGAGTTCCTTTTACACATCATGTGGAAATTTATGCAGGTGTAAAAGACCTTGAAGCTCGTTATTATTATATACATCGTACTGCAGAAGAACATTTATCTGTAACAAAGTTAATAAAACTGATTAAAGATAATGCTTACACTAATCGTCAGCAAATGCCTAATAATTTTAAGCAGTCTATACCAGATGCTTCGACTATGCGTCAAGCCGTAATGATGTTCAAGGATTCATATTTCCTTGGTTTTATCAATGTAGAGCAAATAGGTGAACGAGAATCAATAGATGTTGACGAACGGGTTGTTGAGCAGCGGATAATTCAAAATATCAAAAATTTTATCATGACGTTTGGACATGATTTCGCGTTTATCGGCAATCAATACCATTTGGAAATTTATGGCGTGGAGCATTTCCCTGATTTGCTGTTTTTTAACCGTGCTTTGAATGCTTTGGTAGTGATAGAATTGAAGACAGGAGAGTTTAAGTCATCCTATCTCGGACAGTTGATGTCGTATCTTTCCATTTTGGATGCAAAAGTCAAGAAGCCGCACGAAAATCCGTCAATTGGTATTGTCTTATGTAAATCTGCAAATCGTGAATATGTCGAATTTGTAATACGAGATTACAACAAGCCTATGGGTGTTGCAACATACAAAACATTAGATGATATGCCAGAGGAATATCGTAAAGCATTACCGGATGTTGAAGAGTTGAAACGACTTGTTCAGAATTGATTTTTTTCAAAATTATTTTTGTTTTCCTCGGAAAAATCCTTATCTTTGCAGTGTCAAATTAAAGATATAGTAAGAAACAGACAGTTAAATAAATTATAAAGACATATTAAAAAGGCGTTTTCGCTTTTCTTAGTAAAGTTGGAACCTAGGAAATTTCAATGCAATGTTTAAGAAAGCTGAACGCTCGCGGTATTACCGTGAGCTTTCTTGTTAACATTGCAGGTGATTCCTAGGACCTCAACTTACAACAAAAAGTTTCACGGTTTTTTATTGTCAATTTTTGAAATAATCAACAAAATAACAGCTTATGAACAGATTTATTTTAATCGTAATGATGATTTTTCTGTCCGCGAGTGGCTTCGGGCAGGAAGTCAAACTTGAGAAGGTTTCCGACCGTTTCCATTACCAGTACTCAAAACAAGAACCATCTATCCAGCAAATTCAGAAGGATAATGCTGAACGTCAACGCTCATGGCAGGAAGAGTTTGAAGCCATGAAAGCCGAACTCGACGAAGGCAAACGTGTTTCCGACAACGTTAAAGTCAATGTTCAGACTGATGTTCAACAGCTTGATGACGAAATCAATCTTATTGTCACTGTTTCATACGAGACAATAAGCTTAGATGTTGCAGGAGATGACTACGGTTTAGGTAAATATACAATTCAGAACTCTAATGCATGTGTTTTTATGTGTAACTTCTTGAAAATGAAGCTTGAAAACGACCTTGCAAGTTACATTAAAAAAGGTGGTAAGATTGATATAAAAATTACTGGAGCCACAGATGGTACACCTATCAATTCAAAGATTCCTTATAACGGCGAGTATGGTGATATCAAAGACAAACCTATCACCCTCAACGGGAAGCCGTTCAATGTGACAGTTACCAAACAAACTGGTATCACTAACAACGGACAACTGGCCTTCTTGAGATCGCAAGGTGTTGAGAATTATCTCAAAGCCAAGGTTGAACCTCTAAAACAAACGCAGAACAACTTCCAGATTTTTGCTGTTGAGAATACAGAGAAAGGTGCTGGTTATCGTCGTGTTTCTGTTGAAATAACGATTCATGGTGCTTTTGATAATGTTGAATCTTCAAATACCGGAAAATGATGAAAACGAGAATACTATTAGTAATTGCTTGCATTTTAGCAAGTTGTCAAGTAATAAAGGCACAGGAGCACGTCACCAATATCCGCGCCACACAGGAAGATAAGACTGTGAAAATTATGTATGACTTGAAAACAAGAGCCGATGTCAAGATGCTCATCTCACTTGACGACGGTGAGACTTATACCGACACGATGACAATTTCAGGTCATGTCAATAAAATCATAACTGCTGGAAGAAACCGTACAATCACATGGCAGGCTTTCAAGGATTTAGGATATGGCGACTATCCCGAAATCCGTTTCAAATTCATAACGGTAGAGAAAAAGCTTGAGCCGACAAACACCAAAGGCTCGAAAAAATCATCCAACAGGTATCAAAGAATTGACAAAATCACCTTTATCACTTTGAATGGCGGTTACACCAATACTGAAGTGCCCTCAATCGGAGCCACATTCGGTCAGGTTAAGAAATATGGCTGGTTTGTTAGCGTGATGACTGGCTTTAACTTTGCAGGTCTTGCGCCTGATGCTAAAGCAGATGCTGATGGTTTCGTAGGCGAGGATTTGCCATTCTACAAAGATGAATATGCTAAAACGGCGCTTTCAATTATGGGAGGCGGTGTCATGAGACTTAACGAATATATGTATGCGAAAGCTGGATTGGGATTTGGCAACCGCTCCATCTCATGGAAAACACCTGACGACCAATGGGTTCGTCAAAAGGACTACTCAGCTGTTGGCGTAGATTTTTCGTTGGGTATGATGTTCAAGTTTGGCAACTTCATTATTTCACTTGATGGAGTAACTACAAACTTCAATATATATGAAGGCCGACTTGGTATAGGATACAGTATTATTAACCGCTAAAATTGATTGAATATGAAAAAGTTAAGTATAATTATTATAGCATTACTGGCAATTCTGGTTTGTTGCAAGAAAACTCCGGAAGTTAATATTAAATATGTTGATGTTGAGCGTGAGGTTTTAACCATCGGTCAGACTACCGCCACTTTCCAATGTGATTATCAGTATATTGCAACACTGAAAAGTGCCAAATTATATTATGGAATTGGTGAAGCTACAAATTATGTCGAGATGCGAGTGGTGCAATCCAGCTTATATGCCGAACTATCTGGTTTGAATAGCGGTACTACTTACCAATACTATTATGAATTTACGAACGGATTCAATTCTATGCAATCTGGTGTTAAGACTTTTGTAACAGAAATGGTACCTATTAGTTTGCCAACAGTCATAACAGCCGATATTACCGGAATCACATCTGATTCTGCTATAGGAGGTGGTGAAGTAACCAACGATGGAGGCGGCAACGTTGCATCCAGAGGTGTTTGCTGGAGCACTTCTCCAAACCCGGCAATTGAAGACTCATTCACTACAGATGGTAATGGTATTGGCTCATTTGTTTCTAATTTAACTGGTTTATCTGATAACACTACTTATCATGTCCGTGCCTATGCTACCAACGAAGCAGGAACAGCATACGGATTAGATAAAGAGTTTACAACACTCAATGGCGGAGGCGGTGGCGAAGCACCAACTGGAGCAATAAATGGATTGTTTACAATCAATGCCAATGGTGGCCAAGTATACTTCTCACAAGGCAACCTTCAATATCAGGCCTCAACAAATACCTGGCGATTTGCTGAGCATCAATGGGATTATGTTGGTGGAATATATGAAGGCATTAATTATGGTAATGTATATGAGAATGGTGTAAAATGTGATAACGCATTCAAATCTTCAAATTATAATGGATGGATAGATTTATACTGCTGGGCAACAAGCGGCTACAATCATGGTGCAAACTGTTACCAACCATGGAGCCTAAGTACTAATCCAAACGATTATTTTGCGTATGGAGATATTAATAATGATTTAAGCTCTCAATCTGGCAAAGCTGACTGGGGTTACAATGCAATCATAAATGGTGGTAACACTGAAAACACTTGGCGAACTCTTACTTATTCAGAATGGTTTTATTTGAACACTATAAGGACTACGGAATCTGGATCACGATTTGCAAGAGCACATATGAATAATACTAATGGTGTAATTTTGTTACCAGATAATTGGAACAATGACAACTATGAGTTAATTGGAATTAATAATCATGTTCCATATACAAGTAATGTTATATCATTAACAGATTGGATTAATATATTTGAGGAAAATGGAGCTGTTTTTATACCAGCATCAGGTCGTGGATATGGCGTTTATTACTATTATCCTAATACAGAGGGGTATTATTGGACCGAAACACATTCTACTCATATCAGCGGAGAGGCCCATTGTATGCATACATCAGAAAACGTGTATTCAGGAGAAAATGCTGGGCGTGGATGTGCCTTCTCAGTTCGTCTAGTCCAAGATGCAAACGAATAATAACACAAATAACAATTATTATGGATAGAATTAGGAAAACTGTAACCGACAATCCACAAGTAGGTGAAGTGCGCTATAATACATATTATGCATCAATAGAACGATACCAGCAGGCATTGGAAAATAAGTATTATATAGAATGCATATCGCTAATGGAAAGTCTGATAGCTGACCGTTTGGAAAGTTTGGCGAACCAAATCTCTGAAAGCAGGGACTATAGTTACAAAACCTTAGAAAGATTGTTGGAATTCTTGCAAGGGCATAAACAGAAATATTTGCTAAACGAGGATATGCTGCAATCTTTAGAACATATTGTTAATTGGAAAAATGATAGGAATAAGGCTATTCATGAAATGGCTAAGCTAACAGACAATTTAAATGAGCAATTTTCAACACGCTACGCTAATCTTAAAAACATCGCAAATGAAGGTTATAACTTGTTTAGAGAATTAGACAATAGTATTAGGAAATTCAGAAAATAACAATAAAACACATTATTATGACATTAAAAAAAACTACAACATCATTTTATGGTATTAAGGCGAATGACCTTAATATTAGGACAGTTGTTGAAAGAGAAATCAAAAGGTTGGGTGTCAAAGCAGATCTGAATCACATTGATGTTTCTGAAGTTACAGATATGTCAAGTTTGTTTTTGGGACTCCAATTTGATGGTAATATTTCCGAATGGGACGTCTCAAACGTCAAAAACATGAATTGTATGCTTGCGTTTTCGACATTTAATGGTGATATTTCAAAATGGAATGTAAGTAACGTTGTTGATAGCAATTATTGTTTCTATGATTCTCCATTAGGAAACCATAAATACAAACAACCGAAATTTTAGATTAAAGTCGTAATAATTGCAGAACCACCCTTTAGCCATACCGCCGAAGGGTGGTTTTGTTTTAAACGATTCAAATCATCAAAACAATGTCATGATACATTGCCTGTATCTTGGCTTTGCCCCACGTCGCTTCGCGGCGGGTGGTCCTGGCCCGAATCGGGGCAGCGGTGGCAAAAGAGAAGATCTGCAGCGGGGGGGATAATTCGGGACTTGATCTTTGGGTTCCTTTTTCATCAAGGGAAAAGAACAAAAAATACCGCCCGTTAGGGCAAAACCTGGCTGTTTTAAAATATTTTCAAAATTTTTAAAAATTTTTGTCGGGCGTATTGAAAATTGTTGTAATTTTGCAGCCCGAAAAAGGTAGTAAATGTTGCCTCATTTACCAATAGTAAGGACCTGATAAAGAAAACGTTATAGGTTCTTGCACTGTAAGTCACTCAAACTCAATCTCTTAGACTGCAGTGTGTTTTGATAAACAAAGTCCGTACCGTGACTTGTCAAATCCTTACTATGTAGTAAAATGCTTCAGAAATTACCGTTTTTTAGTGGTGATAAGAAAGAATATTATCTATCAACAAAATAAAAAATAATAATTTAAACGCAATTAAAGAATGCCAACGATTCAACAGTTAGTCCGCAAAGGACGTCAGAAATTGGAAGACAAGAGTAAATCTCCTGCCTTGGATTCTTGCCCACAGCGCCGCGGCGTTTGTGTTCGTGTTTATACGACCACACCTAAGAAGCCTAATTCGGCAATGCGTAAAGTAGCTAGAGTCCGTCTGACAAATCAGAAGGAAGTCAACGCCTACATTCCAGGCGAAGGCCACAACTTACAGGAGCACTCAATCGTCATGATTAGAGGAGGCCGTGTGAAGGATCTTCCAGGTGTACGTTATCACATCATCCGCGGTGCATTGGATACCGCCGGTGTCGACGGTCGCCGTCAGCGCAGATCAAAATACGGTGCAAAGCGTCCTAAAAAAGCAGCAGCAAAGAAGTAAAAATCAGTAAATGCTTAAGAAATGAGAAAAGCTAAACCAAAGAAAAGAATCATCCTTCCGGATCCGAAGTACGGTGATGTCACAGTCACAAAGTTTGTGAACAACATCATGCTTAAGGGTAAGAAGAACCTCGCATACGAGATTTTCTACCAGGCAATGGACATTGTACAGGATAAACTTAACGAAGATCCTGTCGAAGTATGGAAGAAAGCATTGGCAAACGTTACCCCACAGGTCGAGGTCAGAAGCCGTCGTATCGGTGGTGCAACATTCCAGATCCCATCAGAGATCCGTCCTTCACGTAAACAGAGCATGGGTATGAAGAACCTCATCGGTTACGCTCGCAAACGCCATGAGCGCTCAATGGGCGAGAAACTCGCAGGTGAAATCATGCAGGCTTACAAAGAAGAAGGCGCAGCTTTCAAGAAGAAGGAAGAAATCCACAGAATGGCAGACGCTAACAAGGCGTTCTCACATTTCAGATTCTAATCCATTATATTAATAAGGTATAAGAAACAATGACTAACGACCTCCATAATACAAACCTCGCTCTGACGCGTAATATCGGCATCATGGCTCACATCGATGCTGGTAAGACGACGACTACTGAGCGTATTCTGTATTATACAGGCCGTAATCATCGTATCGGCGAGGTTCACGATGGCGCAGCTACCATGGACTGGATGGTTCAGGAGCAGGAACGCGGCATCACCATAACCTCAGCAGCCACAACAGTTTACTGGCATCTCAACGATAACCAATTCAAAATCAACATCATCGATACTCCTGGTCACGTTGACTTCACCGTTGAAGTGGAGCGCTCGCTCAGAGTCCTCGATGGTGCTATCGCAATTTTCTGCGCAGTTGGCGGTGTTGAGCCTCAGTCGGAGACAGTGTGGCGTCAAGCCGACAGATATAACGTGCCACGCATCTGTTTTGTCAACAAAATGGACCGCAGTGGCGCTGACTTCTATAGAGTCCTCGGACAAATCAAAGAACGCCTTAACGCCAACCCTATAGCAATCCAAATCCCGATAGGTGAGGAGGATAACTTTGTTGGCGTGGTCGACCTCATCAAGAACAAAGCTCTGCTTTGGGATGAAGACGAACTCGGCACCCAATTCGATGTCGTCGATATCCCGGCAGAACTGGCTGACTTAGCAGCAGAATATCGCCTTAAACTCTTAGAAGGCGTTGCTGAAAACAATGAAGAGCTCCTTGAGAAATTCATGGAAGACCCTGAAACCATCACAGAGGAAGAAATTTACGCAGAAATAAGAAAGGCAACATTAGAATTGCGTATGTGTCCTGTGATGTGTGGAGCTTCGTTCAAAAACAAAGGAGTACAACCTCTCCTCGATGGTGTAGTCCGCTACCTTCCAAGCCCTCTTGACGTAGACCACGTGACAGGTATCAACCCGAAGACTGAAAAAGAAGAAATCCGCAAAGCAGATCCTAAAGAACCATTCTGCGCACTCGCATTCAAGATCGCAACAGACCCATACGTAGGCAAGCTCGCGTTCTTCCGTGTCTATTCAGGCACAATGAACGCTGGTCAGGTCGTTCTCAACGTCTCTACAGGCAAACGTGAACGTATCCTCAAGATCGTGCAGATGAACGCCAACAAACAGACACCTCTCGAGACTATCGAGGCTGGTGACATCGCAGCCGCAGTGGGATTCCGCGAGATAAGAACGGGTGACACCCTCGCAGTTGAAAACAAACCGATCATCCTCGAGAATATCAAATTCCCTGAGCCAGTCGTGCAGATCGCCGTCGAACCTAAGACGCAGGCCGACATGGAGAAGCTCACCATAGCACTCCAGAAACTTCAGGAAGAAGATCCGACATTCAAAGTCACTACCGACGAGAATTCAGGTCAGACAATCATCTCAGGAATGGGCGAGCTTCATCTCGACATCATAGTCGACCGTCTGAAGCGCGAATTCGGCATTGAGATCAACGAGGGTCAGCCGCAGGTGGCATATAAAGAGTCGTTCACACAGACAGTCCGTTTCCGCGAGGTCTATAAGAAACAGACCGGCGGCAAAGGCAAGTTCGCCGATATTGAGTTTGAGATCGGTCCGGCCGATAACGGACAGTCAGGTTTCCAGTTTGTAAACGACGTGAAAGGTCAGAATTTACCGAAAGAATACTTTGCTCCAATCGAGAAAGGATTCAGAGGCTCAATGTCGAACGGCGTTCTCGCAGGATTCCCAATGGATTCAGTGAAAGTTCGTTTAATCGACGGCAGCGCTCATCCGGTTGACAGCGACGACCTCTCATTTGAGTCGGCAGCGCGTATCGGCTTCAAGGAAGCAGGCGCACAGGCAGGCTCAGTTGTGATGGAACCTATCATGAAGGTCGAAGTTCAGGTCCCTGCCGATTATCTCGGTGACGTGACCGGCGACCTCAACAGACGCAGAGCCGTTTTGCATAACGTCGATGTCGAGCACGGACTTCAGGTAGTCAAAGCCGACGCCCCGCTCGCAGAGATGTTCGGATATATCACAACACTTCGCACCTTGACACAAGGCAGAGGCACATTCAACATGGAGTTCAGCCATTACGCTGAGGTTCCTCCGGCGCTCGCCGATATCGTCATCAAGAAAGCGAAGGGAATTTACTTCTTCTTTTAATTAATAATAGGAGTCGAAACGTTAACGAAATAAATAATTAAAAATAAATAAATTAAAAAAAGGTCTTATGAGCCAAAGAATTAGAATCAAATTAAAGTCGCACGACCACAACTTGGTTGACAAGTCAGCCGAGAAGATCGTGAAAACCATCAAAATGACTGGTGCAGTCGTCAGCGGTCCTATTCCGCTTCCGACCGACAAGAAAATCTACACTGTTTTGCGCTCCACATTCGTTCACAAGAAATCACGTGAGCAGTTCGAGTTGTCATACTACAAGAGATTGTTGGATATCTACAACGCAACTTCTCAGCAGATTGATGCTTTGATGAAATTGGAAATGCCTAATGGCGTAGACGTAGAAATTAAATTATTGTAAAACTATCTAGTAATTAACAGCTTAAATTAGTAGCAATGTCAGGAATACTAGGAAAAAAGATTGGGATGACCAGCGTTTATGACGCAAACGGCAAAAACGTGCCTGTTACAGTCATTGAGGCGGGTCCATGTGTAGTAACCCAAGTAAGATCAAAAGAGAAGGACGGTTACGACGCTATCCAATTGGCGTTTGACGAGAAGAAGGTGAAAAACACTTCTAAGGCTATGCAGAAGCATTTTGAAAAAGCCGGAACAACGCCTAAGAAATTGGTTAGAGAGTTCACACGTTTCGAAGCAGGCCACAGAAAGAGTCTGGGTGAAACAATTACCGTCGATGTGTTCATGGAAGGCGAATTTGTTGATGTCAGCGGTATCAGCAAAGGTAAGGGCTTCCAAGGCGTAGTGAAACGTCATCATTTCAATGGCGTTGGACAAGCAACTCACGGTCAGCACAACCGTTTGAGAAAACCAGGTTCAATCGGAGCTTGCGCTTATCCTTCAAGAGTTTTCAGAGGATTGCGTATGGGTGGCCAGATGGGTAACCATAAAGTGAAGGCTATCAACCTCCAAATTGTGAAAATCGTTCCGGAAAAGAATTTGTTAGTTGTTAAAGGTTCAGTACCGGGAGCAAAGAACGGCTATTTAAAAATTGAGAGATGGAGTTAGAAGTTTTAAAGATTACCGGTGAATCAACAGGACGTAAGGTTCAGTTGAACGAGAATATCTACGGCAT
>Ga0310690_10000379_pt1 | contig 98894 bp, 79 predicted proteins | sample AusTroGonzalo_MG_2_FD_207661 | JGI IMG/M metagenome (GOLD analysis project Ga0310690, IMG submission 207661) | Bovine rumen microbial communities from tropical cattle in Woodstock, Queensland, Australia - Gonzalo_04 (v2) (version 2) | ecosystem: Host-associated > Mammals > Digestive system >...
ACGGTAAGAAACACAAGAGACACAAGATGTCGACTCACAAGCGCAAAAAACGCTTGAGAAAGGACAGACACAAGAAGAAATAAGCTCTTCTTGAGCCTAAACACGACAATAACACAGCATTGGCTCAGACCATTGTTGTGTTATTGTTTTATCAATCAAAACGTTAACCCCAAAGTAACAACACTATGTCTGAAGAACAACAACAAGAGGTTGTAGTGGCTGCAAAGACGGTAGTGCGCGACTTGGTCATCAACTCGCACGCTTCGGAGGTTGACATTGCTTTATTGGAGGACAACACGCTTGTCGAACTTCACAGAGAGAAGACCAACAACCAGTTTGCGGTCGGAGACGTCTACTTAGGCAGAGTCAAGAAACTGCTGCCTGGCCTCAACGCGGCCTTCGTCGACGTCGGCTATCCCAAGGAGGCCTTCCTGCACTATCTCGATTTGGGCTTGCAGGCCCATTCGATGCTCAAGTACAAGAAGCAACTCCTGGCCGGCGAAGACATCCCCATGGACAAGTTCAAACTTGAGCCCGACCTGCCGAAAAACGGCAAAATCACCGACATCCTCAACGTCGGCGACCTGATTCCGGTGCAAATCGCCAAGGAGCCGATTCACACCAAAGGCCCGAGAATCACGGCGGAGGTCTCGTTTGCAGGACGTTATCTCGTCCTCGTCCCCTTCTCCAACCGCATCTCTGTGTCACAGAAAATCCGCAGCGGCGAAGAACGCAACCGCCTGCGCCGTCTCATCCAAAGCATCAAGCCCAACAACTACGGCGTCATCATCCGCACTGTCGCCGAAGGCAAGAAGGTGGCCGAACTCGATGCCGACCTCAGGGCTCTCATCGCCAAATGGGAACAGTGCATCATCGAGATAAAGAAGATGACCACCTACGGCAGGATGGTCAGCGAGATGGACCAAACCAGCGTCATGCTGCGCGATTTGCTGAACGAGTCGTTCAACAACATCCACGTGAACGACGAGAAACTCTATGAAGAGATCCAAAACTACATCCGTACCTTCGCACCGCAAAAGGCTGAGATCGTGCAACTTTACAAAGGCAAAGAACTTATCTTTGACTACTACAACGTTGCCAAGCAGATCAAAGGTTTTTTCGGTAAGATCGTCACCATCAAAAACGGTGTCTACCTTGTCATCGAGCACACCGAGGCCATGCATGTCATCGACGTGAATAGCGGCCATCGTGTCAACAAGGATAACTCACCGGAACTTAACGCCCTCCAAGTCAACCTCGATGCTGCCAAGGAGATCGCGCGCCAATTGCGTCTGCGAGACATGGGCGGCATCATCATCGTGGACTTCATCGACTTGCACGAGGCCAAACACCGCCAAGAGCTGTACGAAGCATTGGTAGAGGCCATGGCCAACGACCGTGCCAAGCACACCATCCTTCCCCCGACGAAGTTTGGTCTCATCCAGATCACACGCCAACGCGTGCGTCCCGAGACGGAGGTGCAGGTGCAGGAGAAATGCCCCGTCTGCGACGGCGAAGGCAAGATCCGCCCCTCCATCCTCTACATCGACGAAATTGAAGACCATCTCAAGTACCTGCTCGTCGACCAGAACGAGAACCACCTCACCTTGCAGGTGCATCCCTTCATCTATTCCTATCTCTGCATTGACGGGCTGTTCTCGATTCGCCGCAAATGGATGAAGAAATACAGGAAGAAATTCAAGGTGCAGTCGATGCCCGAGTTCCACATGCTGCAGTACAACTTCCTTAACGCCAACGGCGACGACATCAAGCTTTAAAGGATGTTCCTGAGCTTGTCGAAGGAAGCCACTGCCACAAAAAACCTCAAAAGCCTGCTCTTCGGAGCGGGCTTTTTTATTATCTTTGCACCCAAATAACTGACAACTGAACAACTGAATAACTGAACAACTGACAACTGATGAAAGATATCGTATTAAGCGGCATCCGCCCCACCGGAAACCTTCACCTCGGCAACTACTACGGCGCCGTGCGTAGCTTCGTGAAGATGCAGGAAGACTACAACTGCTATTTCTTCATCGCCGACTGGCACTCGCTGACCACGCATCCCACGCCCGAAAACATACAGCGTTCGGCCCGCACCATCCTGGCCGAATATCTCGCCTGTGGTATCGACCCCGAGAAGGCCACCATTTACATCCAGAGCGACGTGCCTGAAACCATCGAGTTGTATCTCTACTTCAACATGAACGCCTACATCGGCGAGCTGGGTCGCGTGACGACCTTCAAGGAGAAGGCCCGTCAGCAGCCCGACAACGTCAACGCCGGCTTGTTCACCTATCCCACGCTGATGGCTGCCGACATCCTGCAGCATCGCGCCAAGTGGGTGCCTGTGGGCAAGGACCAGGAGCAGAACATGGAGATGGCCCGCAAGTGCGCCCGCCGCTTCAACAACATCTATAAGGTGGAGTTCTTCCCCGAGCCGCAGAACTACTACTTCGGCGGTGACGCCATCAAGGTGCCGGGACTCGACGGCAGCGGCAAGATGGGCAAGAGCGACGGCAACTGCATATACCTCTTCGAGGACGAGAAGACCATGCGCAAGAAGGTGATGCGCGCCGTCACCGACAGCGGCCCGACCGAGCCTAACAGCCCCAAGCCGGAGGTCATCCAGAACCTCTTCACGATGATGAATATCGTCAGCGAGCCCGAGACGGTGAAGTACTTCGACGAGAAGTGGAACGACTGCTCCATCCGCTACGGCGACATGAAGAAACAGCTGGCCGACGACTTGGAGAAAGCCGTGGCTCCCATCCGTGAGCGCATCAAGGAGTACTCAAGCGACGAGGCCCGCCTCGACCGTATCGCCCGCATGGGTGCCGAGAAGGCCCGCGAGAGCGCGGCGAAAACCCTTAACGAAGTGAGGAAGATTATAGGATTTAGAACATATTAATGCTTGTAGAGACGCGATTAATCGCGTCTCTACCAACACCATATAATGGGAGATTTTATAACCTACGAAAAGATACCAGAAAGGGCTGTCCTCATCGCCGTGGCCTCTAAACAACAAGGCCGTGAGCGCACGGAGGAGTACCTCGACGAGCTGGCATTCCTACTGGAGACGGCAGGCGGCGTGCCTGTGGCACGTTTCATTCAGGCCATGGACCATCCGAGCAGTGTCACTTATCTCGGTTCAGGCAAGCTGGAGGAGATTCACCAATACATCAAAGCGGAGAACATCGAGATTGCCGTCATCGACGACGAGCTGAGCGCCACCCAAGCCCGTAACATGGAGCAGGCGCTAGAATGCCGTGTCCTCGATAGGACAAGTTTGATTCTCGACATCTTCGCTTCCAACGCCCACACCGCCCACGCCAAGGCGCAGGTGGAATTGGCTCAATATCAATACCTTTTGCCACGTTTGACCCGTATGTGGACCCACTTGGAAAGACAACGTGGTGGTATCGGTATGCGTGGCCCTGGTGAGACTCAAATCGAGACTGACCGCCGTTTGATTTTGGAACGCATCGCCTTGCTGAAGCAGAAGCTGAAAGAAATCGACATGCAGAAGACCGTGCAACGCAAGAACCGCGGCAAGCTGGTGCGTGTGGCCCTTGTGGGTTATACCAACGTCGGCAAGTCGACCATCATGAACCTGCTGAGCAAGTCGGAGGTCTATACTGAGAACAAGCTCTTCGCCACTTTGGATACCACGGTGCGTAAGGTAGTGGTGGAGAATCTGCCGTTCTTGTTGTCTGACACTGTGGGCTTTATCCGTAAGTTGCCGCATCATCTCGTGGAGTCGTTCAAGAGCACTTTGGACGAGGTAAGAGAATCCGATATTTTGCTTCACGTGGTCGACATCTCGCATCCCGACTTCGAGGCGCAGATGGAGGTCGTCAATCAGACCTTGGCCGAGTTGGGTTGCGCTGACAAGAAGACCATTGTAGTCTTCAACAAGACCGACGCTTACACTTGGGAGGAGAAAGCCCCCGACGACTTGACGCCGCCCACCAAGCGCAACGTCTCCTACGATGAGCTGAAGAAGACCTGGATGGCCAAGATGAACGAAAACTGCATCTTCATCTCCGCCAAAAACCGCGACAACTATCAGGAATTCAGGGATTTGCTTTACAAGGAAATCCGTGATATGCACGCCATCCGCTATCCTTACGATAATTTCCTCTATTAATCCTACTCCCTAACTTCCAACCCATAATTCTCAATTCTCAATTGTCAATTATCAATTCTCAATTCTCAATTCCTAATGTATCTCATAGATACCCATACCCACGTCTACGACCACCAGTTCAGCCTCGACCGTGATGCTGCCATGCAACGTGCCCTTGAGGCCGGTGTCGGCATGATGCTCCTGCCCAATGTGGATGCTTCCACTATCGCGCCGATGCTTGAACTGCACGAGCAATACCCCGACTGCACCCGCGTGATGATGGGCTTGCAGCCTGAGGAAGTCAAGGAAGACTACAAGGAAGTGCTGACCACGATGGAGAAGGAACTAGAACGTGGCATTTATGTTGGAGTGGGGGAGATAGGCCTGGATTTCTATTGGGATACGACCTTTGAGAAGCAGCAACTCGACGCCTTTAAGACACAATTAGATTGGGCCAAACAACTCGGATTGCCGCTCTCTATTCACTGCCGCAATGCCTTCGACAAGATGGTGAAGATTCTTGAAAAGAAACAAGACGGCGGCTTGCGCGGCATCATGCATTGCTTCACGGGCACGGAAGAAGAAGCCAAAGTCTATCTCGAATTAGGCTTTCACCTCGGCTTGGGTGGCGTGACCACCTATAAAAACTGTGGCGTGAAGGACTATCTGCCTTTGCTGCCCTTGGACAGAATAGTTTTGGAGACGGATGCCCCTTATCTGGCTCCCGTGCCATGTCGTGGCAAGCGCAACGAGCCTGCGTTTTTGGTGCATACGGCACAAAAAATCGCCGAAATCCTCCAAATGCCTTTGGAGGACTTCGGCGATGCTACGACGGCTAATGCCAAGTCGCTCTTCTCACTTTAACCGCACTTAGAATACCCGCAGTTCTTGCAGTGCTTGCAGCCGTCTTCGAAGACGAGCTTTTCACCGCAGTTGGGGCATTTCTCCTTCTCGTCGACGATGCCGTCGGGCACGTATTTCTTCAATGCGCGGGCAATGCCGTTCTTCCAGGTGTTGATGTTGTCCTCGTCGACGTTGAGGTTTTGCACCAGGTCGATGACATACTGGATGGGCATGCCATGGCGCAGGACGCCCGAGATGAGTCGGGCATAGTTCCAGTATTCCTTGTTGAACGAACGCGACAGGCCTTGCATCATGATGGTGTAGCCATCTTTGTCGGTGTAGCGGAAGTCGTAGCGTGAGGCCTCGCCCTTGATTTTCTCGCGGATGATGGTGCCTTTCTCGACGTAAGGCGGCAGCAGGAAGTCCTCTGCCTTGCCGAGGAAGATTTCGTAGGGTTTGCCGTGGAGGATGCCCACGAAGGCGATCCATTTCTCGTAGTTGTTCTGGAAGCGTACCACGTCACATTCCAACTCCTTCGGGCGCGGCGGCGCTGCCGTCTCCTTGATGTCGTCGGGACGGGCACCGTCGGCTTTGGCTTCTTTCGAGGTTCCTGAGGTTCCTGAGCCTGTCGAAGGAGTCGAAGGATCCTTCTTCTCGTCTTTCGACACCAGCACGCCGTCGCGCGAGCCGTCGCGGTAGATGGTCATGCCCTTGCAGCCGCTCTCCCATGCCGTCATGTAGATCTGGCTGACGAGTTCTTCCGTCGTCTCCTTCGGAATGTTGACCGTCACGCTGATGCTGTGGTCGACCCATTTCTGCATCGAGCCTTGCATCTTCACCTTGTTCACCCAGTCGATGTCGTTGGCCGTGGCCTTGTAGTAGGGCGACTGCGCTATAACGGCGTTGAGCTTCTCATCGTCGTATTTCAGCACCTCGTCGACGTTATAACCGTTCACCTCCAGCCAGGTGATGAACTTGTGGTGGAACACGTTGTATTCCTCAAACGAGTTGCCCGACGAGTCGGTGAAGGTGACGTTGACGTCCTTGTCGTTGGGGTTCACCTTGCGGCGGCGTTTGTAGGCCACCATGAAGACGGGCTCGATGCCCGAGGTGGTCTGGGTGCAGATGCTTACCGTGCCGGTGGGGGCGATGGTCAGCATGGCGATGTTGCGGCGACCCACACGGGTCATCTTCTGGTAGAGGTCTTCGTCCAAGGCACGCAGACGCTTGATAAAGGGGTTGTTCTCCTCGCGTTTGGCGTCATACATGGGGAACTTGCCGCGTTCCTCGGCCAGGTTGACCGACGAGCGGTAGGCGTTGTAGGCCAGCAGCTTCTGTATCTCGGTGGAGAAGGAGATGGCTTCCTCGGAGGCATAGCGTTTGCCCAAGGCGGCGAGCATGTCACCCTCGGCGGTGATGCCGATGCCCGTGCGGCGTCCTTGCAGGCATTTTGCCTTGATGTTCTTCCACAGGTTCAGCTCGGTGCGTTTCACCTCGTCGTCTTCGGGGTCGGCGTCGATTTTGGCGATGATGCCGTCCACCTTTTCCATTTCAAGGTCGACGATGTCGTCCATCATGCGTTGGGCGATGGCCACATGCTTCGAGAACAGTTGGTGGTTGAAGCGTGCCTCTGCCGTGAACGGGTGGTCGACGTAGCTGTAGAGGTTGATGGCCAAGAGGCGGCAGCTGTCGTAGGCACACAACGGGATCTCGCCGCAGGGGTTGGTGCTCAAGGTCTTGAAGCCCAGGTCGGCATAGCAGTCGGGGATGGACTCGCGGATGATGGTGTCCCAGAACATCACGCCGGGCTCGGCCGACTGCCAAGCATTGTGGATGATCTTGTTCCACAAGGCTCGGGCGTCGACTTCCTTGGTGTATTTCGGGTTGGGTGAGTCGATGGGATATTGCTGGATGAAAGGCTTGTTCTCCTTGACGCATTGCATGAACTCGTCGGTGAGGCGCACTGAGATGTTGGCGTTTGTGATGCGTCCTTGTGTCATCTTGGCGTCGATGAATGCCTCCGAGTCGGGGTGCTTGATGCTGATGGTCATCATCAGGGCACCGCGACGGCCGTCTTGGGCCACCTCCTTGGTGGAGTTGGAGAAGCGTTCCATGAAGGGCACCACTCCGGTCGAGGTGAGGGCGCAGTTCTTCACAGGGCTGCCGGTGGGGCGGAGGTGCGACAAGTCGTGACCCACGCCGCCACGGCGTTTCATCAGCTGCACCTGCTCCTGGTCGGTCTTCATGATGCCGCCGTACGAGTCGGAGTCGCCGTTGTTGCCGATGACGAAGCAGTTCGACAGTGACGAAATCTGGAAGTCGTTGCCGATGCCAGTCATGGGGCTGCCTTGCGGCACGATGTAACGGAAGTCCTTCAGTACCTCGTAGATCTCCTCTTCCTTCATCGGGTTGGGATAGCGGCGCTCGATGCGGGCAATCTCGCGGGCGATGCGGTGGTGCATGTCGTCGGGCGTGAGTTCGTAGATGTTGCCGTCGCTGTCCTTCAAGGCGTATTTGTTGGCCCACACGTCACCGGCGAGAGAGTCGCCGTGGAAGTAGTCCTTGGCGGCGGCTTTCACCTCCTCGATAGGGTGGGAGTGGTATACCACCTGCACCTCCTCCTGTTTTTCAATCTGCTCGGCGGCAAAATTGGAGTTTTTCCGTGATTCAATGATTTTGTCGTAGGGGCGAGCTTCGGGCTGTGGCTCCATGGCATCCTCAAGGCCGCTAAAAAGGTCTCCATCCATCTCCATTTGTGTATGGTTTGATTTCATTTTACTGAGTGTTAAAAAATTACGAATAAAAACAATAGAGTTGTGTCTGCTCTTTTTCAGTTTGCGAAGTTAATAAAGATGGATAATATAAGCCCCGAAAAAGTCATTTTTTCGGGGCTTATTTTTTCAACATCAAGTGTTAATATCGCTATTTCTTCAGTTGCTCCATGGCGTAGGCGTAGGCGCCGATGGCCACGGCAGACGAGGTGCCGAGTTTGGTGATGCCCACACCGACACGCTTGGTGGGGTCGTACCACACCTGTTGGTCGCTGAAAGGTACCTTGATCATCATGCCGGGCTTCTCGGTGAAGCGGATCATGTCTTGCGGGTCCATGAGGTTGTATGCATCGGTCTCCATGCGGCTGAGGGTGTGTCCGTTGAGACCCGGGAAAGGCTCGTTCATCTTCTTGATGAGCGTCGGCATGAACACGGGCCAGGCACCCGACAGACCGCCGCCGATGACGATGATGCCGTCGATGAGCGAGATGGCGTTCGACAACACGTCGGCCAGGGCAGTGGCCAGCTCCTCCCATGATTTTAGGGCAGCTTCCCTGTCGCCAGGCTGTTCGCCCATGGCGATTTTGTAGATGTCGTAGGGATGTGGGGTGTCGTCAAAGGCGATGCCGGCCTCTTGTCCGTAGACGCGGCGCACGGCACGGATGCTGATGCTGTCCTCGGCGCTGGTTTGGGGATACAGCGGGTTGCGGTGACGGTTGATCTCGCCGCCGGCCGAGTTGTCGCCGTTGAGCAGCACCTTGTCGATGACGATGCCGCCGCCGAAGCCCGTGCCCAGCGTCACACCAAGCAGGTTCTTGTAACGCTTCGGGTTGCGCTGCTGCTCAAGGAGCATGTTGACTTCGGGCAGCAGCCCCGTCAGGGCCTCGCCGTAAGCAAACAAGTCGCCGTCGTTGTTGATGTAGACGGGCACTTGGAACTCATTCTCCAGCATGGCTTTGAGTGCCACGCCGCCTTTGAACGAAGGGAGGTTCTCCAAGTCGCCGATGATGCCGTTGGGATAGTCGGCGGGACCGGGGAAGCAGAAACTGATGGCTGCAGCTCTGGCATTGCAGCGTTTCTCGCATTCATGGAAGCCGTTGATGAGTTTCAACAGCACTTCCTCGAGCGTGGGCGCAGCAGAGGGGATGGTGAACGGTTCGATGATTTCGCGGCCGTCGCGGACGGCGGAGAACTTAAACCCCGTGCCTCCGGCATCGAGGATGAAGATGATAGGACTGTTATTCATTTTGCTTAGGTTTTGTTGTTTTCTTGTCGTAGAATTTCTCCACCCACAGCACCCACATGAGGAAAATGACGAGGTAGAAGAAGAACTTGAAGATGTAGTCGTGACCCAAATGGAAAGTGTTGATGTCGCCGCCCATGAGGTTGATGTGGATGTTGGGCCATTGTATCTGCATGAGCAGGATGCCGCAGATCCTCACCACATTGGTCCATTCGATGACGACCAATCCGGCAGGGATATACCAAAGTTTGTGCTTCCAAGGCCCGGGGAAGAGCACCATGAGGAAGATCCAGTGCATCCACTGTTTCAGGCTGGCACATTCGGGGGCGATGATGACCCGCGCCCACCCGCCTTCCTTGTCCATGGCCCCGATGAGCCTCTGCTCGCTGACGGTGGTGATGTCGATGTGGAAGATGCGGTCAAGCACCCAGCAGGATTGGTTATACACCAGGTCGACCGACCACACCATTAGGCTGTAAACGAGTTTCCCGATGGGCCAATATCCCAAGGCTTGCCATCCCAAATACAAGAAGTGGAAGCTGATTATCAACAAGATAAATAGCCCCACGTTGACCGTGCTGCGGTTCTTCGGGTCTTGGCAATAGGCCTTGATGTCCTGGATACTCATAAGAAGAATTTGGGTGCTAAATTACATAATTAATGAATAATCCTTACCTTTGCAGTCTGATTTTTTTGAACAACCCTTGATACGATATGGAAAACGACACCCTTGTTGAACAAGTGACAGAGACCGTGCAGGATACCACTGCGGTCAACAGTATGGTGGAAAGCGTGAAGAAGCTGGCTACCACCCCCGTCTCGGATTGGCTCCCGGATTTGGTGAAAGAATACCTCGTCCCGTTTGGCATCAAGTTGGTGGCTGCCATCGTGGTGCTACTGCTCGGCCGTTGGGTCATCAAGCTGATTAAGAAAGGACTGACTAAGATGATGGCGCGCCGCAAGATGGAGCCGTCGCTCAACTCCTTCCTGATGAGCCTGGTGTCGGCCCTGCTGACCTTCTTCCTCATCATGGCCATCATCGGCATCTTGGGCATCAACACGAGCTCGTTGGTGGCGTTGCTCGCTTCGGCGGGACTGGCCATCGGCATGGCGCTGAGCGGCACCTTGCAGAACTTCGCGGGCGGCGTGATGATCATGCTGTTCAAGCCCTTCAAGGTGGGTGATTTCATTGCGGCACAAGGCTATGAAGGCAAGGTGAACGGCATACATATATTCAATACCACCATCCTCACGCCCGACAACAAAACGGTGATTCTGCCCAATGGTGCCCTCTCGACAGGTCCTGTCACCAACTACAACAAGGAGACCGACCGTCGCGTCGACTGGGTGTTCTCCATCTCGTATGGTGACGACTACGACAAGGCCAAAGCCGTGCTGAAGGGCCTTTGCGACGCTGACGAACGCATCCTGAAAGAGCCAGAGCCTGTCATCGAGATCTTGAAAATGAGCGATTGCTCCGTCGACATCACCGTCCGCGCCAGGGTGAAGCCGGAAGATTATTGGGCTGTGTTCTTTAAGATGAACGAGCTGGTTTACAAGACCTTCCCGAAAGAGGGATTGAGCTTCCCCTTCCCACAGATGGATGTTCATATGAAGAGTTAGCAGTTGTCAGTTGTTCAGTTGACAGTTGTAGGGACGCAACGCTTGCGTCCCTATTCTTGAGGGTTTATAAATTTTTGAAGCATTTTTTTTAAAGAAAGGGTTGGCGAAACGAAAAAATATGTATTTTTGCAGCCCGTTAGAAAATAGACAAGTATAATATAAAGGATAAGAGTCATGTCAAAAGTTTGTCAGATTACAGGAAAAAAGGTCATGCACGGAAACAACGTTTCCCACTCCAACAAGAAGACCAAGAGAACGTTTGAGCCGAATTTGAAAATCAAGAAGTTCTATGTTCCGGAATGGGATGAATGGATCGTGCTGAAGGTTTCGGCCGCTGGTATGCGCACCATTAACAAGAAGGGTGTCTACCAAGCCATCATGGATGCTTCACAAAAGGGTAACCTTGAACGTTGGTAATTCATTGCCGATGTGAACCATATCAGAGCTGCTGTGCCTTGCGCAGCGGCTTTTTTTGTTTTAGATAATAATTCCCGCCTTTTTCAGTTATCCTTTCATGCGAGCCAAGTTCCTTCTCATAGCGTTGCTGCTGCTGTCGTTTGCCGCTAAGGCGCAACAGCTGCCAACGGGCATTGTCTACGGCAAGGTGACCGACGAGACGGGTCATCCCATTGAGATGGCCAACGTGGTCGTGCCTGAGCTATTGGTGGGTTATACGACCAACTCGCGTGGCTATTATGAACTGTCGCTGCTGGCTGACTCCACATGGATGATTCATTTCTCGTTTGTGGGCTATGAGCAAAGTCATGCCACGGTGCGGCTAAGGCCAGGGGAGAAGCGCAAACTCGACATGGTGCTGCATTCCACCGCCACGATGCTGCCTGATGCCGTCATCAGCGACCGCGCCGTCGATGCCTCCAGCTTGACGCGACTCAACCCCAAGCAAGCCACCTTGTTGCCTACCATGGGCGGTGGTGTGGAGACGCTCATCAAGACCTTGCCGGGCGTGGTATCGAACAACGAACTTAGCTCGCAGTACCGCGTTCGTGGCGGCAACTTCGACGAGAACCTGATCTATGTCAACGGCATAGAGATTTACAAGCCTTTCCTCGTCGGCACAGGTCAGCAGGAGGGACTGAGTTTCGTCAACTCGCGGCTGGTCAACAACATCGAGTTCTCGGCAGGCGGTTTTGCGGCAGAGTATGGCGACAAGATGTCGTCGGTGCTCGACGTGACCTATAAGACTCCGCGCGAGACGGCGGCATCGTTGTGTCTGAGCCTCTTGGGCGCCGAAGCCCATGTGGAAGGTGCAACGAAGAACGAGAAGTTCACCTATTTGATCGGGGCACGCTACAAAAACACGGCCTTGGCTCTCGGCATGATGAACACCAAAGGCGACTACAAGCCTAACTTCACCGACGCCCAGATGCAGCTTGGCTATAAGTTCAACGACAAATGGGACCTGACCTTGTTGGGCTATTTCTCCAAGAACCGCTACAGGTTTGTCCCCCAAAACGCACAAATCAACACAGGCACCATCGACCTCCCTCTGCAAATCAACGTGTATTTCGATGGCCAGGAAATCGATGACTACACCACGGGACTTGGCGCTTTGAGTTTGTCGTACAAGCCTACAAAAGACCTGAACCTGAAGTTGATAGCTTCGGCATATTCGACTTACGAAACCGAAAGATTCGACCTCGTTGAGCAATACTTCTTCGGCATCCGCAACACCTCCATCGGCACCGAGCAATTCGGCGAACTGATTGAAAACCATGAGGTAGGCACGTTGACTAAGCACGCCCGCAACGGCTTCTATGCCCAGGTCTACAACCTTGACCACAAAGGACTTTACGCCAAAGACAACCACCTGCTGAAATGGGGCTTGCGCTACCAGCATCAGGAAATTGACGACGTGGTGGACGAATGGCAGATGTTTGATTCGGCGGGTTATATCCTTCCCCATGTGCCCGATGTGATTGGCGGCTATCCCGAGGTGCTCCCCGACATTGCGACGGATTTCATGCATAGGGCACACAATCTGCTGTCTGTCAACAACGTGGATGGCTTTGTGCAGGATTCTTGGACCATACCTTACAAGGACAAGGGCGAGTTCGTCATCACGGGCGGTCTGAGAGCCAACTATTGGGGCTATAATAACAAGGTGTATGTCAGCCCGAGGGTGGGTGTTGCCTATAAGTCAGAGAATGCCAAGAACGAGACGGTGTATCGTTTGTCGGGTGGTGTCTACAACCAAACGCCCTTCTATCGCGAGATCCGCAACCGCGACGGCAGCCTCTTCAAAGACGCCAAGGCGCAGCAGTCGTATCAGGTGGTGGCAGGCAACGACTTCAAGTTCCATGCCTGGAACAGGCCTTTCATCTTGACTACGGAGGCGTATTTCAAGTGGTTTAGCCACGTGATTCCTTACGACATCGACAACGTACGCATCCGCTATTATGCCGACCAGTCGGCGCGTGCCTATGCCACGGGTATCGACTTCAAGGTGAATGGTGAGTTTGTCAAGGGCATCGACAGCTGGGCGAGCCTCTCCTTCATGCAGACCAAGGAGGACATCCGTGGTGACTATTATCTGGTGGATGCCGATGGGAAACGTCTGCCTTTCTATAACCACAGCGATGCCCAAGTGGCTGATACCATTGCCTTGGGTTGGCATTACCGTCCGTCACACCAGCTGGTCAACTTCTCACTGTTTTTCCAGGATTACATCCCCGGCTTCCCCACATGGCGCGTCAATATGACCTTGACCTTCGGCATGGGACTGCCTTACAACGGCGACAACTCCGACTTCTATGAGCCTACGGGCCGTTATCCAGCCTATCGTCGTGTCGACATTGGCTTCAGCAAGCAGCTTATCAGTGAGGCGAGCAGTTTCAGCAAAGGCAATCCGTTGCGTTACATCAGAAATATGTATATCAGCGTTGACGTCTTTAACCTGCTCAACATTCCCAACACGATTTCCTACACTTGGGTGAAGTACATCGACAATATCTATTATGGTGTGAACAACTACCTGACGCCGCGGTATGTCAACGTCAAGTTAGTGATGGAGTTTTAGTTTTTGGGACAATGTCCCAAAAACTAAAACATTCCAGTCATCTTAATCCATTCGCGTCCTTGGGCGCACATGTCTTCGACCTCCGAAACGGTCTTTGGGATGGGTCGGCCAAGAATACGATTCCCGTCTTCTGTGATGAGCAGGTCGTCTTCGATGCGGATGCCACCGAAGTCCTTGTAGGTCTCCAGCTTGTCGTAGTTGATGAAATCCTTGAACTTGCCTTCGGTCTTCCACATGTCGATAAGGGTGGGGATGAAGTAGATGCCCGGTTCGTCGGTGACCACGAAGCCCGGCTTCAAGGTCTTGCCACAACGCAGCCCACTGAAGCCCAGGTTGGTGGAACGCAGTATTTTGCCGTCGTAGCCCACAAAGCTCTCGCCGAGGCCTTCCATGTCGTGCACGTCCATGCCCAGCATGTGACCCAAGCCGTGAGGCATGAAGAGCCAGTGGACGCCATTCTTCAAGGCTTCGTCGGTGTCGCCTTTCATCAAGCCGACGCCTTTCAGACCTTCTATCAAGGTGCGGCAGGCGAGGGCGTGCATCTCCACATAGGGGATGCCGGGGCGCGTTTGGGCGGCCACGATTTGGTTGGCGGCGAGCACGATTTCATAGATTTCGCGCTGGCGGGTGTTGAACTTGCCGCCAACGGGGGTGGTGCGGGTGAAGTCGGAGGCATAGTAGTTCTCCGTCTCGGCACCGGCATCACAGACCATCATACGGCCTTCCTTCAGCACGTTGTGGTGTCCATGGTTGTGGAGCGTCTGTCCGTCGACGCTGAGGATGACGGGGAACGACACGGGGCCGCCGCCCGACAGTGACAGGCCTTCCACCACGCCGGCGATCTCTTGCTCGATCATACCGGGCTTACACATCTTCATGGCGGTGGTGTGCATGTAATAGGCGGTGTTGGCGGCGCGTTCCATCTCGGCGATTTCGAGTTCGCTCTTGATCTCTCGCATGGCGATAACGGCCTTGATGAGTTCGAGGCTGACATAGTCGGCTACCTTATTAATATTGCAATTCAGCCATTCGGCGCATTGTATCTTCGTGTCGGCACGGTAGGTGGGCAGCATGTGGATCTGGCGGCCTTTGGCCATGGCTTGCTGCAGGTATTCGCCGAATTTGTTGAAGTCGCGGCAGTCGGTGACGCCGATGCTGTCGCCTTGTTCCTTCAGTGAGGGCAGGGGACCGCACCAGATGATGTCGTCGATGGTGACCTCCACGCCGAAGAGGATTTCTTCACCGGTCTCAAAGTCGATGACGCCTACCAAGTCGGGGTGGTTGAGACCGAAGTAATACGAGAAGTTGCTGTCCTGGCGATAGATATAGGTGTTGTCGGGATAGTTGAAGGGCGCTTCGTTGTTGGCTGGGAAGAAGGCGATGCCCTTCGAGATCATTTTCTTTAAGGTGGCACGACGGCCACTGTAAACGTCTTTATTGAACATAACGGATAGATTTTGGATGGGACAAAAATACAAAATTATGGACAAATGAAAAAAAAGACTACATTTGTACCCAAATTATATATCCAACAAAGTTGATCACTAACCTAAAATCTAATAGCTATGAAGAAAAATTTATTATTCATTGGCCTGATGCTGGCTCTTTCGTTGAGCGCATCGGCTCAGTACAGAGGCTTCTCCTTTGGCTTCAAAGCTGGCCCTAATTTCAATTGGAGCGGTTCTGCTACAAAGACGGCTATCAATCAAGAAACAAAAGTCGGCTGTGACTTGGGCTTTCTGGCGGAGTATTACTTCACTGATAATTACGCCCTTGTCTCGGGCATCAATGTGAGTTTCCTTGGGGGGCACTATAGTTTTGAGAACGGTCGCTTGAACGATGACTTGCTTTTACAGACTTTCCAAGTCGACAGGGTCTATAAAACCGTGCTTTATGAGATTCCTATTATGTTGAAATTGTCTACTAATGATATAGGAAAACTACCGCTCCGTGCTTATGCACAAATTGGTGGAGGTCTTGGTCTGGTTCCTCAAAAGGTTAAGGTTAGGGATGGCATTGATGGTGCTCCCGTACCTGAGACATGGACCGTTTCCAACAAGGAATACAGCCTTTTCCGCTTTTCTTTGAAGGCTGGTGCGGGTGTCGAATATGCTCTTCAAGAAAGCCTTCGCGTATTTTTAGGGGTCTATTTTTCACATGATTTCCTCAACAACATCAATCACATCAAGCCTAATTATGCTGGTAATTATTGCGATGAAGCGGGTAATGTTCTTGTGGATGGTCAAGGAAACGAATGCGTGCGTACTAACAAGCTCAACTTGCTTCAGAATCGAGTTGGCATCGAAGTGGGCCTCCTCTTCTAAACCGATTTCTTGTAAAACAAAAGAGAGTGACTCAAAGAGCCACTCTCTTTTTTGTTAGTGTCGTTGCAAAATCAGAAGAACTTGACACCGATGGTCACCAGGAACTGGCCTTGTCTTGGGTTGTCGATATTGACATTGTTGAAGTCGAAATACTCGCCCATGGTGGTTCCGCTCAAACTGTTGAAGATTTTGCTTAAACCAAAGTTGTAGTTGATGTCAAGGGTGATACGCTTGATAACGTCTATGCCGACACCGGCTTGCAGACCCCAGGCAATGGACTTGGTGTCGAATTTTTGGTTTCTGATAGCCTCTTGCTGCTCTTGGGTCATCGTGGCTTCCTGCCCGTTGATAGAATAGGTCTCGTTATACAAGGTCTTTGAATTGAGGACGAAGTTGGCCGTGGGACCCGCTTGGACACGTAGCGTGATGATTTTTGTGTCGATAATGTTGAAGCCGACCAGCACGGGAAGTTGAAGATTCATCTGGGTCAACGTCAGGTTGACATTGGCCCCGGTGGGAAGATTGAACAAGTTGCTGCTGCCTGTGCTAGTGACGTCTACATCAAATACTTTGGAGGTGTTGAAATACAACAGCTCAGGCTGCAAATAGATTCTTCCAAAGGTGAAACGAGCGAAGACACCTGCGGTCCAATGGTTGGCGAAGCCTGTCTTGATGTCGTTTTTCTTGTAAGAGAGTTGTGCAGTCTGGTAACCCACTTTAGGCCCGATGGCGAAGTCGAAGTCGCCGCCGGCAAATGCGGCGTAGCCAAACATCAGAAGAGTTGCGAATAGTAAGATGGTCTTTTTCATTTTGATGTGTTATTAGTGAATAAAATTGAATAATTTGGCAACAAAAATAATAATCATTTTCTGTTTTTCTAGGAAAAGTCTCCAAAATTAACTATTTTTGTAGGTCTAAATCTATTTATCATGAAGAAAACATCATTGATTATCAGTTTTGTAATGCTGTTGGCCTTGGCTGGCAATGCGCAAGTTGAAAACCTGAGAATTGGATTAAAGATAGGCCCGGGTTTAGACTGGGTCAGTGCGGGGTCGATTGAAACAGCGAACAAAAGTCTGGGATGTGGGGTGAACACAGGCGTCATCCTCGATTATTACTTTACCAAGAACATTGCGGTGTCGTCAGGATTGAACTTGAATTTCCTCCGAATGGAGTACCAGTTTACCGACTATCGTAAACCCGCCGACTTTTTGGAGGAGACCAATGTGTCGGTGCTGCGCAAAGTGAAAGGCTGCAACCTGGAGATACCTGTCAAGGTTAAGGGCAAGTTCGATGTTGCCGAATCGTTCGATGTGTTTGCTGAGGTCGGCTGCGCTTTTGGCTTCAACCTCAAGGATCGCTGCAAAGACGAGTTCAAGTATTATTGGGTGGATTTTGTTGACGAGCGCTATGTGGACTGCACTAACCAATACCGTGCATTCCAACCTGCTTTGTTATTTGGTGTGGGCGCTGAGTACGAAATCAACAAAAAGATTAGTGCTTTTGCCCAGTTGACATTCAACCACGCCTTTTCCAATGCTTTTGTCAGCTCGTTGGAACAACAAACTGGTAGCATCGTGCGTAACAATTTCATCGGCATCGAATTGGGTATTATGCATTAAACTAATACTAAGTCATGAAAAAAGCCTGGCGGAAATTCCGTCAGGCTTTTCTGTTGTTGTGTAGCTTGATATTATTCAGCTTCCTTAACCAGTTGGATGAGCACGCGGCGGTCATACTCCGTGGGGTCGAGGTGTTTCACACCACCGACGGGGTCGATGATGATTTGGCTCTCGGGGATACCCATTTCCAAAAGCTCATTCATAATCATGCGGCAACGGTTCTCAGACAAGGTTTGGTTGTAGGACGGTGAAGCAGTGGCGCTGTCGCACGAACCCGTCAGCTTGAGCTTGTAACCGTTTTCCTTGGCCACGTTGGCAATCTCTCTCAGGTTGACGATGTCTCTTCTCGACATCAGCTGATAAGAGTCGCGGTTGAAGAAGATGGAGAAAGGATAGCTGAGGATGTCCTCGGTCTGCATGTTGACGAACTTGACGATGGTGTCGCAAGGAGTTTGCTCAGGCACTTCAGGGCAGACAAACTCGTCAAGCTTCTTTCTCAAAGAATCCATCTCGTTGCAGCAGTTGATGGGCAGGTCATACTCTCTGGTGAAGTAATAAATCAAGCCGAGAGAAGCGGTGTACATGTTGTCGAATCTCTTGGGTCTGATGTCCCCAACATAGGCGTTATTATCAGTGTAACCATATTCGTGTTCCCACGAGTCGATAGTCCATCTTTGGAACGTCCAATTAATATCGAGGTTGATGTCGAAATGCTTGGCTACACGGAAGTTGTTGCTCAAGCCAGCACCCAAAGCCAACTCAAAGTTGCTGCCAGGAGCATACAATTCCGGGCGTTGTGAATTAGCATGTTCTTTCAAGGCCTTATGTCTGTCAATCAAAGTCTTGGTGGTAAAGAAGTCCTTTGAGGTATGTGCAGCGCCCATGCTCACATAGAGAACAGGAGTCCAAATTCTGTTTTCGTTGTAATAGCCTTGGAAGAAATCAATGGGGCTGAACATGAAATCGGCTTGCAGTCTATGGTAGCGCATCGAGGTTCTGTAAATATTTTCTTCAACAGCTTCACCCTCGTATGAAATAAGAATAGGGTTATGATTGCCATCAAGAACATATTCGCCGTTTTCGTCCATCTCATAGGTAAATGTTCCGTCATATAGGAAATTACAATAAGTGCTATTCTGTGCTATACCATAATTGTAACTGTTGATTCTGGTGTTGCTGTAACCCAGTCTGACACCGACCTTGTGGTTGATCCACTTACCAACATAAACGTTGAAACCAACGGTGGGCTTGCCCCATTCTACGGCAGTGTAACTCTTTTCATATAGTCCTTCAGGTGTTCTCATACTGCCTTGCCACCAGTTGCATGTAGCGCTGGCTGAGATGTACCAGTTTTTCCAGGCCTTGGTCGTCTCATAACGAACCGAGTCCACATGCCCCTTTGCCATGACCGTTGAGGAAATGGCAAGTAATGCAATCAGAGTGATAAATACTTTTTTCATTGCTTTTATTTGTGCTTTAATAATTAAACTCGAGACACTTTTTATTTAAGCGGCAAAAATAGACATTTTTTTAATACGAAAAGTCGAAAATTTGAAAAAATGTTCGGCTTTTGGACTATTTATCTCGCGGAAAGACGCTCTAATGTGTTTTCAACAAGTTTCCTCACATAAGGATGATAGTCCGTAGTGAATTTTTCGGTGACGCGATTGGCGATGGCCACGCACACAGTCAAGCAGTTATGCCCCATCATCTTGCCGAGGCCATACAGTGCCGACGACTCCATCTCGAAATTGCACACGCGCCAGCCTTGGTATTCGAATTCTTCAATCTTGCGGTTGTTTTCGGGATAGCTGAGACGCATCCTCAAGGTGCGGCCCTGTGGGCCGTAAAACCCTGGTGCCGTGGCGGTAACGCCTTGGTAATAGCCTTCGGCCAGCTTGTCGAAGAGTGCTTTTGAGCCTTCCACGACATAGGGCATGGGCAGGTCTTTCGGATAGTCCATCTGCTTGATGAAGGCGTCGCGCATGGCGATTTCGTTCACCTCTTTGTGCTTTTCATAGAAATACAGCAGGCCGTCTAAACCGATGGCATAGCGTGTGGCCACGTTGTTGCCCGGCTCGATGTCGGGTTGTAAGGCACCACAGGTGCCGATACGGATGAGGTTGAGCGAACGGTGTGTCTCCTTGGGCATCCTTGTCTTCAGGTCGATGTTGGCCAAGGCGTCGAGCTCGTTCATCACGATGTCAAGGTTGTCGGTGCCCATGCCGGTCGAGAGCACGGTGACGCGCTCGCCGTTGAACCATCCGGTGCGGGTGATGAGTTCACGGTTTTGGCGCTCTACCTCAATTTTGTCGAAAAACGAGGCAATCATGTCGACACGGCCAGGGTCGCCCACCATGATGACGTTGTCGGCCAGCTGGTCGGGATGCAGGTTCAAGTGATATATCGCGCCCTCGTTGTTGAGGACCAATTGCGATGCAGGGATAGGTTGATTCATGGTTTGAATGGTTTTTAAAAGTGCAAAGATACGAAAATTATTGAAAAGTCCGCTCTTTTCTTGGCCAACAGCCGAAAAATGGCCTATCTTTGCGCAAATTTGACATGTGATGAAAGAAATTGTCATTAAGAATATTTCCATTGGTGATGAACTGCTTATCGGTCAGGTGATTAACACTAATGCCGCATGGCTGGGCGAGCAGCTTTCCAACGCCGGTTTCCGTTTGGATTCCACCTTGACCATCGGCGATTCCGAGAAGGCCATCCTCGATGCCTTCAATGCCTGCATGGATGCCGACTTGGTGCTGGTGACGGGTGGCCTTGGGCCCACTGCCGACGACATCACCAAGCCTACGGTGTGCAAGTTCTTCGAGACCGAGTTGGAGTTTTGCCGAGAGGCATACGACAACATCGTCTCTCTCTTCAAACGCCGTGGCTTCCAGATGAGTGAGCGCAACCGTGGTCAGGCCATGCTGCCGAAGGCTTGTCGATACATTCCCAACACCTATGGCACGGCACCATGCATGTGGCTGGAGAAGCAAGGCGTTGTCTTTGTTTTTATGCCCGGCGTGCCGTTCGAGATGAAAGGCATCTTTATTGATGAGTTGCTCCCACGCATCAAAGAGAGGTTCCATTCGGTGCCTTACGAGAAGCGCGTCATTATGACCACGGGCATCGGCGAGTCGTTTTTGGCCGACAAGATCAAGGATTGGGAAGATGCCTTGCCCGATTTCCTTTCTTTGGCCTATCTGCCCCAATATGGAATGGTGCGTCTCCGCCTGAGTGGCCGACACGAGGATGCCGAGTTGCTTCACAAGACGTTGGACGACCAAGTCGAAAAGCTGACCAACTTGATTTCCGAGTATATTTTTTCCATGCAGGACCAACCCATCGAACGCACGGTGTTCGACCTGCTAATTAATAATGGTATAACGTTCGCCTCTGCGGAGAGTTGCACAGGTGGCAACATCGCCCATGTCATCACCCTGATTCCAGGCAGTTCGGAGGTGTTCAAGGGGACGGCTGTCACTTACGCCACGCCGATGAAGACCAAAGTACTTGGCGTGCCTGCCGAGACCATTGAAAAACACGGGGTGGTCAGTCAAGAGGTGGTGGAAGGCATGGCTAAAGGTGTCCGCGACCTGATGGAGGCCGACTTCGGCGTGGCCACCACAGGTGTGGCCGGCCCCAGTGGCGGAACGGATGAAAACCCCGTCGGCACGGTGTGGATAGGTGTGGCCTCATCTCATGGCGTTGTTTCCAAACGTTTCAATTTCGGCAAGGACCGAGAGAATGTCATCAACCGCGCCACGATTGCGGCCTACGAGATGCTTAGACAACAAATAATACTTTGAAAATGAATACTATAGCGAGAACTTTAACTCTTCTCAGCCTCGTCCTCGTCATGGCCTCCTGTCAAGAGAAAGAGCCTGCCTATAAAGCCCAACTCGACATCAAGCCCGAGCCATACGACCTCGAATTTGACCGCTACGAGGAGGTGCTCTTCAACCTCGACACCGCCGACTTCCAAAACGAGTTGTTGAAAATACAAGACCGTTACCGCGTGTTCCTCGGCGGCGACCTCAGCGATACTGATGCAGTCAACTATCTCAAGGACTTTGCCATCGACCCATTCAGCATTGTATTATATAATAAAGTGGAAGCGGCTTTCCCCGACCTGAAGCAGGTGGAACCCTGCGTGGAGCGGGTGATGGCGCATTTCCATTATTACTATCCCGATGTCAAATTGCCGACGAAGGCGTATACATGCGTGTCAGGTGTGATGGCCGAAGTGCCAGCAGTCCAAATCTTTGACGATGCGATGGTCATCTCATTAGATTGGTATCTCAGCAACGACGAGGTGTACGACCAAATCGGGATGCCGAGATACATGGCCTTGCGCCGGAATGTGCATACCTTGGCGAAGGATGTAGCTAAGGCATTGTATGAGAACTATGTGTGCCAGTGGCGCAAGCAAGGCCAGATTTTGGATGAGATGGTGTATAATGGCCAGGTCGATTTCTTCATAGAAGCGATGTGTTCCACTATGCCCGACAGTGTGTTGCTTGGCTACTCGTCGAAGCAATGGCAATGGGCAGTGGATAACGAAGGCACTGTTTGGGCTGACATCGTGGGCAACCGCAGACTATATGACTCCAATTTGAATGCCTACATGATGTTCTTCGGCGACGGCCCTTTTACACAGGCCTACAGTAACGACGCGCCTTCGCGTCTGGGCGAGTTTTTCGGCTTGAATATCGTCCGTTCGTATTTCTCAAATCACGACATTTCACTCCAAGACCTGATGAAACAGTCAGATATGCAAGGTCTTTTCCAAGAATCGGGCTATAAGCCTAGGAAATGATAATCAACAATATATCCGACAGCAAACGACAACAAACGACTACAGTCGACTACAAACGTTTAATCAACGGCTTTTTCTTGACAAGGGTTGCATCTTTGCGGCATGAAACTTTAAACACAAAGAATTATGCTAGTAAAGACATTTGGATGTGCCCTATTCGGCATCGAAGCCATTCTGGTCACCATCGAGGTGAACATTGACAGAGGTATCAACTTCTTTTTGGTCGGCCTGCCCGACAACGCGGTCAAGGAGAGTCAGCAGCGCATTGAGGCTGCCGTCACCAACCTTGGCTATAGCTATCCCCACCGAAAAACCGTCATCAACATGGCGCCCGCCGACATCCGTAAGGAAGGCTCGGCCTACGACTTGCCTATCGCCATCGGTATGCTGGCTGCATCGGAACAAATCAACGCTGACTTGCTGGAGCAGTTCGTCATCATGGGCGAGCTCTCCCTCGACGGCACGCTCAAACCCATCAAAGGCGCTTTGCCCATCGCCATCAAGGCGAAACAAGACGGCTTCCGTGGGCTTATCGTACCTAAATCCAATGCACGCGAGGCCGCCGTGGTGGAGGGCTTGGACGTGTATGGTGCGGAAAACATTCATGATGTTGTGTCAATATTAAATGGTGAACTGCTCGTTCAGCCCGTGACCGTCGACATGGCGGAGTCGTGGCAGGACAATGGCTTTGAATTCGACTTCAGTGACGTGAAAGGGCAGGAGAACATCAAGCGGGCCTTGGAGATTGCGGCTGCCGGCGGACACAATGTCATTTTGATAGGCCCTCCCGGCAGCGGCAAGACCATGCTCGCCAAGCGTATGCCCACCATCTTGCCTCCACTGACCATGGCGGAAGCCTTGGAGACGACCAAGATCCATTCCGTGGCAGGGCTGATGGCTCGAAATGCGACCTTGGTCAGGACACGGCCGTTCCGCAGCCCTCATCACACGATCAGCGATGCCGGCTTGGTGGGCGGTGGCACCTATCCCCAGCCAGGCGAGATTTCGCTTGCACATAACGGCGTGCTCTTCCTTGACGAGCTCCCCGAGTTCAAACGCACTGTCTTAGAGGTCATGAGGCAGCCAATGGAGGATAGAATCGTAACGATTTCGCGTGCCAAGATGACCGTCGACTTTCCAGCCAGTTTCATGTTGGTGGCGGCCATGAATCCTTGTCCCTGCGGTTATTATAACCACCCCGACAAGGAATGCACCTGCAAGCCCGGCATGGTCCAACAGTACCTCAACCGCATCAGTGGCCCCTTGATGGATAGAATCGACTTGCATGTCGAAGTCGTGCCTGTGGCCTACAAAGACCTGTCGTCAAAGAGCAGTGGCGAGTCAAGCGCTGTGGTGCGTGAGCGCGTCGTCAAGGCGAGGAAGATACAAGAAGAACGCTATGCCCAGTATCCCACTATTCACGCCAACGCCCAGATGACTTCGCAACTCATCCAGAAGTACTGTGATTTGGACGAAGATTGCCGTGTTATCCTAAAAAATGCCATGAACCGTTTAGGGCTCTCGGCCCGCGCCTATGATAGAATCCTCAAAGTCTCCCGCACCATTGCCGACCTCGACGGCAGTGAGAACATCCAGACTGGTCATTTGGCCGAGGCAATTAATTATAGGAGCCTTGATAGAGACAATTGGGGGAGTTGAGCGATGGAGTATTATCAAGGAAGTTTAAGGCAATTTGCTGAAGAGCTGCTGGCAAATGGGAGAGGTAATGGACAAATACTTGAGGTTGCCCAACTTGATGACATAGTTGTTGAAGATATGAGCAAAAAAGGTGTGACATTGCAATCTGTGTCTATTGTGGTAACGCAACAGGCTATATTCAAATATGCACATCATCCAAAATCGAAGAAAGGCGCTGTGATTCCAGTTGAGCGATATGAATTGATTGAAAATGCACTAAAGACGCCCTTGCATATTTATGAAGACACGGCTCAAAAAGAACTAGTCTATGTTTTTACGAATCCATTCGAACAAGAACGACTAGTGAAAGTGGTTGTGCATCCGAATTACAAACTGAATGGAAAAACGGCAGTTAATGCTGCAAAGTCATGGGGTTTTGTTAGTGAAGAGTCTCTTGAAAACCCTCAATTCGTACTGATAAAATAAGAGAGCGACCAAAATCGCTCTCTTTTTAACTGGCGGCCGGAGTTGAACCGACAATAATCTCACCTTTTTGGCGTGAAGCTACCCGTTGCGGTCATCGACCAGCTATTTTGAAAAATTGGAGGAGGGAGTCGAACCCTCAATATAAGGCGGCAAATGCCGGCTCCCCGCTACCATGTTGCGACCATCAACCAATTATCAAATGCAAAAATACAAATTTTTCGTAAAAGAGCAAGTGTTGAGTATAAAAAAAGCTCAAAATCATTCCCTTCTGTCTCTCCCCAACAACGCCCCAATCCACTGGCGGTTGAGCCTAGAGATGTTTTGCCGTTTGATGAGTTTCGGGCACTCGGCCTCGCAGGCGTAGGTGTTGGTGCAGTTGCCAAAGCCTAATTCGTCCATCTTGGCAATCATGTTTCGAGCACGATCGGCTGCTTCCACTTGTCCCTGAGGCAACAATGCCAGATGGCTGATCTTGGCGCCTACAAACAGCATGGCGCTGGCGTTCTTGCAGGCGGCCACGCAGGCGCCGCAGCCGATGCACGAAGCCGCATCCATGGCCATGTCGGCTTTGTGTTTCGGAATGGGAATCGTGTTGGCATCGGGAACGCCGCCCGTGGTGGTGCTGATGTAACCTCCGGCTTGGATGATCTTGTCGAAGGCGGAGCGGTCCACCACCAGGTCGCGGATGACAGGGAAGGCCTTGGCACGCCAGGGCTCAATCCAGATGTCGTCGCCGTCCTTAAACTTACGCATGTGGAGCTGGCAGGTGGTGATGCCGTCGTCGTTGCCGTGCGGCCTGCCGTTGATATACAACCCGCACATGCCGCAGATGCCCTCGCGGCAGTCGTTGTCGAAGCACACGGGATGCGCGATGCGGTCGTTGATGAGCCGCTCGTTCAGGATGTCAAGCATCTCAAGGAAGGAGCAGTCGGGACTGATGTTGTCAATCTCGTAAGTCTCAAAATGGCCTTTGGCCTTTGCACTCTCCTGTCTCCAAATATGTAGTGTGAATCTCATGGCTTACTTGTAATTACGGTTCGCGATCTGGATATGTTCATACACCAACGGCTCCTTCTCTATGGTCTCGGGCTGGCCGTGGCCTTGGTATTCCCATGCGGCGACATACATAAAATGCTCGTCGTCACGGAGGGTCTCGCCGTCCTCGGTCTGATGCTCGGTGCGGAAATGTCCGCCACACGACTCCTCGCGGTGCAAGGCATCGGCGATGACGAGTTGCGCCAGCTCGAAATAGTCCTCCAAACGACATGCCTTCTCCAGTTCGGGATTAAACTCGTTGGCAGTGCCAGGGATGAAAACGGATTTCCAAAATTTGGCCTCCAACTCTGAAACCAGCTCCTTGGCTTTCGTGAGACTCTCGGTGTTGCGTGCCATGCCGCAGTATTCCCACATGATCTTGCCCAACCGTTTGTGGAAATCATCGACGGTATGTAGAGACGTTTCCCGAAACGTCTCTTGACCCATTGTTTTGGTTGTTTTTTGAGACGTTTCAGGAAACGTCTCTACACGTCCAATTTCCATCAAACGGTTAATTCTTTGTCTAACCGCCTCTTCCGCTGCGTCAAACTCGGGCGATGTCGCCGAAATTTTGCCCACATAAATTTGGTCGGCAAGATAGTTCTGCATGGTATAAGGCAACACGAAATAGCCGTCTGCCAGTCCTTGCATCAAGGCAGAGGCTCCTAGACGGTTGGCGCCGTGGTCGCTGAAGTTGGCTTCGCCGGCGGCGAAGAGTCCGGGGATGGTGGTCTGCAGCTCGTAGTCGACCCAGAGGCCACCCATGGTGTAGTGGATGGCAGGGTAGATCATCATCGGAGTCTCGTAAGGGTTCTCGTCTGTGATTTTTTGGTACATCTGGAAGAGGTTGCCGTATTTCTGCTCGACGGCGTCTTTGCCCAGACGTTGGATGGCGTCGGCGAAGTCGAGGTAGACGGCATAGCCTGTGCCTACGCCATAGCCGGCATCACAGCGTTCTTTGGCTGCACGGCTGGCCACATCGCGCGGAACGAGGTTGCCGAAGGCAGGATAGCGGCGTTCCAAATAGTAGTCACGGTTCTCTTCGGGGATGTCGGTGGGTCTCAGCTTGCCTGCACGGATGGCCTCGGCGTCTTCTTTCTTCTTGGGTACCCAGATGCGGCCGTCGTTACGCAGGCTCTCACTCATCAGCGTGAGCTTGCTTTGGTAGTCGCCGTGGACGGGGATGCAGGTAGGGTGGATTTGCACATAACAGGGGTTGGCGAAGGCGGCGCCTTTGCGGTGGCATATCCATGCCGCGCTGCCGTTGCTGTTCATGGCGTTGGTGGAGAGATAATAGAGGTTGCCGTAGCCGCCGGTGGCCAGCACCACGGCATGGGCGGTATAGCGTTCCAAGTTGCCGGTGACGAGGTCGCGTACGATGATACCACGGGCGCGACTGTCCACGATAACCAAGTCCATCATCTCGCAGCGGGTATGCAACTTCACCGAGCCACGAGCGATTTCACGGCTCAAGGCACCATAGGCTCCAAGTAATAGTTGCTGTCCTGTTTGTCCTTTGGCGTAGAAGGTCCTGCTGACTTGTGCTCCTCCGAAGGAGCGGTTGTCGAGCAGCCCACCATAGTCGCGGGCGAAGGGCACGCCTTGTGCCACGCATTGGTCGATGATGGCACCGCTGACCTCGGCCAAGCGGTAGACGTTGGCCTCACGGGCGCGGTAGTCGCCTCCTTTGATGGTGTCGCGGAAGAGGCGCTCCACGCTGTCGCCATCGTTTTGGTAGTTCTTGGCCGCATTGATACCGCCTTGGGCGGCAATGCTGTGGGCACGGCGCGGCGAGTCCTGGATGCAGAAGATCTCGACGTTGAAGCCCATGGCACCGAGTGATGCGGCAGCCGAAGCGCCAGCCAAACCCGTCCCGACCACGATGATGTCGAGCTTGCGCTTGTTGGCCGGGTTGACCAGCTTCTGCGAGACTTTGTAGTTGGTCCATTTCTCGGCGAGCGGACCGGATGGTATTTTGGAGTCTAATTTCATATCAAGCGGCTTGGAGGAAGGTGATGATGACAACGGAGGCGAACATCAGGCAGACCACCGTGGCATAGATAAAAGCGATAACCTCGATGGCTTTACCGTATTTGTAGTTATAAAGGCCTAAAGTTTGGAACATGGCTGCGAAGCCGTGGCGCATGTGGAACCACACGACGACAAAGAAAATGAGGTAGGCGATGGCGATATGTGGGATTTGGAACTTCGCTCTGGCTTGTTGGTAGAAGTTAAGGTTGCCGTCAACCCAGCCGAGTTTGACGAAGAAGAAGTCCGTGAAATGTGCGATAAGGCCTGCCAAGAGCAGGATGCCAGTCCAGACTTGCAGCTTGGAGCCTGTGTGAGTTTTGGAGCGTTGCGGCTTGTGGTAGCCTTGGGGCCTTGCCTTCTTGTTGGAGATAGCCAGCCAAAGCGTCAGTACGATGTGGAGCAACAAGGCGGCCAACAAGATGATTTCGAAGACTTTCACGACATAGTTGGTGCCCATGAAGTCGCAGAAGGCATTGTACCACACACCGCCGTCGTTACGCAGGATGCACATGTTGGCCGAGGCATGGAACAGTAGGAAGATACTCAGGAAAGCGCCCAACAGCGCTACTAGGATCTTCTTGGAGATAGAGTGTATTTTAGGGAGATTCATATTGAGGTGTTTCTGGTTGCAAAAGTACTGATTTTTTCGGCAGATGAGACAAATGAAGCAAGAAACCCTTATTTTTGCAATCTAATCCCCCAACAACACTACAATGGAAGCAAAAGAACAAGTACTGAAAGCCATGCGTGAGGCTGGACAACCCGTGAACGCTGGCAAAGTGGCTGAGATGACTGGCCTTGATCGCAAAATCGTTGACAAGGCTTTTGATGCCTTAAAGAAGGATGGCGCCATCGTATCGCCCGTCCGTTGCAAATGGGAGCCGGCGAAATAAGTCATGCCACCTATCTTTGAGTTTGACGCCATCATCCTCCAAAACGAGGACATGGACGCCGCCTACGTGGAAGTGCCTTTCGATATCAAGGCACTATTCGGTAAAGGCAGGCTATTAGTTCATGCCACTTTTGACGGGGAACCCTATGACGGACAAATTGTCCGCATGGGGACACCATGCTATATCATCGGAATAAGAAAAGACATCCGCAAGAACATTGGTAAAACCTTCGGCGACACGGTACATGTCACCTTTGTAGAACGATGAACCTGGAAGAACTATTAAAACAACATACACGCTATGCTTCAAAAAGGAACCAAAGCCCCGTATTTTGAGGGCAAAGACGAGAACGGCAACCTCGTCAAATTGAGCGATTTTGCCGGAAAGAAACTGGTACTCTATTTCTATCCCAAGGATAGTACGCCAGGCTGCACCGCCGAGGCCTGCGACCTGCGCGACAACTACGAGCGTTTCCTCGCCTTGGGCTATAACGTGCTGGGGGTCAGCCGCGACAGCGCCGCATCGCACCAACGCTTCATCGTCAAATACAACCTGCCGTTCCATCTCATCGCCGACACCGACCTGACCATCCTGAAAGCCTACGAGGCCTGGGGAGAGAAGAAGATGTACGGCAAAGTGACCGAAGGCACGCTGCGCACCACCTACGTCATTGATGAAGAAGGCGTTATCATCGATGCCATTGGCAAGGTTGACACGAAAAACCACACAGCACAAATTCTGTAAATATGAAACGAATCATTATAGGCATATTTGCTGCAATTCTGTTTTGCGGCAGCCTTCAGCTGAAGGCACAAAGTGATGATATTAAGCTGTATTTCAGCACAGAGGAACTGCCAGACCTCATCAAGTGCCTACCGCCTCCGCCTGCTTTCAACAGCCCGGAGTTTTCCTACGATGTGTTACGCTACCAATGGGGGAAGACGCAGCGTCTCGACTCGGTGCGTGCTGCCATCGCCCGACGTGATGCCGTTTGGTCATACGAGGCACTGCTGGCTGAGTTCAACGTTCCTTTTGGACTGACGCTCTCCAAAACGGAGACTCCTGAGATATGGAAGCTTTTGGTGAATAGTTTAGCTACCACCGACCAGATGCGAGTAGCCCCCAAGGCTTTCTATCATAGGCTGCGTCCTTTCGAGATGTATGAAGAGCATCTGTTGTCTACGGAGACAGAGGCAGAGCTGAGCGGAGAGGGTAGTTATCCTTCAGGCCACACCATGCGTGGCTGGTTGGCTGCTTTGCTTTTGGCGGAAATCAATCCGGTTCGGTCCGACACCCTCTTCGCCCGAGGTTGGATGTATTCCGAAAGCCGCGTGATTGAAGGCGCCCATTGGCAGAGCGACATCGATGCCACCAAGGTGGGGGCCAGCATCGGCTATTCAGCTTTGCACACCAGCCCTGAGTTCCTTGCGCAACTGGGCAAGGCTCAAGACGAGTTCAAACGACTAACGGGCGCCACACCGTCGACCGATGATTATAGCCAGTTCGTGAATCTGGCTGAGGCCATCCCCGATGTCATCCTTGAAATCCGTTACTATGGCACCTACAACTTCGTCGGCACTCGTGTTGACGGCTATGAAGAGCCCATCGCTTTACTCACCCGTCAGGCCGCCGACAGCCTTCGCGCCGTGAGCGAAGATCTGATGAAACAAGGCTATCGCCTGAAGATTTATGATACCTACCGTCCGCAATGCGCCGTCGACCACTTTGTGCGCTGGGCCGCCGATGTCAACGACACGCTGATGAAGCCTTATTTCTATCCCGAAGTGCCTCGTGACAGCCTGTTTGAGTTGGGCTACATCGCCAAGCGTAGCGGTCACACGCGCGGCTCCACCGTCGACCTGACCTTGTTCGACATGGCGACGGAGAAGGAGGTGGACATGGGTGGCACCTTCGACTGGTTCGGCCTTGAGAGTCATCCTGATTTTGGCGGAGATCCCGTGACGGGAACCTATAAAGGCGATGCCCCCATCACCGCCGAGCAGTTCCACAACCGTATGATCCTGCGTGAGGCCATGCTGCGCCACGGCTTCAAGGCCATCGATGAGGAATGGTGGCACTTCACCTTGAAGAATGAGCCGTTCCCAGATACCTATTTCACTTTCCCTGTAAAGCGGCTGCCGAACTAAACCATGTCCGAACTTAAAGCTATACTATCGGGAAGAATCAGCGGTAACGATGTCAAAGCCTTGGCTGGTGCCGACTTCAAGGAGGAGTTGTTTGAGCTTCTCTTCGATGATGACAAACGTGTTTCCGACAATGCCGCTTGGGTGATGACACACTTGCCCAAAACTGCGGATGCCTGGCTGGCAGAACGTCAAAACGCCCTCATCGACGAGGTGATGCGCACAGAAAGTACGACCAAACGTCGCCTCATCATGAACCTCTTGGAGAGAACACCCTTTGAGGCCGACCATATCCGCACCGACTTTCTCGATTTCTGCTTCAACACGATGCATTCAGATGAACCCATTGGCATCAAGTCATTAGCGATCAAACTAACTTATGCACAGAGCGTCCACTATCCCGAACTGATGGAAGAGTTCAACACCGCCCTCCAAATGATGGAACCTGAGGTGCTACCCGCTGCGCTGAAACATATTCGAGGTAAAATACTTAAGAAACAAACTAATATCTAAACAATGAACACCCCATTCACTATTCGTCCCGCGAAGCCCGAAGAGGCAGGCCTAGTCCTCGAATTCATCAAGAAACTCGCCGTTTACGAGAAATGCGCCGATGAGGTCGTGGCCGACGAAGCCACTATTTATCATTCCCTATTTGTGGAGCGTTCTGCCGAGGTGGTCTTCGCCGAGGAAGACGGCGCGGTCGTCGGCTTCGCCCTGTTTTTCCATAATTTTTCCACCTTCGTCGGACGCAAGGGCCTTTATCTTGAAGATTTGTTCATCCTTCCCGAGAAACGTGGTCGGGGCTATGGCAAGGCGTTGCTGAAACACCTGGCCAAGATCGCCGTGGAACGCAACTGCGGCCGAATGGAATGGATTTGTCTCGACTGGAACAAGCCCGCATTGGAGGTCTACCGCAGCATCGGCGCCATCCCTATGGACGAATGGACCGTGCAGCGTTTGGATGAGGTGGCCTTGAAAAAGTTCGCTTCGGGGGAATGAGGATGGAAACGTTCCGATATTCCACGCCAGAAGGCTTTGACGACCTGCTAATCTATACTGACGGCGTGGTGCTGACGGGTTTGTTGTTTGCAGGTTCGCGTAATGAATCAAATGTTGTAGAGACGCGGCGCGCCACGTCTCTACCGACCATAATCAGTGATACCTGCCGATGGTTGGATGTCTATTTCTCCGGCCGTCAACCTGATTTCACGCCCGCCTACCGCATGGAAGGCCTGACGCCATTTCGCAAGGCGGTATTGGATGTCGTTTGTGAAATACCCTTTGGGCAGACCATTACCTATGGGGAAATTGCGAAACAATTGAAAATCAACTCGGCACAGGCGGTAGGTGGTGCGGTAGGGTGGAACCCCATCTGCCTCATCGTGCCTTGTCATCGCGTGATGGGCGCCAACGACAAACTCACGGGCTATGGCGGTGGCCTGCCCAACAAAATCGCTTTGCTGAAACTTGAGGGAAGTCTGATTCTTTAGCTCTTCGGTGCCCCTCCACCGAAATCATCGTACAAGATATTCTCGAGCGCGACACCCAGGTTGTCGAGCATGTTGACCACGGCGGCACTCATCGGGCCGGGACCGCACATGTAGTATTCGATGTCCTCGGGGGCGCGATGGTCCTTGAGATAGGTGTCGAGCATCACTTGATGCACGAAGCCGGCCGTGTAAGGGACGCCTGCCGCATCGGCAGCGGGGTCGGGACGGTCCAAGGCCAAATGGAAATGGAAGTTGGGGAAGTCTTTCTCCAACTGGCGGAAGTCGTCGAGATAGAAGACCTCGTTCAAAGCACGAGCACCATAGAAATAGTGCATCTCACGGTCTCTGATGTTCAATGTGCGGGTCAAATGCATGATTTGCGCACGCAAAGGCGCCATACCTGCACCTCCTCCGACCCAAATCATCTCGGGCAATGGTGTAGGGCTGTCACATTGTGGCAGCCCTACATTATTGGCCGAATGATCCTTCACATGGAACTCGCCGTAAGGTCCCGACATCAGCACTTTGTCGCCGGGTTTCAGCGAGAAGATATACGACGAGGCAATACCCGGGTTGACGTTCATGAAGCCAGAACGGTCGGGTTTGAAAGGTGGCGTGGCGATACGCACCGTTAGCATGAAGACGTCGCCCTCGGTGGGATAGTTGGCCATGGAATAGGCACGCACCGTAGGCTCGGTGTTGACGCAGCGCAGGTCAAACATCTTGAACTTTTCCCATGAGGGAAGATATTCAGCACCAATGAGTTCCTTGTCAAAATCGGCATACCTGATGTCGAACTTCGGTATCTTGATTTGGGCATAGGAGCCAGGGATGAAGTCCATGTGCTCGCCCTCGGGCAGCTGCACCTTGAACTCCTTGATGAAAGTGGCCACGTTGCGGTTGCTGACCACTGTGCATTCATATTCCTTGACATTCAGAATCGACTGTGGCACCACGATTTTGAGGTTTTCCTTTACCTTCACCTGACAACCTAAGCGCCAGTGGTCTTGGATTTGTTTGCGGGTGAAGAAACCGACTTCGGTGGGCAAAATCGAGCCGCCACCTTCCACCACACGGCATTTGCATTGTCCACAGCTGCCTTTGCCACCACAGGCCGAAGGCAGATACACCTTCTGTTCGGCGAGGGTGTTGATGAGCGTGTTGCCCACGGGCACGGTCAGTTCTTTGTCATCGTTAATGGTAATCTTCACCTCGCCCTTGGGCATGAGCTTGTTGCGCACCAAGAGCAGCAAGGCAACGAGCAGAAGCACGATGCCCAGGAAAACGGCGATGCTGAGGATTATGGTGGTAGTCATGTCCATGTGGTCAAAGTTTAATTCCCATAAAAGCCATGAAGGCGATACCCATCAAACCGGTGATTATGAACGAGATGCCCACGCCTTGCAGGGCATTGGGAATCTTGGAATAACGAAGTTTCTCGCGGATGGCGGCGATGGCTACGATGGCCACCAGCCAGCCTATGCCCGAGCCAAGACCGAACACTGCCGCTTCGCCCACATTGCCGAAGCCACGTTCCTGCATGAAGAGTGAGCAGCCCAAGATGGCGCAGTTCACAGCAATCAACGGGAGGAAGATGCCCAAGGCCGAATACAACGAGGGGGTGAAAGTCTCGATAATCATCTCCAAAATCTGCACGATGGCGGCGATGATGGCGATGAAGAGGATGTAAGTCAGGAAACTCAAATCGACGGTGGCAAACCTCGGACTGATCCATTCCAACGCACCTGGTGAGAGTAGGTATTTGTTAATCAAATAGTTGACAGGAACCGTAACCACCAACACGAAAGTCACGGCCAAACCCAATCCCGCGCTCGTTTTCACCGTCTTCGAGACAGCAAGATAAGAGCACATACCCAAGAAGTATGCGAAGATCATGTTGTCGACGAAGACCGATTTGATGAACAGGTTAAAGTATTCCATGGCCGCTTAGTTTTGGTTGTTTTCCTGCATTTCTGGGTTTCGTGTGCGTTGGATCCAGATGATGATGCCAACGACGATGAGTGCCATAGGTGGGAGAATCATCAATCCATTATTCTGATAACCTGCCTCATAGAATGATTGCGGAATGACTTGATAACCGAGTAGAGTTCCTGAGCCAAAGAGTTCACGGAAGAAAGCCACAATAACAAGTATCAGGCTGTAACCCAATCCGTTGCCCAATCCATCCAAGAACGACTCCCAAGGTGCATGTGACAGAGCGAAAGCCTCCAAACGCCCCATGATGATGCAGTTGGTGATAATCAAGCCCACATAGACGGAGAGTTGCTTGCTAACCTCATAAGCGAAGGCCTTCAAAAACTGGTCAATCATGATGACCAAGGTGGCGACTACCACGAGTTGCACGATGATGCGGATGCGCGAGGGGATGCCCTTGCGTAGCAGCGAGATAATGAGGTTGGAGAGGGCAGTCACAATCGTCACAGAGGCACCCATGACCAAGGCCGGTTTGAGTTGGGCGGTCACGGCCAGGCACGAGCAGATGCCCAGCACCAGCACGGTAACTGGATTGGTTTTGCGCAGGGGTTCTATGAGGAGTTTCTTGAAGTTGGACATAGTCAGATTACAACTTAGAATATTCTTGAATAATCCATCGCTTTAATATCGGGTCTTGGATTTGGATATCTTTCCCTGTCACATCAATGAGGTCGCGTTTTTTCAGGGCATCTTTCAAAATACGAATGTTTCCGCTGGTGCCGAGATTATAACGTTGCAATGTATCGGAGGCAGAGAAGTTTTTCACTCCATCGCAGACTGCACACAAAAAACTTCGCTGCTTTTCGGTGAGAGTGTCCATCAGATTGACAAACTGCAAGTTGAGCGAATTTAGCATGGCTTGCAATGCTTCGTCAATGATGGTTCCAGAACAGACATCCGAAGTGCGCAACCATGTGTATTGGGCAAGTTGTTGCACATAATATGGATGGTTTTCCACTTGTTCTGCAAGGTATCCAGCGAGGTCGGGCGTGATGGATTTCCCCGTGTCCTTAAACCTGCCGACAAGATATTCTTTCCATTCCTCATTGGAGATTTTTGGGAGAAACATCATGTCGCCGAAGCGGTAGAACGGGCTGTTGTATTCCCCGAAAATGTGCAACATCATGTGCTTTTTGCTGCCGTAAAGAATATATGCCACGTCGGAGTGCGTTTGCCAATGGCTGCGGAGTGTCTTTTGGAATTTCAAAGTGTTGGAATATTCTCCAATTTGTTGGAATTCATCGATGCAAACGACCACTTTTTTCTTCTTTTTTGTCGCTATTTGTTGAGGCAAATCCAAAATGTCCTCCTCAATGGGCGTGCTCTTTACATCAACACCCAATGCGATTTCATATTGACTTGACGGGTCGGAAATGGTTAGTTTTGGCAACAGTTTGGAAATGAATTCCTTGGCATTTGAAAGCAACGACTCTGCCGAAGTGGAGATTCCCTCCATGGTTTTCTTTGCGAAAAGACTGTAAAACTCTTGTGGCGTTTCGCATTTGAAAATGTTCATTCTTACAAACAGGATGTCTTTTTGTTCCGCCTTGACCGCTTTGATGGCTTTCGCAACCAAAGAGGACTTCCCCCAGCGACGGGGCGAAATGATGGCGGTGTTGGTAAGCGACAAAAAGTTGCTCATCAAATGGGCAGTTTCGTCCGTCCTGTCGGTGAAATCAGCGTCTTCAACAATCTTTCCGTAGGCAAAGGGTATGTTCATCTTTTTGAAATTTTCTGCAAATGTAATAAAATTATATCATATAAAACTATATCATATAAAATTATTTCATTTTTTCGCGTTCTGCAAACTTCTTTAGATATGCCGAATACTTCTCCAAGGTATTGTCAATCATTTCTTTAACGCCATTTGAGGTCTTGGTGGCACCTGTGATGGCGTCGAATCCAATCGGAACCAGAGCGTCATTACTCATGATTTTCTTGCCGACAAACTGGTCTTGGAACTTGTCCGTGGTAATCTCGCCGCCCAAGCCTGGGGTCTCCGACTTGTGTCCGAAAGTGGCACCCACGATGGTTTTGCCGTCGGAGGCGATGGCGAGGTAACCCCAGATGGGACCCCAAAGGCCGTTGCCTTGCATCGGGATGACGCTGGTCTGGCGGTCGATGACAAACACGGGCAGGCCATCCTCGCTTTCGGTGGGGTTGCCATTCTCGTCCAAGAGGAACTCATCCGTGCAGTGTTTTTCAAACATCAGCGCTGCATTCTTGGCGTTGACATCGGGGATGCCCGCCGCCGTGAGGATGTTGATGCGCTTCTCGTTCTTCTCGTTGCGGTCTTGGAAAGGCTGCAGCCAAAGTGCCGTCACAGCGAGCACCACAGCCACTATAGCGATTAAAATCGTGGCGTACAAGAAGATATGTCGGTTGCTGTTGATGTCTTTTTTCATTGGACAGAGGTTTTTTGTTTGACGAGAGCGCGTTTCTGACGCATTTTGATATTGCGTGCCACGACGCAGTGGTCGATGAGCGGTGCGAAGCAGTTCATGAGCAGGATGCTGAGCATCATGCCCTCGGGATAGGCAGGGTTGATGACACGCAGCATCACGGCGAAGATGCCGATGAGCAGGCCATAGATCCACTTGCCGGTGTTGGTTTGTGCCGCAGTGACGGGGTCGGTGGCCATGAAGACCGCGCCGAACATGAAGCCGCCCATGAGGTAGTGGTAGTAGAACGGCACTTGCATATAGGTGTCGGTACCGATGGCGTTGAACAACAACCCCATCAAGCCGCCGCCGAGGATGACGGACAACATGATGCGCCAACTGGCGATGCCGGTAATCAGCAAAATGATGGCCCCCAACAAAATGGCTATCACCGAGGTCTCACAAGTAGACCCTGGAATGGTACCAATCAACATATCCAAAGTGGAAACCGAGGGTTGTATGCCTGCGGCCAGTTCCGCCAAGGGCGTGGCGCTCGTGATGGTGTCGGTGCCCCAGAGGTCGGCGGCAATCCAGACGCCGTCGCCCGACATCCTCGTGGGATAGGCGAAGAACAGGAAGGCGCGTGCCACCAAGGCGGGGTTGAGGAAGTTCATGCCCGTGCCGCCGAAGACCTCCTTGCCGATGATGACGGCAAAGGCGGTGGCGAGGGCGAGCTGCCACAACGGTGTGGTTACGGGCACGATCATCGGGATGAGGAATCCCGTGACGAGAAAGCCTTCATTCACCTGATGATGTCGTATCTGCGCAAAGGCGAACTCGATGCCCAAGCCGACGATATACGACACCGCCAGCATGGGAAGCATCCTCAGGAAGCCGAACCAGAAACAATAAAAGAAGTTGGCTACAGTGCTCAACTCGTAAGGCCAATCCGCAGTATGAAGCGAGGTCTGGTAGCCGATGTTCCACATGCCGAAAAGCATGGCGGGCGCTAAGGCGATGACGACCGTGATCATAGCACGTTTCAGGTCGACGGCATCGCGCACATGGCAGCCGCGCTTCGTGACCCGGTTGGGCGTGAAGGCGAAGGTGTGGAAAGCCTCATAGGTGCTTCCCAACCAAGCCCATTTCCCTTTAGGCTCATGCGTCTCAAACCACTTCGCCAGCCCCTTGAACATATTACTCTTCACCCCTGACTTCTCTCTCATGACAAGGCCTCCTTTCTCAGTTTCTCCAATGCCTCGCGGATGATGGCTTGGATGTCGGTTTTCGAAGTGTCGATGAACTCGCAGAGGGCGAAGTCTTCGGGTTCAACCTCATAGATGCCAAGGTTTTCCATTAGCTCGATGTCGCCGATGATGCAGGCCTTGATGAGTTGGGTGGGGTAGATGTCGAAGGGGAAGACCCGCTCGAAGTTGCCCGTAAAGACCAGGGGACGCTCGTCGCCGTGGGTGTTGGTGTCGAACTTCCATTTCAGCATTTTCGGCAGGAAGCCGCTGAGGAAGGTCCTCGAGAAGCTGAATTTCTTGAATCCAGGCATCAGCCAGCCCATGAAGTCGTAGTAGTCGCCTTCGGGGATGATGCTCACAAGGTCGTCGTAAGCACCAAGGAAACCGTCGGCGGCGATTTGCGTGCCGCTTAGGATGTCGCCTGAGATGACGCGGTCCGTCATGGGATTATCCTCGTTAGGCAGTTGTGCCTTAGTGATTTCTGCCAGACAAGCCCCGGCTTTCACGCGGTAATAATGTGGGTTCTTGATATTGGGACCAGCCACGGCGATGACCTTTTCGGGATTGTAAATGCCTTTGGTAACCAGCTCGCCCAATACCGCCACGTCTTGGATGTTCATCGTCCAGACGACCTCACCTTTATTAATGGGGTCGATATGGGCAATTTGTGTGCCGATGTTTCCAGCGGGATGAGGACCACTTATGTGATGAATTGAGAATTGATAATTGAGAATTGATAATTGCTTCGCAAGCTGTTGGTTAGGCTTGAAGCAGATATGTACCTTGCCATCAGTGAGATTCGTCAAGGCCTCGAGGCCTTTGAGCAACAAATCCTCTTTGCCCTGCATGATGAAATCATAATCAGGTGCCAAAGGAGCACTGCTGAAGGCGCTGACGAAGATAGCCTTGGGTTTGTCGTCGGGGTTGGCGACGGTACCGAAAGGACGTTGGCGCAATGAGGTCCAGAGGCCACATTGCAGCATAGCCGCCTTGATTTCCTCGGCGGTCTTGGGTAATTCTATGGTTGGTGCTGATTTGAAATCCGTTTCCACCACCACCTCCAGCAGCCTCCGTTTCTCTCCTCTCACGATGGCTTTCACCTGTCCGCTGACGGGCGAAGTGAAGCGGATGCGCTCGTCGTTTTTGTCGCAAAACAAGGCGTCGCCTACCGCCACAACGTCGCCTTCTTCGACCAATAATCTCGGCGTTAAACCCACAAAATCAGTGGGTTTCATGGCGTAAGTCGTGATGCTCCGCGCATCGGTGAGGAGCTTTTCTGCCGCTCCGCCGATGGGGAGGTCGAGGCCTTTTCTTATGGTGATGGTTTCTGGCATAATTCGGGCTGCAAAAATAGGAAATAGTTGCTTATCTTGCGAAAGATTGTTAGTTTTGCGCCATAAAACGCCTTCCACTATGAAAAAGCTCATGCTCCTTCTTGTCTTGGCTATTATAGCCATTCAAGCACAACCTGCAAGCCAGCGCACCAGTGACACCCTGACGCGCACCGTGATATATCGCCCTGGCGACTATCATTCTTCCAATTATCGCATCCCTGCCATTATCACCGCCAAGGACGGATCGCTGGTGATAGCCACTGACAAGCGTAAAAACAATGATCTCGACCTGCCGCAGGACATTGACATCGTGTGCAACCGCAGCACCGACGGCGGCCACACTTGGAGCGAGCCTGTCACCATTGCCTTGGGCACGGGTTATAACCAAGGCTTCGGCGACTGCGCCTTGGCATGGAGCAACGACGACAACGGCCTCATCGCCGCTTTCGTAGGGGGACAAGGCCTATGGAATTCCACTTCCTCGAATCCCATCCGTTCTTATATTGCAAGGAGTTACGACAACGGTCAGACATGGACCGAACCCGAAGACATCACTCACTTCATCTTTGGCGACAACTGCGTTGTGCCCGAACACCAAACCTGGCGCGCCTCGTTCTTCGGCTCTGGTAACGGCTTGCTCACCTCCACGGGGCGCATAATGTTTGTGGCCGCCATCCGCGAGGGTGCTGCCCAGTCGCTGAACAACTACGCCGTTTTCTCCGACGACAATGGCCAGACGTGGCAGGTCTCGGGTCGCGCTTCGGTAGGCGGCGACGAGGCCAAGGTCACGGAACTCGTTGACGGTCGTATCCTGATGAGCATCCGTCATGGCGGTAACCGTTGGTACAACATCTCTGAGGACGGTGGCGAGACTTGGCAGCCAACCACCTCCACGTGGTACGACATCGTGGCTCCTGCCTGCAACGGCGACATGATTCGTTACACCTCCGAGAACCAAGGTCACGACAAAAACCGCCTGCTGCATTCCGTACCTTATGGCACCTCGCGCTCTGATGTCACCGTTTATGTCAGTTACGACGAAGGTGAGACTTGGCCTGTGAGCAAGTGCCTAGTGCCTTATAGCTCGGCCTATTCCTCGCTTTGCATCTTGCCCGACGGCACCATAGGATTGTATGTAGAAGAGTCCGAAGAAGGTACTTCCATATATAACATGGTGTTTTACAACTTCAGTTTGGAATGGCTTACCGATGGCAATGACCACTTCGACCTCGAAGGTGTTGTTGAACATCCCGAGAGGGGAGACAGCTTAAAGATTTATTCTTCGCCCAGTTCATCGTTCATCACCATTGAGACGGAAGGCTTTAAAACGCTCAATGTGTACAACACCGCAGGACAACTCGTCAAGTCGGTCTCTGTGGTTGGGATGTCGGAGCTTCGTCTAGATGTGTCAGAATGGGCTTCTGGCGTGTATTTTGTTGAAAGTATTGATAAGACGAATTTGAAAAGAACAGGAAGATTTGTCAAATAAGAAAACCAAATTACTATGGATAAATCTTCGGCTACGATTTAAAGTTTTGCAACGAGATAGTTTTAAATGTTGCATTTGCGGCAGGTCTCCAGCCACAACACCTGGGCTTGAACTTCATATCGACCATATAAAACCATGGTCAAAAGGAGGTGAAACTGTAATGGAAAACCTCCTGACATTATGCCAAGACTGTAATCTTGGGAAAAGTGATCTGGAATAAACGCCGAAAGAGTCACATGACCGCTTTTTGACAAGAATACATTTTTTTCGACAAAACCCTTGCGGAATGTAAAAATGTTTGTATTTTTGCAGTGTCAGATTGTCGTCAGAGGGCGCGAACAATTTGCTTTTGCAGCATTATTCAAGCTGGACCTATCTGACCCCCATACGAGGACATAGCCCACAGGTTATGTCCTCAGTTTTTCTATCACATCCTCAATCTGTCGTTTTGCGGTATCCTTGTCGGAAGCAGCAAAAACATCAGATTTCACCACTACGGCATTACTATTGTGAACAACGTAACACTCGTTGATGATACCACTCGTGAAATCCTCGTGCCTACCATATATGCCTGAGGCTATCTTTTTGGTTTTAAGAATATTGTCTGCCATGTGCATATCAAAATCAAGTACCACCGTCTGACAACCTTGTTCCTTGGCTTTGCGAAAAGCCGATTTGATTCCGTTTTCACTTTCCACACCCTTTCGGTCGCCAAGTTTCTCATTGATAGTATATTCCGGGTTTTTATGTCCAAAAACCAGCAGATGCTCATTAATACGTATCTTCATATCGTCAAAACAACTGAGCAGCACTCTTGCTACACGGATGTTCTCTTCAAGTTCTGAAGGGTCTGCTGACTTACTAATCAACAGTCGTTCCCCGTAAACTACATCAACTATGAAATCCTCTATTTGAAACATGGGGACAAAAATACTAATAATTCGGAAACTTGGAAAAGTCGGCATTGAAAATTTCCCTACCTTTGCAGCCCGAATCAATTGTGTTTGGTCCGTTTTTAACGAATTGAAAATCAGCATAAAATAATGAGCTTAAACACTTCAAAATTGAGAAACATCGGTATCGCTGCGCATATCGATGCAGGTAAGACTACAGTCTCGGAACGTATCCTGTTCTTCACGGGCGTCAACCGTAAGGTGGGCGAGACCCACGACGGCCAGGCCACTATGGACTTCATGAAACAGGAGCAGGAGCGCGGCATCACCATCGCTTCGGCGGCCATCACCGCCCATTGGAACGGCTATCAGATCAACCTGATTGATACTCCCGGCCACGTCGACTTCACCGTCGAGGTGGAACGCTCGCTGCGAGTCATCGACGGCATGGTGGCGGTGTTCTGCGCCGTGGGTGGCGTAGAGCCGCAGTCGGAGACGGTGTGGAACCAGGCCGACAAATACCGCGTGCCCCGTATCGCCTTTGTCAACAAGATGGACCGCACGGGTGCCGACTTCAACGAGGTCGTCAACCAAATGCATAAATACTTGGGTGCCAATGCAGTGCCGCTGCATCTGCCCATCGGTTCCGAGAACTCCTTTGAGGGCATGGTCGACTTGGTGCTGATGAACTCGGTGCGCTTCATCGAGAAGGAACGCATCGTCGGCCCCATCCCAGAGCACATGATGGAACAGGCCCAGGAAGCCCGCCGTAACCTCATCGAGAAGGTCGCCGACCTTGACGACGAAATCGCCGAGCTTTATTTGGAAGACGCCGAAATCCCCACCGACAAGCTGATGTCGGCCATCCGCCAAGCCACCATCAAACTGATGATGGTGCCGGTGCTCTGTGGCGCCGCCTATAAGAATAAAGGTATCCAACTTCTTCTCGACGCCATCGTGGACTATCTGCCTTCGCCCAATGACCTGGGTGCCGTCATCGCGCACGACCCCGTCAACGAGGAGAAGACCTACCGTCGTAACCCCTCTGAGAATGAACCTTTCTCGGCCTTGGCCTTCAAGCTCATCAACGATCCGTATGTGGGCCAGCAGACCTTCATCCGTATCTTCAGCGGCAAGCTGGTGAACGGCATGAGTGTATACAACACCAACAAGCTGAAGAGCGAGCGCGTGGGCCGTATCTTCCGCATCAAGGCGAAGGAACGCGAGGAGATTAGCGAGGCGGGTGCAGGCGAGATTGTGGCTCTCGTGGGTATGAAATACACCAAGACGGGCGACACGCTCTGCGATGACAGCCAGCCTATTTTGCTGGAATCCATCAACATACCACCTGCGGTCATCGAGATGAAGGTCAACCTCGACGACAAGAAGAACCGCAGCAAGCTGAGCGAGGCCTTGGCCAAGCTCTGCAACGAAGACCCGTCGTTCCACGCCCACTTCGACGAGGAGACGGAAGAGACCATCATCGCGGGCATGGGTGAGTTGCACTTAGAGATTATCGTCGACCGCCTGAAGGAAGAGTTCAAGGTGCCGGTCACGGTGGGTGCGCCTTCGGTGTCGTTCCGCGAGACCATTACCGCGCCGTTCGAGTGCAACTACCGCTATGTGAAGCAGACGGGCGGCAAGGGCCAGTTCGCCCACACCGTCATCCGCTTCGAGCCCAACCCTGGCGGCGGATTCGAGTTTGTCGACATCACCAAGGGTGGCGTCATCCCCAAGGAATACATCCCCTCGGTGCAGAAGGGTCTGGCTGCGGCCATGAACAAAGGTCCTTTCGCGGGTTATCCCGTGGTGGACGTGAAGTGCGTCCTCGTCGATGGCAGTTCGCACCCTGTCGATTCCAGCGACATGGCTTTCCAGCTCTGCGCCCAGATGTGCTTCAAGCAGGCCTTCATGAAAGCCAGCCCCGTGCTGCTTGAACCTGTGATGAAGGTGGAGATCAACACGCCTGACGACTACATCGGCAATGTGACGGGCGACGTCAACAAGCGTCGTGGCCGCATTGAGGCGATGAGGCGTTTCCGCAAGGGCTCGCAGAAGCTGGATGCCTTCGTCCCGCTGATGGAGATGTTCGGCTATGCCACCGCCTTGCGCAACCTCACCTCAGGTCGCGCCAACTACTCGATGGAGTTCCACCAGTACATGCCGACGCCTAAGGATAAGCAGGGGGAAATCGTCAAGGAACGGAATACAAAGGAATAAAGCCTTCTGAAATCGACCGCCTATGTCATTCCCTCGGGAATCTATAGGCGGTCGATTTCTTGTATACGATTTCACTTTTGGTGTAACACAAAAAGTGTAACACCTTTTATGTAATGGGCGTTTTTCGAGTATTTCTCGGAAAACGCCCAATTTTCATAGGGACAAAATTTTGTCCATGTGGATTTCATTGCATTGATTGTCAATGAACTAAGTATGGACTATCCAAAAATGCATGGACAAAAACTTGAGGTGCCTTGAAAACCTCTTGACAAGCGTTTTTTCTGCATATTTTTGCATCAGAAAAACGTATCGCGATGAAGGATTTTCTGAAATACGCAATCATTACCGTGGCGCTGTCGCTCGCGATGGTGGGCTGCGACACGCCCGAGAAACGCATACAGCAGGCGCGTACCTTATATAACGAAGGCACCGAATTGCGCGAGCAACGCCTCTCGGAAGAGGCCGCCGAGCGTTTCCTGCAAGCCCTCGCTCTGATGCAGGGCTGCGAGCCGTCCACCGATAACATCCGCCTTGAAGGCCAAATCAAAGATAACCTCGGCGCGATGTACAACAAACACGGCCTTTTCAACGATGCCCTTGAGATGCATAACGAAGCCATCGCTTGCTTCCGCCAGGTCAATGACTCGGGGGCGGTGATGACCTCGATGCGTAACTGCGGCCGTGTGGCGAAGTCGCTGGAACAGTTCGCCCAAGCCAAACGCTACTACGACACGGCCTTCAGCATCGCCACGTTGCTGGACGACAAGGCGATGCAGAGCGACATCTACCTCGAGATGGGGCGTGACTATTATCTGCCCGTGGGTAACTTCCCCGAAGCCATGACCTGCGTGAGCCACGCCTTGGAGGGCGAGCTTGACGATAACAACACCGACATCGCCAACATGACGATGGGCGTACTTTATTATTATACAAAGAACTATGCCGAGGCCAAGCCTTACCTCAACGCCGCCCTCCGCAGCGAGCGTGCCGGAGTGAAGATGTCAGTGTACCAGACGCTCTACGCCATCGCCTATAACGAAGGCGACTTGGCCAAGGCCCTTGAATACTACGACCTCTTCACGCAAAATATGATGCAGAGCGACCAGGAGCACGCCTCCGAGAACCTGCAACGCCTCAAGGCGGAATACGAGCTGAAGGCACAGAAGAGCGAGATGGAGAGCCTGCTCCGCAACCGCAGCCTCAAGCTGTGGCTCATCATCGCCGTGGCGGTGATTGCGCTGCTCGTCATCACGATGCTCGTGAGGAAGAAAGTGAGCGACCACAAGCTGGCCGTGGAACAGTTCCGCAGCCAGGTGGAGCGTGACCAGAACCGCATCCACGAGCTGGTGAGCGACATGGAGAACCTGATCCGCACCAACGACGACCTGCGCCGCGACCATCAGACGCTGTCGCAGAAGGAGCTGCTGATGACGAACAAGATCATGGGGCGCAACAAGGTGTACACCACGGCGCAGGCCCTTAGCGAGCAGGTGACCTCCGACACGATGAACTTCGACCTCAGCGACGACGACTGGGCCGACTTCATCAGCCTCACCGACTTGGTGTACGACGGCTTCTCGCAGCGCCTCCTCGAACTCTATCCCAAACTCGGCAAGTGGGATGTGCGCATCTGTTGCCTCTCCAAGAACGGCTTCTCCAACCAGGTGATTTCCATCCTCTTGGACACCCAGACCGAGTCTTATTACAAACGCAAAACGCGTATCAAACAAATGAAGATGGACCTCAGTGACGACAACCGCACATTTGAGGAAATTGTTAATGCAGTATAATAGAAATAAATAATTAACAATCAAATACTTAGAACAATGAGGAACACATTATTAATCATCATGGCTTTAGTAGCCTTCCATGTAAGTGCCATTGCACAAACCAACTTTGACTTCTCGGCTGTTTGTTTGTCGGGACAGACACTGTATTACAGGATTACGGATGCGGACGCCCATGAAGTGGCTCTGGTACATCCTGCAATGAATGGATGGAGTGGTTATGCGAAACCACAAGGGGAGATCAGTTTCCCTGAAACGGTTGAACACGATGGCATTACTTACGACATTGTGGCCATCGGGGACAGCACTTTTTATAGTTGCAGCGGCATTAGGGGCAGCATTGTCTTGCCCGACAACATCCGCACCATCGGCAGTGTGGCTTTCTATGGCTGCTCTGGCGTTACGGGTAGTCTGACGCTTCCGCAGAACCTTCAATCGATGGGATATGGCGCGTTTTGGTGGCTCGAGTATTTGACGGGCCCCATTTCGATTCCCCAGGGTGTCACGAGAATTGAAGAGAGGACCTTTGCCGCAAACAGACGCATCACGAGTTATGATATTCCGGCATCGGTGACCTACATCGGCTACCAAGGTTTGTGCTGCGGCTCTAGATTGGAGTCCATCCACGTCGATGAAGCCAATCCCACTTATTATTCCGAGAACAACGCCTTGATTGAACGAGACTCGAAGATTCTGATCCTTGGCACGAAAAACACCATCATTCCTGAGGACGTGGTGGAAATCGGATGTCTTGCTTTCTATATGGCTGCTTGGGCCCAAGGGCCTCAGCCTCTTGTCATCCCTAACTCGGTCAAGATACTCGATGATTTTGCTTTTGATGTTTCCGGTTTCGATCCCCTGACGTTGCCAGATTCTTTGACTTATATCGGAGATAATGCTCTTTTTCAAAACACTCTGGCGCAGTCTGTAATTCCTCCAACGGTAACTCATATCGGGAAATGGGCTTTTGCCTATAGTGGAACAGTTGACAGTAGTCTGGTCATTCCCGAAGGTATAGACACCATTGGTGACAACACCTTTTATCGTTGCGTTTTGACGAGCGTAACGATACCCTCCACTGTCGTGAGTATCGGCGATGAAGCATTCAGCGGTTGTGAGCATTTGCAAAGCATCACTTGCTATGCCAGTGTTCCTCCCGCGTTGGTCAGCTCGACGTTCCAGTATACCAGCAAGGACATCCCAGTCTACATTCCTTATGGTAGTTATGATTATTATGCCAACTCGCTCTATTGGAACGAGTTCACTAATTTCATCGAGATGACGGATGGACCGGCGATACATACAGAATGGTATTATGAAATCGTCAACGAAAACGGCAGCCTGACTTACCAGCATCTGGAATGTGCCGCCGATACCACCATCAACAATAAGGATGTCACCATCATCATTCGCACAAACACCTTGTACGACAAGAGTCAATACACCGAAGTGACACGGGAATATGTGTATGAGGTGAATGGCGTGATGTATTGGTGGAACAAGGACTTGGAGGAGTTCACCGTGTTGTATGACTTCAGTGCCGAGGAAGGCGACGAGTGGGAAGTGGGCGTTGGCGAGGAAAGCATCACCGTGCATGTGGACGCCGTGACTGAATTTGTTTACTATGGACTGCCGTATAAAGCCTTGACGGTGAGCGATGAGGACAATGTCTTCAGTGGCACGATTGTGTGTGGCGTTGGTCACACGACGAGTTTCTTCCCCGAGAGGCTGATGAGCCGTAACGAGGCATACAGCGTGGAGGGCATACGCTGCTGCTGGAAGAACCACGAACTGGTTTTCAAATTGGGCGACAGGGATTGTGACGAGATCTATGAACAGTATCATGCCGGTGTGGAGGAATCCGTGGAGAGCGCATTCAATGTCTATCCTAATCCAACCCACGGTGTCCTCTATGTAGAGACGCAAAATTTTGCGTCTTTACAGACCCAAACATACCATATCACCAACCTTATGGGACAGACTGTCCTTATGGGCAGCCTCAACACTGATACCCAGCAGATTGATGTCTCCAACCTGCCCCAAGGCATGTATTTCATCAGCATGGGTGATGAATCGCGGAAATTTGTGGTGAGTAAATAAATAACAAAAACATACAACCATGAAAAAGTTAGTATCAATCCTCATCCTTTGCCTCGGGTGCTTCGGCTTTTTGGAGGCGCAAGACAACATTTGGAGGCTGCTTAATTGCGACACGCCGTTTCTCGGTGCTGCTTCCAACGGCGACCTTTTTGCCATGGATGAAAATGGCGGCCTGCTTCGCTCGCAAGACGAAGGCGAGACGTGGACACAAGTCAACGACAACCATATGTATCAATGCATAGCCTTCAGTCCCGAGGGGCGCATTTTCGTGTTTCCGAGCAGCAACATGTGCCTCCAGTTTTCTGACGATGGCGGCGACACCTGGCAGGCAACCACGACGATGGCCTCGTGTGCCATGTATGATGTGGGGGGACTCTGTGCTCCGTCCAATGATATTGTGGTGGTTTGGGCCACGAACGGTGAGACATATTGGACCACTGACGGGGGTGAGACATGGAACTTCGCCATCCTTGAAGCGGACGATGGCTCTGAACTCAGCGACATGATTGTCAATGCCGAGGGCGATGTGTACGTCAGTGTTTGGTCATATTCGGATGGAGATACTGGCATCTTCCATTCCACCTTGTCAGATATGGGGAATTGGGAAATCGTGGCTGGCGAAGAATTGAACATCCGTGACATGGCCTTCGACCCTGAGGGCAATGTGGTGGCTTGCGGTTATCATATCGACGGGAGTAGCATCGGATACCAACACACTCCTGGTTTCTATCTGTTTGACGGGACGACTCTGGCCATCAGCGACGGCGGCATTGTGTACAGGCCTCACTTCGATGGGAATCAGGCGGTTCTTTCGTATTCCACCGACCATGGCGAGCATTTCACCGATTTAGGGGAGCACCTTCCCCTTGTGGATATTGCCCCGGGTGGCGATGCCTATTTCCTCATCAAAGGATACGACAATCACCTGTATTTCAACGGCGGCGGGGAGTACTGGAAGTGCATTCCGGATGCTGATGAAATTACCAATTATGGTAACTATGTCCCTTTGGTTCATGAGGGCAACGACCGTCAGAAATGGAATGTGGTCTACATCCTTGCCAACGATAACTATCCGAATGATTACCATACTGAAATCCAAAGCATTAGGGATAATATCAACTTGGATGGAGTGGACTATAAACTTGTTTGGACGGAAAGCGTGTATGATTCCAAGAGAATTGCAGGAGCGGTTCGCGAAGAGGACAGAAGGGTGTATTATCGTAGGAAATTGTCACAATCCTACGAAGAGGAAGTGTTGTTATATGATTTCAATTTGACAGTGGGCGATACGGTCACCGTGAATTGGTTTGGTCAACCGTTGACGGTGATTGAGGAAACCGAGGTGGAAGTCGACGGTACGATGAGAAGGAAGTTGGTTTTTGGCCCTGAAGAGTATTGGATTGAAGGCGTGGGCAGTTCCTACGGCTTCTTAAACAGCGGCTATGAAAACTGGATGGGGTCGTTTGTCCATCTGTTGTGCTACCACGAGAACGGCGACCTGGTTTGGGACAACGAGTCGTTTGACGATTGCGTGATGAACAGCGATGGAGCGCCTGCGTCATTTGCTCCCCAGGGTGCGGAGTGGTATTTCCATGTGCTATCGCAAGGGCCGATTACGGAGCCTCCTTTCTATTACCTTAAGAGTGTTGTGACTGGCACGGAAGAAATTCAGGGTCACTTGTGCAGTGTTATTGACGATTATCGGTATGTTTATGAGGAGGACGATGTCGTTTACATGTACAATCATTCAACCGATTCGTTTACGGTGATGTATGATTTCAATGCCGAAGAGGGTGATACGTGGTATTGCAATATTGAGGAAGGATTCACGGGCCTTGTTACGGTTGATAGTGTCGGTAGCGTGACTTGGAACGGCCATACATACCGCACCCAATATGTGACGGGTTATATCCCCGATGAGGGCTTTTTAATCTACGATGGTCGAATCATAGAGGGAATAGGATATGAAAAGGGAGTGTTTCCACATGAGTATGTCTTTGACGGCACAGAATATGAATATATGAGATGCTACCTCGAAGACGGCGAACTGCTGTATCATGAGGGTAGTTATGACTGCGATTATGTGCCTGGCAACAATCCGCCGGAGCCTCTCCCCGAATGGTACTACGAAATCGAGAATGAGGACGGCAGCATCACGTATCAGCATCTGGAATGTGCTGGCGACACAATCGTCAACGACAAGATCGTGACTATTCTCATCCGTACCAACACCTTGTATGACAAAGGCAAACATGCTGAAGTGACTCACGAATACATTTATGAAGAGGAAGATGTAGTCTATTGGTGGAATAGCGAACTTCAGGAGTTTACCGTATTGTATGACTATAGCGCCCAAGCAGGCGATAGCTGGGAAATCAAGGTCGGTACTGAAGCCATCACCATGAATGTTGTAGCCGTGGAAAACATCGAATATGAGGGCAGGACATTCAGAGTGTTGCAAGTGAGCGACGACCAAGGCCTCTTCAATGGCAACATCGTGTGCGGCATCGGTCACCTCACCAGTTTCTTCCCTGAACGACTGATGGGCGATAGCGACCGTATGCGTGTGGAAGGCCTGCGTTGCTACTGGGTGGGCGAGGAACTGATTTTCAAACTTGGTGATGAAGATTGCGATGCGATTTATTCCGATATCCATGGCGTAGATGAATTGAACCAGATGGAAACCCGATTCAATGTTTATCCCAATCCTACCGACGGCGTCCTCTATGTAGAGACGTTTCCTGAAACGTCTCCGATCAACAACGAATACCGCATCACCAACCTCATGGGCCAGACCGTCCTCACGGGCAGCCTCAACGCTGAAACCCAGCGGATTGATGTGTCGGCATTGCCGCATGGTATGTATTTCATCACCATCTCGGGCACGACGATGAAATTTGTAGTGAGATAATTACAACATCCAAAAACTATCCAAATGATGAAAAGAACATACATTATTTTATTGGCCTTGCTTTCGGTCATCGTCTTCACTGGATGTCCGGGACACGAGCCCGACTACATCAACCTGGGAACCATCCCGGAGAAATATCTCCCCACGGTGCCCTATCAAGATGGAGAACGTTTCTATCTGCAGCATGAGAGCAACCGCAACATCATTTGCTATCAGGTGTCGCGCTATCGTGTGCAGAATCAAGGCGACAACTTGTTCGGCTTCGACTACTATGAAGCCAAGTTCCAGCCTGCGCCGTCGGTGTATTTCGAATATGAGCTGGATATCACCACATGCAAACCCGACTATCCGCTGTTCGACATCGACATCCGTTTTTCCAACAGCTATCTTGCCGATAGTGTCTATTATCATCAGCCCATGCGCCACAAATACGCCCAACTGACCAGCGACTCGTTTTATGCCTCTATACCGTTGAAGGGTGAGCCTACGGATTTGTTTGTCGTGCATGACTCTCTGCTCGTGAACGGACACACCTACTACGACGTGTTTGAGTTCGCCAATGAAGAACAGGACCTGCAAGGCATCTACATCAGGACCCTTTTCTATAATTACGAGAAGGGCATCATAGAAATCGATATGTCGAACGGCGAAAAATATTTGCGTTATGAAGAGGAATAAGATTTGCATCATTGTCGCTATGGCGATGCTCGCATTGACATCATGCGTGAAGACGGAATGCCATTATGTGGACGACAGCCTGAAGGGATGGTTTGTGGATCGCGACAAGGCGGTTTTTCAGGTCTGTGACCAGAATGGCATCTATCGGGAGTTCAGGTTTCAGGACACGACTGTCAGTATGATACCTGGATCGTCATATTTCCTTTTCGTCAAGACCGACGATGACCTTTGCGAGAACATTAATCAAAACAGTCGGGTCAGCTTTTATGAAGGCCAGGCGTGTGGCCTGAGCATTACCAACTATTATGGAGAGCAAACCCAGTTTTCGTTGAGGTTTTATGATGTATGGTTTGATTTGAATGTCGACGGCGGCGGGTTGTCATGCTCGGAGTGTCAAGACGAGTGGCTTAACAAGAGATGTCGTTGTTCAATAGAACTGCTGGATAGCCACGAGGTTGACGGCGTGACCTATCGCGATGTCATCCACCTGAGTGTCACCGACCTTGATGCCGTTACCCGCAACACTTTCCCCACGGAGCTATATTACGCCCAGCATTACGGTCCAATCGAATACGAGTTAGGCGGCAATGTCCGGTGCTTGAGAGTCTCTGGGAAATAAAAAAAGAAAAGGCTGCCACGTTCTCGCGGCAGCCTTAATTATCAATTGTTAATTATCAATTCTCAATTATTTGAAGGCGTTCTCGCTCAAGCCCTTGCCACTCAAAGCCAGATCCTTCATGTAGCTGGGCACCTCCTTGCCGAGGTACTTGTCCACATAGATCTTGGCGAGGTACTGGCCGAGCATGAAGCCGTGGCCGCGCAAGCCTGTCAGCATGCCGACCGACGGGTCGACGATGTAACGCGGCTCCATGTAGTAACCCGCCCACACTGCGTGGAAGCCCACGCTGGCGAGGTTCGGAATCCAGTCGGCGAAGACTTCGCTGACGATTTGCAGGAACTCCTTGCTGTTGTACTTCAGGTTCTGACGTGCCTCGAAGGCGTCGCAGTCGGGCGAGGCGCAGCCGATGATCTGACCAGTGTGCAGGAACTGCTGTCCGTACACGGCGCTGAAGCCCTTGTAGTGACGGCGGTCGATGATCATGTCGAGTGAATCGCCATTCACACCCATGTTAGGCAGACGGCGAGTGATGAAGGCCTGGTGCTTCACAGGATATAGCTGGGTGTCGATGCCCAACATGTCCGTGAACTTCTCGGCACCCCATCCCATCGCGTTGACGAAGTGGTCGCAGGTGAACTCCACATACTGCTTGTCGTGGGTGCGGACGAGGGCCACGAACTTGTCGCCGCTCTTCTGCACGAAGACCAGCTCGCAGTCTTCCATCAGACGGCCGCCTTTTTCGATGGCGATGCCACGGATGTAGTCGATGGTGCGACCCGGTGTGGCCTGCCAGCAGTCGTTGGAGATCAAGGCGTGGCTGTAGACGTTGCTGTCCATGTTCCACAGCGGGGAGATCTCCTTGCGGAAGTCCTTCTTGTCAATCATATAGGCATCGCTCCAGGCGCGCGAGGCATCGAGGGCCTTGTAGGTGGCCTCGTCATGGACGAGGTTCACATAACGCGTCATCTTGAAGTCGATGTTGTGGACGGCTTGGATGCTCTTGAAGATCTCGAGGTTATGGTTGGCGATGTCGGAGATGTCGGGGTTGGAGAAGGCCGGACGGCCACCGCCGATGCAGCGCCATGAGGAACCGCGGTCGTAGTTGACCAACACGGGTTTCTTACCCGCCTCGGCGAAGTAACGGAAGGCCGCGCTACCGGCGATACCGCCGCCAGCGATGAGCACTTCGACGGTCTCTTTCTTCAGGTCGTTGCCCGTCTGGAAGACGAAGGTCTCTTTGGCTTTCGGGTTGTAGACGTCGCCCAAGGTGACTTGGTTGGCCAGAGGAGCACGAGGCGACGACTCGCCCACGACCTCGATGCCATAGCCACGCAGCACCTGCTTGGCTCTCGACACGCAGCGCTTGCCACGGCAGGGACCCATGCCCATGCGGGTGATGTGCTTCAACTCGTCCACTGAGATGAACTTGCGGTCGCCGATGACGTTGAGGATGGTCTTCAGGTCGACATCCTCGCAGTGGCACACATAGGCGTCTTCGGTCAACACGGGTTCGTTGTTCGGCTTGAACACGATGGGTTTCGGATAGCGGTCCTTCAGGATGAATCCCTTGATCTCGGTCATCATGGGGAGCTCCGTTCTCCACTTCGCTTTGTCGGCCTTCACGCGCACCACGTGGGTCTTGTTGTCCTTGCGCATCACCTTTTCGATGGTGCCTTCGCACAGGATCTTGCCGTTGTTGTCGATGAGATAGACCTCCTTGCCTTCTTCCACGTCATATTCCACGGGGAGGAAGAGCGTGTCTTTGTTGAGGTCATAGCCGAAGATGGCCAGACCCGGGCAGTGGTTGACGCACTGCATGCAGCCGATGCACTTGTTGTAGTCGACCATGGGAGTGGTGTTGGTCGAGGCCTTGGTGATGGCGCCTTGCGGGCAGCTGAACGAGCAGGGGTTGCAGGCGAAGCCATAGAGGCAGTCGAGCTGCACAAAGGGCTTGGCATACATGCGGTCTTCGTCGGGCAGGTTGGGCTCTTCCAAGATGCGGACGGGACGCTGTTGCGAGTCGATATACTGTCTCGAGATCTCGAGATATTCGTCGTAGTTGTAGCGCACGCCGAGGTTCTGTGCCACCTCGAAGGCGGCTTGCTTGCCACGGAGCACGGCGCTGGTGCCTTCACCGATGCGGACGGCGTCGCCGCAGCCGTAGGTGTAGAGGCCGAAGACCTGCTTGCCCTTGTTGAGGATCTGGTCGTCGGGGACGAGGCCGGTGCAGATGTTGATGATGTCGATGTCGTCGATGATCTTCTCGGTGCCCGGAATGGGCTTGAAGTTCTTGCACTCGGCGATGACGGCACCCACGATGCCAGTATGGTCGGTGTTGGGGATGGCCTTCAGCAGCACGTGTGAGGTCATGATCGGGATACCCAAGCGGCGCACGCGGTTGGCCTGCACGGGGAAGCCGCCCTCGTGGTCCATGCCTTCGATGATGGCCTTGATGGTGGCGCCGGCTTGCATGCCTTGGTAGGAGGTCAGATAGCCGATGTTGCCTGCGCCCACGGTGAGGACTTTTTTACCCAGAAGCGTGTGCTCTTGGTTCATCATCTTCTGGAAGACGGCAGCAGTGTAGACGCCCGGCACGTCGTCGTTTTCGAAGGTCGGCATGAAGGGCACGGCACCCGTGGCCACCACGAGATGCTCGGCGTCGACATAGCTGATTTCCTGTGTGACGACATTCTTCAGTGCGATGCGTTTGCCTTCAAGGAGGTCCCAAACGGTGTTGTTGAGCAGAATGCCTTCGTGGTTGTCGCCAGCAAGGGTCTTGGCGATGTCGAAGCCACGCATGCCGCCGAATTTCTTCTCCTTCTCGAAGAAGAAGAACTGGTGGGTCTGCATGTTGAACTGTCCGCCGATGCTGGCGTTGTTGTCGATGACCATGTTGGGGATGCCCAGCTCGCGGAGTTTCTCACGGCAAGCGAGACCGGCGGGACCCGCGCCGATGATGGCGACGGTGGTCTTGTAGATCTTCACCTCGCGCTGCGGGTTCTCGGAGGGCTCGGGTTGGTAGCCCTTGGGGATCTCGCGCACTTCCTTCACGCCGTCGACTTTGGTGATGCAGATACGGCGGATCTTGCCGTCGACCAGCATCTCGCAGGCGCCGCACTTGCCGATGCCGCATTCGAGTGAGCGGTTGCGGCCGGCGATGCTATGGCTGTGGATGGGATAACCGGCTTGGTGAAGGGCAGCGGCGATGGTCTTGCCGCGTTGACCCTTAACGGTCTTGCCTTCATATTGGAATTCCACAAGGTCTTCCTGCGGGATGTCCAAGATAGGGTGTTTCTCGATTTTGTACATATAGAATGATGTTTTGAGTCGTAAAAAGCGACCGCAAATTTAGGAAAAACAAAAAGAAGTGATTCGTTTTTGCTGTTTTTTTGAAAAAAAACCTACTCTTTTGTCCGTCATTGCGGGCTTGACCCGTCAAATCGAAAGATTCGACGATGCGAAGCGAGTCAATCTCCCTAGCAAAAAGGCGTTGCCTTTGCGTTTAGGAGATGGCGGATGTCCTCCGCCATGACGGTAAAGGGTATTACTTTTAGCCTAATACAAACTGCATAGTGGAACGGCTCCCTTGTTTCACCAGAATTTTCTTGCCCTTGATGAAGTCGTTCTCCAAACCCTCCTGATAGTGCCTAATCGTGAATAATTGCAAGCCTTCATTGTACTTTACACTGAAATCGTCTTTGAGGCTGGCCCTCAGCTGTTTGAGCTTCGGTTCGTTGCTGTCGAAGCAGAATGAGAGCATCAAGGCGGAGGTCTGTATCATGTTGGCGTGGATGTTCAGGTCGGCGCAAACGGCGAAGATGGTCTTTAGGTTGCGCTCATCCATGAACGAGTAGTCGCGCGGCGAGATGGACACCAGCGTCTGGTTGTCCTTGACGATATAGGAGGGGATGCTCTCGTCGTTTTTCCGGTGTCCACCGTCGATGAGGGTAGGCTCGTGGTCGGGGTGGAGGAAGGACTGCACCTTCAGTGTTATCCCCTTGTTTTGCAGCGGCTTGATGGTCTTGGGGTGGATGATGGTGGCACCGTAGAAGGCCAGCTCGATGGCTTCGGAGTAGGGGATATGCGGTATCTTCACCGTGTCGGCGAAGCGTTTCGGGTCGGCATTGAGCAGGCCGTCCACGTCTTTCCAGATGGTGACCTCTTCGGCGTCGAGGCAGTTGGCGAAGATGGCCGCGGTGAAGTCGGAGCCTTCACGCCCGAGGGTGACACTGTGTTTGCCATTGGCAGTGCCGCCGATGAAACCTTGTGTCAGGCATACGATACCTCTGATATGCTCATCATTCAATTTGCTGATTCTCAAACGTGTCTCGTCCCAATCAGGGTTGGCGGCGCGGTAGTGGGTCTCGTCTTCGGCGATGACATACTTTCGGGCATCGAGCCAACGTGTGGGAATGTCGCGTTTGTTGAGGTATTCGTGGATGATGCTGGTCGAGATGAGCTCGCCGTAGCACACGGTCTGGTCGTATTGGTAGTCGTAAGGTGTGTCGGTCTTTTGCAGTTTCTCCCAAAGCTCGATGAAGAGGCCGGCGATGTTCTCACCGAAGGCGGGATTGGCGTCGTCGCCGAAGAGCTCGTTGATGATGCCGTCGTGGTAGGCGATGACGTCTTGCAGGGCCTCCATGTCAAGTTGTCCGTCATGTTCGCGGAAGTCGGCCAATGCTTTTTCGAGGGCGTTGGTCGTCTTGCCCATGGCGGAGACCACCAAAAGAATGTCCTCGTCCTTATGCTGACTCACGATGTCGGCCAGGTTACGCACGGCCTCGGCGTCCTTCACCGACGCACCACCGAATTTATAGATTTTTTTGATCATTTTAATCACCGATTGAAGATGCAAAAGTAAGAAAACTCCGCAATAAATTTATTAAATAGGAGTTATTTACTCTAAAACCGCTAAATTTGCACAATTTTTGACGGAGTGTTGAGGTCCCTGAGCCCGTCGAAGGGCCGATTCCGATGTAAAACGGTGCTTCGACAGGCTCAGCAACCTGTAACAACTGACAATTGAACAACTAAACAACTAAGCAATGATAGAAACTGACATTCGTGAACTGAACGAAAAAATTCAAAGAGAGAGTCAATTCCTCGACCTCATCAACCTTGAAATGAACAAGGTCATCGTCGGACAGAAACAGATGACCGAACGCCTGCTGATTGGCCTTCTGGCCAACGGCCACATCCTCCTCGAAGGTGTGCCGGGTCTGGCTAAGACCTTGGCCATCAAGTCTATGGCCGGCGCCATCGACGCCAACTTCGCCCGTATCCAATTCACTCCCGACCTGCTGCCTGCCGACCTTATCGGCACGCTGATCTACAGCCAGAAGAACGAGGAGTTCGTGGTGCGCCGCGGTCCCATCTTCGCTAACTTCGTCTTGGCAGACGAAATCAACCGTTCTCCCGCCAAGGTGCAGAGCGCCTTGCTCGAAGCCATGCAGGAGCATCAGGTGACCATCGGCGACGAGACCTTCCAGCTGCCTGATCCGTTCCTAGTCATGGCCACGCAGAATCCCATCGAGCAAGAAGGCACTTATCCGCTGCCCGAAGCACAGGTGGACCGTTTCATGCTGAAGGTGGTCATCAACTATCCCAAGAAAGAGGAGGAGAAGTTGATCCTGCGTCAGCAGATTGCCAACGCCGGCGCCAAAATCAACGCCGTGGTGAAGCCTGAGGACATCATCCGCGCCCGCGAGGTGTGCCGTGAGATCTACCTTGACGAAAAGATCGAAAACTACATCACCGACATCGTCTTCGCCTCACGTTATCCTTCGGACTACAAGCTGAAGAAGTTCGCCAACATGATCAGCTACGGCGGCTCGCCCCGTGCCACCATCAACCTGGCACTGGCTGCCAAGGCCTATGCCTTCATCAAGCACCGTGGCTATGTCATCCCCGAGGACATCCGTGCCGTGGCCCCCGACGTATTGCGCCACCGTATCGGCCTGACCTACGAGGCTGAAGCCGAAAACATCACCACCGAAGAAATCATCAACGAGATCCTGAATACCATCGAGGTGCCGTAATTAGTTGAGAGTTTAGAGTTTAGAGTTGAGAGTTGTAGGGCTGTCACACTGTGGCAGCCGCACAATCGAAATAACCAATGGAATCAACAGAAATATTCAAAAAGGTTAGAAAAATCGAGATCAAGACGCGAGGCCTCTCGAACCATATCTTCTCGGGACAGTACCACAGCGCCTTCAAGGGGCGTGGTATGACCTTCAGCGAGGTGCGTGAGTACGAGTACGGCGACGACATCCGCAACATCGACTGGAACGTCACCGCCCGCTTCAACAAGCCTTTCGTCAAGATCTTCGAGGAAGAGCGTGAGATGACGGTGATGCTGCTCATCGACGTGTCGGGTTCCAACGACTTCGGCTCGCAGAGCCAGTCGAAACGTGACCTGACGGCCGAGCTGGCTGCCGTTTTGGCATTCTCAGCCATCCAGAACAACGACAAGGTGGGCGTGATTTTCTTCAGCAGCAAGATTGAGAAGTTCATCCCGCCCAAGAAAGGCAGCTCGCATATCCTCCGTATCATTCGCGAGATCGTCGACTTCAAGCCGACGGAGCGCGGCACCGACATCGGAGAGGGCCTGCGTTTCCTGACCTCGGCTATCAAGCGCCGTACCACCGCTTTCCTGATTTCCGACTTCATGACGGACAAGAGCTTCGAGAAGGAGATGCAGATTGCCGCCAACAAGCACGACCTGGTGGCGTTGCGTATCACCGACCGCCGTGAGATGGACATCCCCAAGGTGGGTCTGGTGAAGTTCCGTGACTCGGAGACGGGCAAGGAACGTTGGGTGGACACGTCGAGCCGAGTCTGGCACGATGCCTACCAGCAGATGATACAGTACAAATCGGCGGAGCTGAACCGTGAGTTTACCAAACACGGCATCGACAACTCACTGATTTACACCAACGAAGACTATGTGAGACCTTTGATGCAACTCTTTAAGAAAAGGGAGGCAAGAAGATGAAGAAAACCATTTTAATCTTGATGGCGACGTTCGCCCTGCTGGGTGGCCTCAAGGCACAAGACGTTGAGGTGCAAGGCAAGGTGGAGAGCACGGACGTGCAGGTGGGCAAGCCTTTCACGCTCGACCTGAGCCTCAAGGTGCCCTATGGCTGGTTTGTGGAATGGAACGACTTCGCCATCGACACGCTGTCGGAGCAACTCGACATCATCAAGCGCAGCGAGGTGGAACGCACCGCCGATGCGGATAGTAATGTCATTGTGAAGCAGCAGCTGACATTGATGACCTTCGACACGGGAGAGGTGCAGGTGCCGTCCGTCGGTCTGACCTATGCCCGCTCTTTCGACGACCCCAATCGTCTGATGGCCTATACCGACCCCATTGACTTATATTCAACCACCATCACGGTCGACACCACCATGGCCTACAAGCCCATCGTGGAGCCGCTGGCGGCGCCGATTCAGATGAAAGAGATGTATCCTTGGCTTCTCGGTGCCTTGCTGCTCGTGTTGATAGGCCTCGGCATCTGGCTGCTCCTCAAACGCCGCAAGGTGAGAGTCGACGAGAACGGCAACATCGTCCGTGGTCCCGTCATCCCGCCTTACGACAAGGCAGTCACCGACCTCGAGAACCTGCGTCAGCAGAAGTTGTGGCAGTCGGGTAAGGTGAAGGAGTATTTCTCCTCGCTGACCGACATCGCCCGCGAATACATCGAAGGTCAGTTTGGCGTCAATGCCGTCGAGATGACCACCGACGACATCCTCGAAGAGGTCAAGCCGCTGCGTTTTTCGCAAGAGACCTACAACAAGTTGAAAGAGACCATGGAAGTGGCCGACTTGGTGAAGTTCGCCAAGTACTCGGCAGCCAACCTGGAGAGTGAAAACGCCATGAACCGCATGACGGAATTCGTCAACGAGAGCTACGAGCAATATCAGAAGCGCAAGGCTGAAGAAGAGGCGAGGCTCGCCGAGATGAAGAAACAGAAACAAGAAGAACCCGCAGGAAAGGAGGGCCAGACAAATGTTTGAAAACATTGAATTTGCGAATCCTAAACTGCTGTGGCTCTTGCTCTTGGTGCCGCTGGCTATCGTATGGTACATCCTGCGCCATAAGAAACAGGAGGCTGCGGTGACCTTCTCTGACCTGAAAGGCATGGTGAAGTTGCCGAAGACATGGAAGTCTTACCTGCGTCACCTGCTCTTCGCATTGAAGATGGCGGCCTTGGCTTTACTCATCGTGGCCTTGGCCCGTCCTCAGAGCTCCTCGACCAACTCGACCTCCAATATCGAAGGCATCGACATTGTCATGGCCATGGACGTCTCAGGCTCCATGCTGGCCCGCGACCTCAAGCCCGACCGCTTGACGGCCGCCAAGAACGTGGCCTCCGACTTCGTGAAAGGCCGCCCCGGCGACCGCATGGGCTTGGTCATCTTCTCGGGTGAGACCTTCACCCAGGTGCCGCTGACCACCGACCACGGCGTGATGCTCAACATGCTGGCCGAGATGAAGAACGGCCTCATTGAAGACGGCACCGCCATCGGCGACGGTCTGGCCACGGCCATCAGCCGACTCAAGGACAGCGAGGCCATCTCGAAGGTGGTCATCCTGCTCACCGACGGCATGAACAACGCCGGCTCTGTTGACCCCTATACCGCTGCCGAAATCGCCAAGCTCTATGGCATTCGCGTCTACACCATCGGTGTGGGCACCTATGGCACGGCACCCTATCCTGTGCAGGATTTCTTTGGCAGGACGGTGATGCAGCAGATGAAGGTCGAAATCGACGAGAAGCTACTGTCCAACATCGCCAACTCGACAGGAGGCAAGTACTTCCGCGCTAACAACAATCAGAAGTTGGACGAGATCTATCAGGAAATCGACAAGCTGGAACGCTCCAAGATCGAGGTGACCGAGTTCCGCCGCCTCCACGAGGAGTTCTATCCCTTGGTGGCATGGGCCTTGGCCTTGCTGCTGCTCGAATTCCTGTTGCGTAAGACTATTTTCAGAACTTTAACCGATTAAAGCCATGGAAAACGTATTGCGATTTGAACACCCCGAGTACCTCTACTGGTTGATACTCATCCCGGTATTGGTCATCATCTATATCTTGTTTCGCCTCGGTCAGAAACGTCGTTTCGAGCGGTTCGCCAAGATCGGGATGCGCGAACAGCTGGTGCCGAGTTATTCAACCCGTCGTGCCAACTTCAAGTTCATCATCTTCCTGCTTATCGTTGCCTGCGCCATCTTGGCTTTGGCCAACCTGCAGAGCGGCAGTAAGATGGAGGAGGTGAAACGTGAGGGCATCGACCTTTATCTGGCCGTTGACGTGTCCAACTCGATGAACGCCGAGGACATCGTTCCCAGCCGTATGGAACGCTCCAAGCAGGCCATCAACAAGCTCATCGGTGACATGCGTGGCGACCGCATCGGCGTTATCGTCTTCGCCGACAAGGCCTTCGTGCAGCTGCCTATCACCACCGACTATTCGGCGGCGAGGATGTTTCTCTCGACCATCAACACGAGCCTCGTGGCATCGCAAGGTACGGCTATCGCTGAGGCCATCAATTTGGCACTCAAGTCGTTCCCCGACGAAGCCCACAGCCGTGCCATCATCATCATCTCCGACGGAGAGGACCACGAGAACGACGCGGCCGTGAAGGCGGCACGAGAGGCAGCCAAGCAAGGCGTACACGTCTATACCATCGGCATGGGTCTCCCTGACGGAGCTCCCATTCCCGAATACAACCAATATGGTCATCAAATTGGCTACCGCAAGGACCGTAACGGCAACACCATCATCACCCGCTTGGACGAGCAAATGCTGCAAAAGATTGCGGCGGCAGGCAACGGCATCTATGTCCGTGCCAGCAACTCCAACGTGGGTTTGGAGAAGATCTACGACGACATCAACAAACTTGACAAGACCGAAATCGATGCCAAGGTCTTCACAGATTATGAGGACCAGTTCCAGTGGTTTGTGGCCGCCGCCATCGTCCTCTTGCTGATTGAGATTTTCATCTCGTCGGGCAAGAGAGCCTGGGAGCGGAAGTTTAACATTTTTGAGAAGAAAGATGAATAAGCTTGTTAAATATCTAACAATCATTGTTTTTTTGTCGTCTGCGCTGACGCTTTCGGCTCAGAGCGACGAGAAGGCCATACGCAAAGGCAACCGAAACTACAAGAGCGGCAACTACGCAGAAGCCATCGCCAAATATCGGGAAGCCTTGGAAATCAGGCCGAACAATGCGAAGGCGCAGTTCAACTTGGGCGACGCTTATTTCGCCAAGCAGTCGTACGACACGGCCTACAACGAGTTCCAGAAGGTGGTCGAGATGTCACCCGATGCCAAGCTGAAGTCGGATGCCGTTTACAACATGGGCAATTGCCTCTTGGCACAGGACAGATACTACGATGCCTTTAATGTATATAAGGTGGCGCTGAAGCTGAACCCCGACAACGAAAACGCCTTGTATAACCTCGAGTATTGCCGCGCCCACCTCGTCAAGAGCGAGATCTGTGTGGTGCAGCCAGAACATGGTGTGGTGGAGTCGAAGGAAAAGACCGCCTTCAACGGGCAACGTGTCACGCTGACGGCCAAGCCCGACGAGGATTATGCCTTGTCGCAATACATCGTGGCGAAAGCCGATGACATGGAGGTGAAGGTAGACGTGAGCGGCAGTAGCTTCATCATGCCCAAGTTCGACGTGCTGGTGACGGCCATCTTCAAACCTTCGCATAAGATTGAAATCGATAAGAACATCAAGCACGGCACAGTGCGTGCCGACCGCCAAAAAGCCATCGAAGGGCAGCAGGTGACCTTGTCAGGGAAAGGCGAGGATGGCTATCTTGTGGATAGGTTCACGGTCTATAAGACGGGCAGCCGCAACGATACGGTGCCGGTCAACGATACGGTGTTCCAGATGCCCAACTTTGACGTTACGGTGACCGCGACTTTCCGCACTGCATTGAAAGTCAGCGTCGATAGCGTGACCAACGGCACAATCACGGTGACCGACAGCCTCGTGAAGCCCGGACAGAACGTGGGCATCATCGTGAAGCCTAACAAGGGCTACCAGCTGGGTGACTTGCAGGTGGTCAGTAAGAAAGACGCTACCGAGTCGGCGCCCATTTCCGACGACAATATGTTCCAGATGCTCGACTCCGACGTGACGGTGAAAGGCAGTTTCATGGAGGCGACGGATTATTACAAGGTGCAGCCCGACACCGCGGTAAAAGGCGGCCATGTGCTGCTCGACCAAACCGAAGCCACGCGGCGTGAGACGGTGAAATTGGACAATGCCCCCGAGCCTGGCTATCAGTTCAAGGAGTATGTCATCCATCAGGTGGGCGACACTGCCATGAAGGTGCAGGCTTTGGGCAACTTCTTCACTATGCCCGACTTCGACGTGGAGGTCTCAGCTGTCTTCGAGAAGAGCGAGGGCGAGAACCAGCAGCAGGAGCAACAGCAGCAGGAACAGCAGCAAGAACAACAACAAGAGCAGGAGCAGCAGCAAGACCAGCAGAACCAAGACCAGCAGAATCAGCAGCAGCAAAACCAGCAGCAACAGAATCAGCAGATGTCGAAAGAAGACGCCCAACGCATGCTTGATGCCCTTGAGAACCAAGAGAAGAAGACCATGGAAAAGGTCAATGAACTGAAAGTAAGACAACAACCCAAAAAGAAATCAGACAAGGATTGGTAACTATGAATAAACGACTCATTTTGTTTTTGATGCTATGCCCGCTGTGGCTTTGGGCGCAGGACGACCCGACCCTGAGAGCCTCCGGCCCCAGGGAAGTCATGGTAGGCCAGCGTTTCCAAGTGGTGTTTGAAGCCAACGCCGAAGGCAAGAATTTCCAGGCACCGTCGTTTAACGGTCTCACGGTATTGGGCGGTCCCTTCACTTCGACGAGTTCGAGTTTCTCGATGGTCAACGGCTCGATGTCGCACAGCGTCAAGTGTACCTACACCTTCGCCCTGCAGGCCGATCAGGAAGGCACTGTCCATGTGGGTGCGGCCTCGTTGACTGTCAAAGGCGACAAGATCAGCAGCCAGCCTTTCGACATCAAGGTGGTGCCCGATGACGGCAGCCATGCCAACAACGGGGGTGGCGGACAAGGCAGCCAAGGAGGACAACAGCAGAGCACCAGCGACCCGCAAGTCAGCGGCAAGGATTTGTTTCTCAAGCTGATACCCTCTAAGAAATCAGCATACGTCGGCGAGCAGGTCGTGCTAACATACAAGCTCTACACCAAGGTGCCGGTGTCGTCGGTGTCTCTCTCCAAGAATCCGTCGTACGCGGGTTTCTGGACCAAGGACATCTCCGACAACAACGGCACGTTGAAGCAGTCCAGCGAATACGTCAATGGCGTTGAATACACGACGGCGGAAATCCAAAAGGTGATTGTCGTCCCGCAACGTTCGGGCAAGCTCGCCATCGACCCTATGACGATGGAATGTGTGGCGCAGATCCGTACCGAGCGCAACACGAGCCGCAGCCAAGACCCCTTCGAGGCTTTCTTCAACGACCCCTTCTTCAACCGCAACATCGTCAACGTGAGGAAGGAACTCTCTTCGCAGTCCTTTACCCTCGACGTGAAGAGCCTCCCTGAAAGCGCCAAACCCGCTTCCTTTGCGGGAGCCGTGGGCAACTATAACTTCAAGTCGGAAATCAACAAGACGGAGCTGAGTACCAACGAAGCCGTCACCATCACCTTGACCGTTTCGGGTACAGGCAATATCGAGTTGTTGCAGATGCCTACGCCCGTCTTCCCGCCCGACTTTGATGTGTACGACCCCAAAGTCACCACGTCGACTAACGTTGGTGCACAAGGTTTGAATGGAACGAAAAAGGCTGAATATCTGGCGATACCGCGTCGTGCAGGCAGCTTCACCATCCCAACCGTCGAGTTCACTTATTTCAATCCTTCGAGTGAGACCTATCAGACGGTATCGTCAGAGCCATATGAGATCAAGGTGGCTAAAGGCTCCGGCTCCGAAGACGGCGGTGCCATCTATACCTCCAACCAAGAGGACATCAAGTATCTGGGTAGCGACATTCGTCACATCATGACGGGGAACCCGCGTCTGAAGCCCATGCATTCCGTTTTCTTTGGTTCGGCGGCCTATTTCGTGGCACTGTTGGCCTTGTTGGTGTTGTTCGTCATCCTGTTGTTTGCCTTGAAGAAACGCGAGCAGCTGACCCAAGACACGGCTGCCAACCGCAACCGCAAAGCCGACAAAGTGGCCCGTGGCCGACTCAAGAATGCCTACCAGCATCTGAAAGCCAAAGACCAGGAGAAGTTCTACGTGGAGATGTCGCAGGCCTTGTGGGGCTACATCGCCGACAAGCTCGGCATCGAACGCTCTAAGCTCTCGATGGACACGGTGAGCGAGACCATGAAGGGCAAGAATGTGCCTGACGAGCTGACGCAACAGTTCATTGACACGCTCAACAATTGTGAGTTCGCCCGCTTCGCCCCCGGCAGCGCCGAGGAGAAAATGGACGACCTCTACCAGCGCGGCATCGACGTGATTTCTAAAGCGGAAAAAGTCTTGTAAACAATGAAAGGGAAACAAAGATGAAACGATACACCTTATTTATATTAATGTCGCTTTTTGCCATCGTGGGCTGGGCTCAAGAGAATGTCGACGTCTGGTTCGAGCAGGCCAATGCGGCGTATAACATGGGCAACTACGACTCGGCTAAAGTCGTCTACGAGAAGATTTTAGCCACCGACATGGAGTCGGTGCCGCTCTATTACAATCTGGGCAATGCCTATTACAAGATGCACGACTATCCCATGGCGATTTGGTGCTACGAGAAGGCCTTGAAGCTCGACCCTTCCAACGAAGAGGTGCAGGCCAACCTCGCCATTGCGAACCACGCCATCGTCGACAAGATAGAGCCTGTGCCACAGTCGTTTATCGTCAGAGGATGGCACAACGTCAGGGCATCGCTTTCGGGTGACCAATGGGCGTGGTGCTCCATCGTCTTTTTCGCTTTGTTGTTGGTATCTCTGTTTTTGTTTCTGCGTTCGCGCAGGGTAGGGCTGAGGAAACTTGGGTTCTTCACGGGTCTCGTTTTCTTGCTCGCTTTCGCCTTGTCGGTGGTCTTTGCCGCTCAGTTGAAGCAAGCCTCGCAAACCCAAGACCAAGCCATTTTGATGGCTCCCACGGTAACGGTGAAAAGCTCGCCCAGCGAGATCAGTGTCGACCTTTTTGTGCTTCACGAAGGCACGAAAGTCAGCGTTTTGGAAACCACCAACGGGTGGTGCAAAATCAAAATTGCCAACGGCAGTGTTGGTTGGCTTGAAGCGGACAATATGCGTCTTTTTTGACCATTTTTCGGGTTTGAAATGACTTTTTTGAAAAAAACTGAAAAATTTTTTCTTCAAAATGTTTTTTCTTTCAAAGAATGTCCTATATTTGCAGACCATATTAAAGTGAAAAAGTGTCATTAGACGCGTAAAATTGTAGTGTAAAATAGAGAATTAATTAAAATTTTGTGATATGAAAAAGAGATTTTTACCTTTCAGTTTACTTCTGGTAATCATGATCTTGGGACAGGCGGCTATCGCTGACCAAGGTGGACACTATGTGCCGCGCACGCAACCCACGATGAACGCGGAGAACTTCATGGGCAGCCTTCGTGCCAACCAAAACACGGGCTTGATCGACCCGGCCGACATGTTCAAGGCCATGCAAGCATCCACGATGAAGAACAGAGACGACAACTCCCTGTATTGGATTAGCATGGGTCCCGACAACATGGGTGGTCAGACAACGGCCGTTTTGTATGACAACACTAAGAATGCCTCTGGCTATCCCAATGGTGTCGTTTATATCGGCTCCAAGGGCGGTGGTGTATATAAGACCTACAACTATGGTGTCACCTGGCATCAAGTGGGCAACCTTGACCTTATGGTCAGCACCATGGTCCAGGATAAAGACGGTGTCATTTATGTGGGTACTGGCGATGGTGGCGACAACATCAACCACAATGGTCTTACTGACATAAACTATGATAATAGCTTCGTCGGCACGGGTATCTACACTATCGACGCCCGCCACAATGATGCGATGACCCAGATTCTTGCCCCTACGGAAGACGAATGGTTGTATATTAATGAACTTGCTATCGCTGGCAACAAACTGCTGGCTGCCACTCCTGAAGGTCTGAAGTATTCCAACGACAAGGGTCAAACTTGGCAGGTGGCCGTTGAAGGCAAAGCCGATGAGGTGAAAGTCGGTAGTGAGGTTATCGTTGCTTCTGTCGGCGGTCAGATTTTCATTGGCACCGATGTCAACAACCTCGTTTGCCATTCCGCCACTGGCACTCAGATGCAAGGCGACACGCTGCTTCCCAAAGCTGCTGGCCTGCTCGATATCGCCGTCGCTCCTCAAGACGACAATATCATCTATGCTTCTTGCATCGATGGCAGCGGCAAACATGCTGGTGTCTACGTTACCTATGACAAGGGCGCTACCTGGGCTAGGATTTTGCCCAATGTGACCGATGGCACGGGCCATTCCATCTACGATGGCATGGGCCTTTACAACCATGGTATTGTGGTCGACCCCACTGACGACGGCGTCCTCTATGTGACCGGTTACAAATTGTGGAGCTTGAGCCGTCCCGCCTCGGGCATTGGCTACTATCAGTGCGAATGCCTCACCTCGAACAGCACGATCTCTTCCTCTTATTATCTCCACGTCGGTCTCCACACGATGGTCTTTAATCCTGACAACTCCAATGAGTTCTATATCGGTACCGATGGCGGTGTTTACAAAGGCGACAGAAACTTCAGCTTCCAAAACTGCAACAGAAACTATGTCACCACCCGTATGTTCAACGTGGCCTTCTCCAATAAGGATTCTCGCGTTTTGGCCGCTGGCCTTGACCACGGCGATGTGCTGATCGAAGGTGCTGTGAATATGAATACCCCTGGCTCAGGCCTGTGGATCAATCCTACGGAAGACAATATGGGTACTTGGAATGAAAGCTCCTCTGCAGGCCCCTGCGCTTTCTCCATGATCAACCCCAATACGATCTTCGTCACTTATACCGAAGGTGGCTTCGAGCGTTCTGAGACCGCTGGCGCTGACTGGGTGTCCACCAACTTCCTCTCTGCCGTCGATTTCAGCACCACTTCATTCCGTATGCCGATACTGCTGTACGAAGACTTTGATGCCGATTGGAACCCTGCTCTGGTTTGGTGTTACAATACCACTACTGATACTTTACCTGCTGGTACGGAAATGGAATGCATGAGCAACAACAACTATCCCTTCGTTACCACTTTGTCAGATGAACTGCTTCCTGGCGACTCGGTTCAAGTGCATGACCCCATCGGTGCTAAGATGTTCTTCACTGTTAAGGAGAACCTCTTCATGACGCTCACCCCCTTGGACTTCGCTACCGAGACGCAATGGATTAAGATTGCAGGTAGGTTGAACAATACTGTTATCAATAACCAACCCGAAGCCGCTGAATACAACTATACCGGTGGTGATCCTCAATGCATGGGCATCTCCGCTGACGGCGACAACCTGTTTGTGGGTTACAGAAACGGTAAGATGTATCGCCTGATGCACCTCAACACTATTGCCGATGACACAACGGGAATGTATTTCATCAGTGGCGACACCATCCTCAACCCCGATTGCCAAGTGGTGACCAAGGCGTTCTATCTCTACAATGATCCCAATGATGAATCTACAAAGGTCACCCAATGCATCACTTCAATCTCCGTTAACCCGCGTCACCCCGAAAGAGTCCTCATCACTTGCGGTAACTATGGCAACGAGAACTACGTGTTCTATTCGAACAACGCTCTGTCTTCCAATCCGACCTTCGTTCCTGTGCAAGGCAACCTGCCCAAGATGCCGGTCTATTCCTCAGTGATTGAAATGACCACGGGCGATGTCATCATCGGTACCGAACGTGGTATCTTCAGAACCAAGAACATTGGTGCCGCCAACGTTGAATGGGTCGCTGAAAGTCACATGCTGGGCGAAGTCCCGGTGATGGATTTGAAGCAGCAGCTGATTGAACAAGTGGACAAGGAGATTGTCAATGTTACTGAAGATGGCACCTTCGTCACTGAGTATCCTGGCGTTCACAATACGGGCATCATCTATGCCGCCACCTACGGCAGAGGCGTGTTCCGTTGCGAGAACTACAAGAAGACCGCTACGAGCGTTCCCGAGACTCCTGTCGTCGTTGAGACCACCGTGTCGCTCTATCCTAACCCGGTTCAGGGCATGGCGACCGTCAGCTTCAACGCGACTGGAAACACCGAAGTCAGCTACCAAGTGTTTGACTTGATGGGCCGCATGGTGAAGAGCGAAAGCATCGGCCGCGTCGCCGAAGGCAACCATGAGTTCAGCATCAACACCGAAAACCTCAGCACCGGCTCCTACATCCTGCGTCTCAACCAGGGTGGCACGAGCAACTGCGTGAAGTTTATGGTGTATTGATTTTGATTCACTAAGCTTAAGACAAGAGGACGACCTTTCGGGCCGTCCTCTTTTTTGAAACATGAACAGCAAGAGAATACATAAAGTCCTTATCGCTAACCGAGGTGAAATCGCAGTGCGCATCATTAAGACCCTGCGTAAACTGCATATCGCTTCTGTGGCAGTATTTGCCGACAACGACACCAACGCCCTGCACCGTCGCTTGGCCGACGAAGCCTGCCCTTTGGGCAGTGGCGCCTTGAAAGACACCTACCTTAACGTCCGTAAGATCATCGACGCGGCCTTGGATGCCGGCGCCGATGCTATCCATCCCGGATATGGCTTTCTCTCTGAGAGCCCCGAGCTGGTGGAGGCTTGCGAGGCCAACAACCTCATCTTCATCGGCCCCGATGCCCAGTCGATGCGCCTGATGGGCAACAAGATTGAAGCGAGGAAGGTGGCTATCAAGAATGGCATCCCCGTCACTTTCGGCACCATGGGTAGCCACGACGACATCATGGCGCAAGCAGATGCATTGCCTTATCCCGTCTTGATTAAGGCCGCGGCTGGCGGTGGTGGCAAAGGTATGCATGTCGTCTGGCATAAAGAGGACTTGAAGGATGAGTTGGAACGTGCCTCACGCGAAGCGGAGAAGTACTTCGGCGACGGCACGGTGTTCGTGGAGCAATACATCGAAAACCCGCGCCATATCGAGGTGCAGGTGCTCGCCGACCACTTCGGCAACGTCATCCATCTGCATGAGCGTGAATGTACCATACAACGCCGCTACCAGAAAATCATTGAGGAGTCGCCTTCGCCGACGCTGACGGAAGAAAAACGCCAGCAACTGTGCGACACTGCGGTCAAGCTGTGCAAGGTCATAGGCTATCGCAATGCAGGCACGGTGGAGTTTCTCGTCGACAAGGGCCTGAACTTCTACTTCCTTGAGATGAACACCCGTATCCAGGTGGAGCATCCCGTCACCGAGATTCGCACGGGCATCGACATCGTGGAGGAACAGATCCGCATTGCGAGAGGGAAGGAGATGGGCTGGACGCAAGATGCCATACAACCACAAGGCCATGCCATAGAGCTGCGTATCTACGCCGAAGACCCCGCCAATGGCTTCTTGCCCACTCCAGGCAAGGTGACGGCATACCACGAGCCTCAGGTGCGCGGCGCGCGTGTCGACAGCAGCATTGACGGCGCCTGCTCGGTGTCGGAGGCCTACGACCCGATGATTGCCAAACTGACATGCCACGGCAAAGACCGTCAGTCGGTCCTCGAGACCGCCCGACAGGCATTACGGGAGTTCATCATCCAAGGCTTGACCACCAACAAGGCCTATCTTTGGGAGGTGATTAAAGATGAAGATTTTGTCGCCAACAAGATCGATACCTCGTTCTGCGCCACCCATCAAGAGGCTTTACTGAAGGCCATGGAGATGAGCCGTAACACCCAGAGTGTGAACGACATCGTAGCCGCTTTCCTGATGTACGACTTCTGCAAGAAACAAGTTGAGCAGCACCCCGAAAACGTCTGGGAGGAAATCGGCTATTGGCGTTATCAGATGCAACTGACTGTAGACGTGGAAGGCAAGAAGGTGCCAGTGAGCATCGAGGCTGCCGAGGCTGGAAAGATCAGCGGCGTGATAGGGGAGGCTCCCTTTGTGGTGGAGTTCATCCAATACGACAACAAGCAGCTGAAAATCATGCTCAACGGCCGCACCGAGACGGTGTATTGCTCCGTCAACGACGAGCAGAAGACCATCGTCAATTTCCATGGCCTCAACATCACCTGCTGCCGCAACGACCAGCTGAACGAGACATGGGACTATGCCTGCAAGGAGATGGTGAACGACAAGACTAGACTGGTGTCGCCCATGCCTGGTAAGGTGGTAAAAATCAACATCAAGGAAGGCGATGAGGTGAAAGAAGGGATGATCATGATGGTGGTGGAGGCCATGAAGATGGAAAACAACATCGTGGCATCGGGCACCGCCAAGGTGAAGAAAATTCTTGTCACCGAAGGCCAAATGGTAGACAATAAAATGCAGCTAATTGAGTTGGTATAACATGTAAGGACGCATCGAATGCGTCCGCTAAAACAAGCAAATATGAACTTCGACCTCACCAAAGAACAGGAAGCCCTCCGCCAGCGTGTGCGTGACTTCGCCGAACAGGAAGTGAAACCCGTAGCCCGCGAAAACGACGAACAACAGCATTTCGACGTCGGTCTGACCCTAAAGATGGCTGAACTCGGCCTTCTCGGCATGACCGTCCCGAAAGAATACGGCGGCCAAGGGCTCGACAACCTGAGTTATATCATCGCCGTGGAAGAGCTGGCCCGTGTGGACGGCTCCACCGCCGCCACCATCGCCGCCGACAACTCACTTGGCATCGGCCCCATCAAAGATTATGGCACCGAGGAGCAGAAACGCAGGTACCTGCCTCAGCTCTGCAAGGACCGCCTCTGGGGCTTCGGCCTGACGGAAGAAGACGCCGGCAGCGACTCGCGCGGCACCAAGACCACAGCCCAGTTTGACGGCACCTTCTGGCATCTCAACGGCTCGAAGATCTTCATCACCAACAGTGCGACGCCCATCAGCCTTGGCACCACCGTGCAGGCCGTGTCGGGCATGAAGGACGGTAAGCCGGAGTTCACCGCCTTGCTGGTGGAGAACAAAAGAGAAGGCTTCACCCAGACTCCTATGCACGACAAGATGATGTGGCGCGCCTCCAACACCGGCAAGCTCATCTTCAACGACGTGCGCCTCTCCGAAGACTGCATCCTCGGCAAGCCAGGCGAAGGCTCGCATATCATGCTCGCCACCCTCGACTCGGGTCGTCTTTCCATCGCCGCCATGGGTCTCGGCTGCGCTCAAGGCGCCTACGAGATGGCCTTGGCCTACTCCAAGAAACGTGAGCAGTTTGGCAAGCCGGTGTGCAAGTTCCAAGCAGTGAGCTTCAAGTTGGCCGACATGGCCATGAAGATTGATGCGGCACGTGGCTTGCTCTATCGTGCCTGCTGGCTTAAGGACCAACACCGTCCCTTCGGCAAGGAAGCCGCCATGGCCAAGCTGTATTGCTCCGAGGTGGCCGCCGAGGTATGCGACAAAGCCGTCCAGGTGATGGGCGGTCACGGCCTGCTGAAGGAGTTCGACATGGAACGATTCTACCGCGACCAGCGCATCCTGCAAATCGGCGAAGGTACCTCTGAGATCCTTCGTCTCGTGATTTCACGCGCCATCGGCTGCTGATCCATCATCGTTGCATTATGGAAAAACACATTCTTTTAGGCAAGACGCCTGCCGAGATTCAGGAGGTCGTCGAGCAACTGGGATTGCCAAAGTTCACGGGCAAGCAGCTTGTAGACTGGCTCTACCAGAAGCGTTGTGCCTCGTTTGACGACATGACCAACCTCAGCAAGGCTGCGAGAGCCCTGCTGGCTGAGCATTACGAGACCGGATTGCAGGCTCCCGTCAAGGAGCAGGTGTCGACCGACGGCACGAAGAAATACCTCTTCCCCGCAGGTGAGCATTTCATCGAGGCAGCTTACATCCCCGATAGGGAACGCGCCACGTTGTGTGTCTCCACGCAGGTGGGCTGTCAGATGGACTGCCTCTTCTGCGCTACGGGTAAACAAGGCTTCCAGAAGAACCTCTCCGTTGCCGAGATCATGAACCAGATCCTCAGCCTGCCCGAGTTCGACACGCTGACCAACATCGTCTTCATGGGCATGGGCGAGCCTCTGGCCAACTACGACAACCTGATGCGCTCGCTCGACATCCTCACGCAGGAATGGGCCTTGGGCTGGAGCCCGACGCGCATCACCGTGTCGACCAGCGGCCTTATCCCCAACTTGAAGCGTTTCCTCGAAGAGTCGAGGTGCAACCTCGCTATCAGCATGCACAGCCCCTTCCACGATGAGCGCCTCAAGCTGATGCCCGTCGAGAAGAGCTATCCCATCAAGGAGGTCATCCACGCCGTCAAACAGCACGACTGGCACGGACAGCGCCGTTTGTCGTTCGAGTACATCATCTTCAAGGACCTCAACCACAGCAAGGAACACATCAAGGAAATCGCAAGGTTGCTAGGTAGCACGCGTTGCCGCTTTAATCTAATTAGGTATCACGCCGTGCCCGGCATCCCGCTGAAGAGCCCCGATGCCGCTACCATGACGTGGTTCCGCGACGCCTTGAACGAGAAAGGCATCATCGCCACCGTCCGAGCGTCACGAGGGCAGGACATCGACGCCGCCTGCGGTCTGCTGTCGACGAAAAATCTATTATAAATCATGGTTGTAGAGACGTTTCCCGAAACGTCTCAGAAAAAACGCAATGACAACATGTGTAGAGACGTTTCAGGAAACGTCTCTACATGTATTATAACGAACGTAATGATACTGCGAATCCGCCGCAAGGCGCCATCCTTACCTTCAGTTTCGATTTGTTCGTCACCGTCTTCTTGGTGATGGTGTAGGCTTGTGCGTTGTAATGCTCGTCGGGGATGCCGCTGGCGTCTTTGGCGTCACAATAGATCGTCGCCTCATATTTCGTTCCAGGCTTCAGGAAATCCAGTTTCACCTCCACCTCACGGGCATTCTCGTCGGTGATGCCGCCCACATACCATACGTCATGCGCTTTGGCGTTCTGTAAATCTTTTGCCGTGGCGTCGTCGGGCAAGGCGTAAACGAACTTCGTGGCGTTGGACACCACGCCTTTCTTGCCGTTGGGCAGCGTGCCGACACCTTCGGCGGCCTTGTTCAAGGTCGACAGCTTGGGGTGGCGTGCCGTGACGATGTAGGCGCCAGGCTCGGCTTCGAGGTAGAGGCTCTTGTCCCAGTCTACGGCCACATCCTTGATGAACTGGAAGGCGTCCATGAAGGGCTCGTAATGTTCGGGGAAGTCGGCGGCCATCTGCAGGGGCGAGTAGAAGGTCACATACAGACCCAGCTGGTTGCAGATGGTGGTCTTCATCTTTTGGCCCCACGACACAATCTTACCCATGTCGGTCTCGAAGATGCCGGGCGTGTAGTCCATCGGGCCGCCTTGCAGGCGAGTGAATGGCAGGATGGTGGTATGTCCGGGGTTGATGCGTTCGCGGAACTCGGTGCCCATGGCGCTTTCGTTACCGATCATATTGGGCCAGGTGCGGCAGAGACCTGTGGGTCTTACCGCCTCGTGTGAGTTGACCATGATATGGTGTTTGGCCGCCTCGGTGATACAATAGTGGTAGTGGTCGTTGATGGGCTGGCTGTAGTGGCCTTCGCCGAAGGGGATGATGGTGCCCACATAGCCGCCTTTCACGGCGTCGTAGCCGTATTGGTTCATCAGGGTGTAGGCTTGTTCCAGCCAACGTTCGTAGTTCCTTGTGGAGGCCGAGCTCTCGTGGTGCATGATGAGGCGGATGCCCTTCTCGTGGGCGTATTTGTTGAGTGCGGGAAGGTCGAAGTCGGGGTAGGGGGTGAGGAAGTCGAAGACGAACTCCTTCTGCTTGCCGTACCAGTCCTCCCAGCCTATGTTCCAGCCTTCGATGAGGAGGGCGTCGAAGCCGTTGGCGGCGGCGAAGTCGATATAGCGGCGCACGTTGGCGTTGTTGGCGCCGTGGGTGCCGTTGGGCTTGGCATGTTCAAAGTCGGTCTCTCCGAGTCTTACCGAGGGGAAGTCGTCGGTATAGCACCAGGTGCTCTTGCCCGAGATCATCTCCCACCACACGCCCATGTATTTCACGGGGTGGATCCACGACACGTCTTCCAAGACGCAGGGGTCGTTGAGGTTGAGTATGAGACGCGAGGCGAGGGCGTCGGTAGCCGAGGTACAGACCATGACGGTGCGCCAAGGGGTATGGCAAGGCGCTTGGATGCGGCCTTTGTAGCCCGTGGCGTCGGGGCAGAGGAAGGCATGGAACACGAGGTTCTTGTCGTCAAGGTCGAGATGCATGGTGGGGAAGTCGAGCGTGGCGGCCTCGTGGATGTTGACGTAGAGGCCGTCGTCGGTCTTCATCTGCAGGGCGGTCTGCACGCCGGTGGGCGAGAATGCCGTCCAAGGCCAGCCGCCGTCTTTGTGCCCTGCCTCCCACAAGTCACGGATCTGCGACAGGCGCGACTCGGTGTAGTTGTATTCCTGTGTGTCGAGGTCGCCGGGAATCCACCAGGCCGTATGGTCGCCCGGCATGGCAAACTCGGTCAGTTCTTCCTTGATCCAGAAGCACACCAAGGCGTTTTCGATGGGGAACTCATAGCGGAAGCCGAGGCCGTCGTCGTAGAGGCGGAAACGGATTTGCATCACCGTGGGTCTCTTCTCGGTGGAGTGGTCCATGCTCTCCACGGAGCCAACGGGTTGTTCGAGGGTGACGAGCATCTCGTTGTAGTGGTTGCGGATCTGGGCTTCTTCGCCCCAGACGGGTTCCCAGGTCTCGTCGAAGGAGTCGTATTTCGTGTCCTTGAGGACGAAGGCATGGGCGATGTCGTCGCGCCACTCGAGGGTGAAGCCCATCTTGGAGGGCAGCACCACGGGCTTGCCGGCACGGTCGAGGGCGTAATAAGGCACGCCGTCACGCAGCTCGAATTTCACTTCCAGTTGTCCGTCAGGGCTTTGCAGCTTGACGGGCTCAGCGGCAAAGGACTGCATGAAGAGCCCTAAAGCCATGAAAAATAGGATAAAGGAGAGATTTTTCATACTTGATTGGTTTTGTAATTATTTGGCAAAGTATATTTCAATTTTTGCTGGCTCATATCTTGCACTATTTGTTTTCGTTTTGCTTTTTAAAGACTTCTTTCAATTCAATGCCTTTCGGAGTGAGGCGATATTTTTGATTTGGATGATTTGGAACATCTGGATGTGTCATTTCCAGCAAATTTTCCTGTATAGCTGGTACGATAAAATGCTTTTTAAAGTACCAATGAGACTTGTACACTTGCTTGTACACTAACTTGTACACTTTCAAGATCTCCCCAACAGACATTTCTTTTTCTTCAAATATGATAATCAACGACTTAACTTGTTCACTAACTTGTACACTTGCATGGTCACTTGCATGGTCACTTGCATGGTCAACATCAGCAGCTTGTCCACTAATAGGAAAAGTAATCCTTATAAAATTATCAGTAAACCTAAAACTATCTTTTCGGGTCGTTTCATCCATATAAAGTGATTACATCCTAAATACCCCAAACTGCTGCGGCGGGAAGGGCTGGTTCAGCGAGGCGGCGATGCCTAAGGCGAGGATCTTGCGCGTGTCGATGGGGTCGATGATGCCGTCGTCCCAGAGGCGGGCAGTGCTGTAGAAAGCCGAGCCTTCATAGTCGTACTTGGCCAGGATTTCTTTCTTCAGCTTGGCGATTTCGTCGGTCGGGACTTCGAGGCCTTTGTATTTGTATTGGTCTTCCTTGACCGTCGCCAACACGCTGGCGGCCTGCTCGCCACCCATGACGGAGATCTTGGCGTTGGGCCACATGAAGAGCAGCCTCGGACTGTAGGCACGACCGGCCATGCCGTAGTTGCCTGCGCCGAACGAGCCGCCGAAGATGACCGTGAACTTGGGCACGTTGGCATTGCTGACGGCATGCACCATCTTGGCACCGTCCTTGGCGATGCCGCCCTGCTCGTATTGCTTGCCCACCATGAAGCCCGTGATGTTCTGCAAGAACACCAATGGGATGTTGCGTTGGCAGCACAGCTCGATGAAGTGCGTGGCCTTCAATGCCGATTCCGAGAACAACACGCCGTAGTTGGCGATGATGCCCACGGGGAAGCCCATCAGATGGGCGAAGCCGCAGACGATGGTGGTGGCATACCGCGACTTGAACTCCTGGAAACGGCTGCCGTCAACGATGCGGGCGATGACTTCACGCGGGTCAACGAGCTTGTGGAAGTCGATAGGGGCGAGGCCATAGAGGTCGTGTGGGTCATATAACGGTGCCTCTACCGGAAGCATGTCTAGCTTTTGTCGGTGGCTCTTCTCCAAGGTCTTGAAGATGTTGCGGCAGATCTGCAAGGCGTGCTGGTCGTTCTCGGCCAGGTGGTCGGCCACACCCGACACAGAGGTGTGCATCTCGCCACCGCCCAGCTCTTCCGCCGTGACCACCTCACCCGTGGCAGCCTTCACCAACGGAGGTCCACCTAGGTAGATGGTGCCTTGGTTGCGCACGATGATGGTCTCGTCGCTCATGGCCGGCACGTAGGCGCCGCCAGCGGTACACATGCCCATCACGATGGCGATCTGTGGGATGCCCATGGCCGACATGCGCGCCTGGTTGTAGAAGAAACGCCCGAAGTGGTCGCGGTCGGGGAAGACGGTGTCCTGCTCAGGCAGGAAGGCACCGCCGCTGTCGACCATATAGACGCAGGGGAGGTGATTCTCCATGGCGATCTCCTGGGCGCGAAGGTGTTTCTTCACCGTGTACTGCATGTAGGTGCCACCTTTCACCGTGGCGTCGTTGGCCACGATGACCGCTTCGCGTCCTTGGATGACGCCGATGCCGGTGATGATGCCCGCCGAGGGGAAGTCGTTGTTATAGGTGCCATAGGCCGCCATCGGCGACAGCTCGAGGAAGGGCGTGTTCGGGTCGATGAGCAGGTCGATGCGCTCACGGGCCAACAGCTTATTGCGTTTCTTGTGTTTGGCCACGGCGCTCTCGCCGCCGCCTTGCATCGAGGCCGCCATCGCCTCGCGGTATTGCGCCATCAAGGCGAGGAAGTTCTTCTCGTTCTGCTTGAACTCCTCGGAGTCGGTCTTTATATTTGATTTTAGGACTTGCATAGCAGTAAGGATTGGAAGCACAAAAATAGTTATTTTTTTTGATTAGAACGAAGTTTTTCTGGCATCAAACCATTAGTTTTCATAACAAACTTAAGTGCTGAAAGTGGAAAAAAATATGAGTTTCCGCACTCGAGTTTTACTTTTTCTATATAAAAATATTGAACTTAAGTACTAAAAGTGGAAAAAAATTATAAGTTTCCGCACCTAAGTTCAGAAAATTGTGTTATTTTTGCAGCAGAAAAACATCTCATTATGGACAAAAATCTCTTTATCGGTCGCGAATATGAAATCCGCCAGTTGGAAAAACTCCGCAATTCCAAAGAGTCTGAATTTGTCATCGTTTATGGACGGCGACGCGTTGGGAAGACTTTTCTCATCAAGGAATTCTTTGACGATATTTACGATTTCAAAGTTACTGGGCTATACAAGAAACCGAAGAAAATGCAGCTCAAAAACTTCTATCTCGCTCTGCAAGAATATGGCGCCAATGTCAAAAAAGTCCCGACAGACTGGTTAGAAGCCTTTGCTGAACTGAAAAAGCTCCTGAAAAGTATCAAGGAAAACCGTAAAAAAATCGTTTTTATCGACGAATTACCATGGCTGGATACTCGGCAAAGTGAGTTTTTGTCTGCATTCGAAGCCTTTTGGAACGGCTGGGGGGCACAGCAAAACGACATCATGCTCGTGGTGTGTGGTTCGGCCACCACTTGGATTACCAACAAGATTCTTTCCGACAAAGGCGGCTTGTTCAACCGTGCTGCACGACGGCTTTACCTAAAGCCTTTCACATTACAGGAAACAGAGCGGTATTTGATCTCGAGAGGCATCCGCTGGAGTCGCTGCGACATCGTTGAATGCTACATGACCATGGGTGGCATCCCTTATTACTTAAAGCTCCTCGACAACGAACTTTCCTACCTCGCCAACGTCGATTCCGTTTTCTTTAAACGCAAAGGCCCGCTTTGGGACGAGTTCGACCACCTTTATGAAACCCTTTTCGGAACGTCGAAAGGCTACCTAAAAATCATAGAGGCATTGGCAATGAAGAAATCTGGCCTCACACGAAAAGAAATCATCAGCGAGACGCATCTCGAAGACAATGGATTTCTTACTGAAATGCTTAAAAACCTTTCGGATAGTCAATTTGTAAGAGCTTACAACACTTTTGGCTACAATGAAAAGAAGATAGTATATCAGCTTGCCGATTATTTCACCTTGTTTTACTTGCGTTTTATGAAGGGCAAGCAAAACCCTGACGAGCATTTTTGGACGCATTATCATGACAATCCTGCAAAGAGCAGTTGGGCGGGACAGACTTTCGAGCAAGTCTGTAAAGACCATATCACACAAGTCAAGAGAGCCATAGGAATTAGCGCGGTGTTGACCGACATTTCCTCGTGGCAAGGTGCGTCTGAAAGCGGCAAAGCACAAATTGACCTCGTCATTGACCGTCGCGATCGCACTACCAACATCTGTGAAATCAAGTTCTCAGTGGGAGAATTCGTCATCGACAAGGATTATGAGGAAAAACTCAAGAAGAAAATGCAGGTGTTTCGTGAAGCCACTAAGTCGCGCAAAGCTTTGCAGCTGATCATGATCACAACCTACGGCGTCAGGCTGAACGCTCATAGTGGCATTATGCAGTCACAAGTGAAGATGGATGACCTGTTTGCAAGTGAAGAGCTTTGAAAAGGCTTTTTTCGCTTTTCTCCACTTCTTTTCAAATATTTCCCCTATCTTTGCCGTTTCATTCATGACGAATCGTTAAAAGGATGTCAGGTAAGAGTGCAAACCAACGCCGCGTGGCAGGGTCGTATTTCATGTCAATGATGAGTATCGCATTGGTACTCTTCCTCTTAGGCATATTCGCCCTGCTGATGATGCATGCGCAGATACTCTCCAACTACCTCAAGGAAAACATCGGCTTCGAGGTGGTCATGAACAGTAACGTCAAGGAAGCCAACATCCTCAAGCTGAAAAGTGAACTCGACGCCATGCCCGCCGTGAAGTCGACGGAATACATCACCAAGGAGGAGGCCATACGTCGCCTCAGCGAGGACCTCGGCGAGGACTTCCTGCAATGGCTCGGCAACGAGGAGAACCCGCTGCTGCCGTCCATCGACGTGCGCTTCAACGCCGACTGGGCCAACAACGACAGCATCATGGCGCTGCAAAGCCAGCTGCTGAAAAACCCCGACGTCCAGGAGATCTATTACCAGAAGTCGCTCGTCGGACTCATCAACCAGAACGTGCGTCGCATCGGCCTCGCGCTGATGGTGGCCAGCCTCGTGCTGCTCGTCATCGCCATCACGCTGATACGCAATACGATACGTCTTAGCATCTACTCCAAGCGCTTCCTCGTGCGCAGCATGCAGCTCGTGGGTGCCACGCCGGCTTACATCCGTCGGCCTTTCATCCGCAGCGGCATCACACAGGGCTTCTTCGGCGCCTTGATTGCCGATGCCATGCTGGCCTTGCTACTGTATGGCCTCATGCAACGCATCCCCGAACTGACCTTTGTACAAGACTATAAACTCATCATCGGCATCTTTGTCGGCATCATCCTGTTGGGCATCCTGCTCGGCGGCGTCTCCACTCGACTCGCCCTGCGGAAATACCTCCACGCCGACATAGACCGGTTATATGCTTAAGGGTCCCTGAGCCTGTCGAAGGGCCCGTATTGAATCTTGAAATATTTAAATTATGAAATCTTGAAATAACAATGATATGGCAAAAGAAATAAAAGAAACGAAGAAAAAAGAGATCGCTCAGCCCGCTGACGACCAGAAGGCTATGCCCTTCGGCAAGCAGAACTTCATCATCGTGCTTATCGGCCTCGCCCTCATCGCCTTGGGTTTCATCCTGATGATTGGCGGCGGCTCCACCGACCCCGATGTGTTCAACGAGAAAATGTTTGACTTCCAACGCATCACGCTGGCACCGATTCTGGTCTTGGCCGGCTTTGTCGTTGAAATCGTCGCAATCTTTTGGAGAGGGAAAAAATAATAAAAACAAATGGGAAACGAAACCCGACAATAGACCGTCATTGCGGGCTTGACCCGCAAATCGCGATTCGACGATGCGAAGCGAGTCAATCTCCTGAGCGAAAGGGTGCTCCTTCGTGCTTAGGAGATGGCGGATGTTCCTCCGCCATGACGGCAATAGAATAGGGTAGTGACCCCGGTTGAGTTTCCCCGACAATAAAACGCACTATTATGAGTTGGATACAAGCATTAATATTAGGTATCATCCAAGGCCTGACGGAATACCTGCCCGTCAGCAGCAGCGGCCACCTTGCCATCGGCCAGGCCCTGTTCGGATTGGAAGACGGTGAGTCGAACCTGACCTTTACCGTGTTGCTCCACGTGGCCACCGTGCTCAGCACACTGGTCATCCTGTGGAAGGAGATCGTATGGATCTTCAAGGACCTCTTCACCCGTCAGTCGTGGCGCAGCTACCAAGGCCTCAACGACGGCACGAAATATGTCATCAACATCCTCGTCTCGATGATCCCCGTCGCCATCGTGGGTTTCCTCTTCAAGGACAAGGTGGAGGAGGTGTTTGGCTCGGGACTGCTTATCGTGGGCATCATGCTCCTGGTGACGGCGGCCCTGTTGGCATTCTCCTACTTCGCCAAGCCGCGTCAGAAGGAAAACATCAGCCCCTTGCATGCCTTCATCATCGGCATCGCCCAGGCCTGCGCCGTGATGCCGGGACTGTCGCGCTCGGGCTCCACCATCGCCACAGGCTTGCTGCTCGGCAACAAGAAGGAGAAACTGGCACAGTTCTCTTTCCTCATGGTCATCCCGCCCATCTTGGGACAGGCGTTGCTCGACGTCAAGGACATCTTTGAGGTCGGCTTCAGCGAGGCCATGAGCGGGCTGTCTCCTGTGGCTGCCATCGTCGGCTTCCTGGCGGCGTTCATCTTCGGCTGCATCGCCTGCAAGTGGATGATCAACATCGTGAAGAAAGGTAAGCTGGTGTGGTTTGCCATCTATTGCGCCATCGTCGGCATCGTCGCCATAATCTTTGCCTGATGTTCAACTTCGAAGAAGGCGAGGTCATCCTCATCGACAAGCCCCTGGACTGGACGTCGTTCGACACGGTCAACTTCATCCGCAGCCTGCTCAACCGTTGCTACGGCATCCGTAAGCTGAAGGTGGGTCATGCGGGTACCTTGGACCCTTTGGCGACCGGCCTCCTCATCCTCTGCACGGGCAAGATGACCAAGCAGATCGACAACTACCAGGCGCAGGTGAAGACCTACACGGGTACCATCCTGCTCGGCCAGACCACGCCGACCTTCGACCTGGAGAGCGAGCCTGATGCCTTCTTCCCGACGGACGACATCACCCCCGAACAAATCGAAGCCGCCAGAGTGCAATTCATCGGCGACCTTAAGCAATACCCGCCCAAGTATTCCGCTATCAAAATCAAGGGGAAACGCGCCTTCGACTATGCCCGCTCCGACGAGGAGATAGAGCTGAAAGCCCGTGATGTCCGCATCGACGACTTCAAGCTGAGCCTCGACCGCTTCCCCGAACTCGACTTCGAGGTGACGTGCAGCAAAGGCACCTACATCCGCAGCCTCGCCCACGATTTCGGCAAGGCCCTTGGCAACGGCGCCTGCCTCACCGCTCTGCGCCGCACCCGCATCGGTGACTTCCGCGTGGAGGATGCCTGGCCATTAGAGAAGCTCAAGCAGCACATCGTCGACACGGGCGACGCCTACAAGGAATGGAAGCGCGAGCAGCAGGAAAAAGAGCAAAAACAATCCTGACAGTCAGTGTGTTAAGAAAAAACACTTGACAAAATCTCGTTTTTGTCGTATATTTGTAGTTTATACCGGACGAAAAATTACGTAAACATCATACAATGAAACTCTCACAATTCAAATTCAACTTGCCCAGCGAGCTGATCGCCCTGCAGCCCATGCAGAACCGCGACGAAGCCCGCCTGATGGTCGTTGACCGCAAGACTGGAAAAATCGAGCACCGCATCTTCAAGGACTTGGTGGACTACACCAAGGACGGCGACGTGTTCGTCATTAATAATACTAAGGTGTTTCCCGCCAAGCTCTACGGCGAGAAGGAAAAGACCGGCGCCAAGATTGAGGTGCTGCTGCTTCGTGAGCTGGACCACGAGAGCCGTCTGTGGGACGTGCTCGTCGACCCGGCCCGTAAGATCCGCATCGGCAACAAACTGTATTTCGGCGAAGGCGACGAGCTGGTGGCCGAAGTCATCGACAACACCACCTCGCGCGGCCGCACGCTGCGTTTCCTCTTCGACGGCACTTACGACGAGTTCAAGAAGACGCTGTCGAGCCTTGGCCACACGCCCATCCCGCGTGAGCTGAATCGTGACGAACGTCCCGAAGACGCCGAGGACTTCCAGACCATCTACGCCAAGGTGGAAGGCGCCGTGTCGGCTCCCACCGCAGGCATGCACTTCAGCAAGATCCTGATGAAACGCCTCGAGATCATCGGCGCCAGCTTCGCCGAATTGACGCTGCACCCCGGCATGGGCAACTTCCGCGACATCGAAGTGGAAGACCTTACCAAGCACAAGCCCGACTCGGAAGAGATGTACATCGACGAGGAGTGCTGCACCCTGGTCAACGAGGCCAACGCCCGCCACAACAACGTCATCGCCGTGGGCACCACCTCGCTGAAGGCCCTCGAGACCGCCATGACCATCGGCGGCAAGATCAAGCCGTACAAGGGCTGGACGAACAAATTCATCTTCCCGCCTTACACCTTCTCGGTGGCCAACTGCATGATCACCAACTTCCACCTGCCCAAGTCGCCCATGATGATGGAGGTGGCCGCCTTCGCCGGCTACGACCTGCTGATGAAGGCCTACAAGGAAGCCATCGCCGAGAAGTATCGCTTCTTCACCTATGGTGACGCGATGTTAATTATTTGATTAGTTCTATGGAGGAGGGTCACGACATAGTTGTTCCGTCAGATGGTGAAGTCATATTGTATCAACCTGATAACGAGATTAGATTGGAAGTCCGTTTGAAGGAAGAAACAGTTTGGCTTAATCGTCAGCAGATGGCAATGCTTTTCGATAGAGATGTAAAAACTATCGGCAAGCATATTAATAATGCCTTGCAGGAAGAATTATCTGGTTTGGCAACTGTCGCAAAATTTGCGATAGTTCAAAATGAAGGCGGCCGTTGGGTCTCTCGCCCAATGGAGTTCTATAATTTGGATATGGTTCTTTCTGTTGGTTATCGGGTGAAATCCGATCGAGGTGTAAAATTTCGCCAATGGGCGAACAGAGTGCTGAAAGAGTACCTACTCAAGGGATATTCAGTCAACTATCGTTTAGAAAGATTGGAACAACGAGTGACGAAAAATGAAGAAAAGATAGATTTCTTTATTAGGACTTCGTTACCTCCTCAACAAGGCACACGACCGCTTTCTGCTCATCGACAATGAAGTCTACCACATCGGGGCTTCCATTAAAGACTTGGGCAAGAAATGGTTCGCCTTCACCCTGATGCACGATATTGAGAAGGCAGACCTTATTAATAAAATACAAGGGAAATAAAAACTATTAAATATCAAATTAAAAATAAATCAAATGAAAATCAAACATTTAGCAATCATCGCGGTTGTGGCTCTCATGGCCACGGCCTGCGGCAACAAGAACGTTGAACAGACGCAAGAGCCTGTCCAAGAAACCAACAACCTGTCGGACAAGTACGCCGAGTACACCCTCACCACCGACATCAGCCATCTCAGCGACAACGAGCGCGAGATGCTGGGTCTCCTCTTCCAAGCCGCCGACATCATGGACGGCCTCTTCTGGCTTGAGAACTACGGCGACAACGCCGAACTGATGGCCAAGATTGCCGACAACCCCGACCTCACCAAGATGGCCACCATCACTTATGGCGCTTGGGACGGCCTTGACGGCAACAAGCCCTTCGTGGAAGGCATCGGCGAGAAGCCTGCCGGCGCCCAGTTCTATCCCGTCGACATGACGGATGAGGAATGGAATGCCTTTGATGACCCCGACAAGAACAGCCAATACACCATGGTCGTCCGCGACGAGGAAGGCAACCTGAAGTGCGTGTGGTATCACGACTACTTCGCCGAACAGATCAACAAGGCCGCTTCGCTGCTTGACGACGCCTCAGAACTCGCTGGCGACGAGGAGTTTGCCGAGTACCTGCGCCTCCGCGCCAAGGCCCTGCGCACCGACGACTATTTCGAGAGCGACATGCAATGGATGGACGTCCGCAACAACAACGTCGACCTGGTGATCGGCCCCATCGAGAACTACACCGACGCCCGTTTCGGCATCAAGGCCGCCCACGAAGCCTTCATCCTCATCAAGGACCAGGAGTGGACCAAGGAACTGGCCCGCTATGCCGCCTATGTGCCTGAACTGCAGAAGCAACTGCCTGTGCCTGAGGAGTATAAGAAAGAAGTACCCGGTGCCGATGTCGACCTGGCCGCCTACGACGTGGTGTACTACGCCGGCGACTGCAACGCCAACAGCAAGACCATCGCCATCAACCTGCCTAACGACGAGCGCGTGCAGCTGGCTCGCGGCACCCGTAAGCTCCAGCTCAAGAACTCGATGCAGGCCAAGTTCGACAAGATCCTCATGCCCATCGCCAACGAGCTGATGACGCCCGAGTCGGCCGAACACATCAAGTTCGACGCCTTCTTCGCCAATGTGATGTTCCACGAGACCGCCCACGGCATGGGCATCAAGAAGACCCTCGACGGCAAGGGCACGGTGCGTGAGGCATTGGGCAACCAATACAGCGCCATCGAAGAGGCCAAGGCCGACGTCTTGGGTCTCTACCTCGTCACCAAGCTCTCCGAGATGGGCGTGTACGACAAGACCACCATGGAAGACAACTACACCACCTTCATGGCGGGCATCTTCCGCTCGGTGCGTTTCGGTGCCGCTAGCGCTCACGGAAAGGCCAACATGCTCACCTTCAACTACTTCCAGAATGAAGGTGCCTTCACTCGCAACGAAGACGGCCGTTATGCCATCGACTTCGACAAGATGAAGGTGGCCGTGGAGAAGCTCGCAGGCGACATCCTGAAGTGCCAAGGCAACGGCGACTACGAAGCCGCCAAGGCTTGGATCGATGAGATGAGCGTCATCCATCCCGAGCTGCAGGCCGACCTCGACAAGGTGAATGCCGCCGGCATCCCCACTGACATCTACTTCAACATGGGGCCCGATGTCCTGCTGAAGTAAAAGAAAAACAAGCAATAAAAAAGCGAGGCAACGCCTCGCTTTTTTATTGCCCACCCTTGCCATCGTCCCGAAAATATGTATCTTTGCAGGCAGATAAAAAAGAAAAGACCATGAGCGAAGCGACATTGACAAACCTTTTGGAATACCTCTACGGCACCCTCACGCCGAGCAACCAGCTATGGCTGGCGGAGCATTTGATGGAACACGCCAATATGGCAAATGGAGAGGCGTTAAAGCCTTACACCATCGAGGAACTGCACCAGATGGTGGCAGAGGGAGAGCGGCAGATGGCCGAAGGGAAATGGCAGGATTCGGAGGAAATGTTCCGCGAACTAGAAGAAGAGTTCGCTGACAAGGAACTTCAACTTCAGGAAGCCGTATGAGAGTAAGGTGGAACGACCAGTCGAAGAAGCAATTGCGTTTGACTGCCAAATACATTGGAAAAGTGTTTGGCGAGAAGGCTAGGGAGGATTTTATCCAAGAAGTGAAGCATACCAATAATCTTCTTGCCAACAATCCCCAGATGGGGCCACTCGAAGTGTTTTTGTCCGACTTGCCTTCCGGCTATAGGAGCATAGTAGTTCGACACCACAACAAGATTGTCTACCGAGTTGTTGATAATCATATTGAAGTAATCGCTTTCTGGGACACTCGTCGCGAGCCCAAGCAACAAGCCAAAGAAACAAAGTAAATGGAGATCGCGGTCCTTAATCCCCCGCCGCTCCACTGGATTGCTTCGTACCTCGCAATGACGGCAAGGGGCGTGAGCACAGCCTACTGAGTGCGGGCTCTCCAACCCTCCACCGGGCCGGGTGCGCGGGCCACGGCCGACATGGCGGAGGTGGTTCGACAGGCTCACCAACCGTTCCGCCAAGTGCGGCTGGCCGTTGATGTCGGCCTTGATCCTTTAGCTTCGCTGATTTTGCTTTGCCTCAGCATAGCTCGAGCACGCTCGGCTCTGCGTTCGGCTTGCGCAAAATTCGCTTCCTTTTTTCAAGAAAAAGGAAGAGGGAGTCTTGCGGGTTCCCTGAAAAGTTGTAATTTTGCAGGCAGAAAACCAATCGTATGTGTTCCCTTCAAGTAGGGTAATCGCTGGATACGATTGGTTTTTTGTTTTGTGTCTCAATCTTGTTCACGCAATATTGTACATGTTTCCCGTCGCTTTTGATCCCAATCGTCAGTTTTACCATAAAGTTCAAATACTCCATCTCGGGGTGGACAAATTCATGATATAGGATGGCCATATTCTTGTAACCGTTTTTCTTTTGCGTTCCAGTCTTGGCTTCCACATAAACAGGTGCGTCCTCTTTTCCGCAGGCGAAGGTGATAACTTGTTTTAGGTGTTTAACGGCATAAGTCGATTTCCAGTCGGCGGAAGCACGATTTATTGTCTTCTTGTCGCTTTCGCCCTTTTTAATAATGACAGTAACGCCCAAAAACGGGTTGAGAATGCCATTTGTTCTGTTTTCCCGTTGTAACTCTTTCCACAACAATTCATAATAGTGTTCAATTAAACTACGTCTTTCCGAACTTTTGTTCTTTCCCGTTGGGATGCCTTCAATGTATTCAGGTGTTTCCATTATTTGTAGGTTTAAAATGTTTATTCCACTGCAAAGATGCAACCTCTGTCAAGACCTATCCGTTGAATAAACGTTTGTAGTCGACTGTAGTCGTTTGTTGTCGTTTGCTGTCGGGTATAGTATTGAAAAAGAATGTTTTGTGGAAGGCCTCTTTTGCGTAGGAGATCGCGGTCCTTAATCCCCCGCCGCTCCCCTGGATTGCTTCGTACCTCGCAATGACGGCAAGGGGCGTGAGCACAGCCTACCGAGTGCGGGCTCTCCAACCCTCCACCGGGCCGGGCGGGGAGGCAGGCCAAAATGCGGGGCAGCGTTTGCCTAAGGGCACGGCTAACCGCTTGACTTTCACGAAGGGGCGCTTGCGTTTGCATTCCTTGGAATGCACTACCCGACTTGAAAGTCAGGCGGTTAGACGGGACGTGTGCTGGGCCGATGATTTTGGCCTTGATCCTTTAGCTTCGCTGATTTTGCTTTGCCTCAGCATAGCTCGAGCACGCTCGGCTCTGCGTTCGGCTTGCGCAAAATTGGTCCTTTTTGGTCAAGCAAAAAGGACATGAAAAATCCCTTCCAAATCGTTAGAAAAATTATTTTACGATTTTTGTATAACCTATCCCAAAAATTCCTATTTTTGCACTGCGAAAGGAATCCTATATCCGAATAATATAAATAATTCAATATCAAACAATTAAAACCTAAAAAGAAATGAAAAGAAGATTTACAATCGTGGCAGCCCTCGCGCTGCTGGTCTTCATGATGCCGAGCTTGGCGGGATGGGGACAAACTAGAAGTGTCGCAACTCTTAATATTCAGAATTACGCCCAAGCAAACAGCTGGAGCAATGGCACAAAATACACCACAGCCACCGTTTCGCCTGTGACGTTTACTGCAAATGGCAGTAGTAATACTGGTAAGTATTATACAAACGGTCAGGAATGGAGATATTACCAAAGTGAAAGTGCCTCCATTACAGTCTCCGTTTCGAGTGATTACACTTTGTCAAGCATCACTTTCACTTATAATATTTCAAATGGCGGTGTTTTAAAAGATGGAACAAATACGGTTTCAAGCGGTACAGCTGTTTCCGTTAGTGGAACGTCGGCTACTTTTACTGTTGGTAATAGCGGTTCTGCTACAAATGGTCAAGTAAAGTTTACGAATATTGTCGTCAACTATGTTGCTGCCGGTGGTAACCCCATTGTTGCTACGCCCACCTTCACCCCTGCTGCTGGCACTTACACCCAAGCTCAAAACGTGAGCATCAGCTGCGCCACTGAGGGTGCCACGATTTATTACACCACCAATGGTAACGATCCTACCACGAACAGCAGCGTTTATTCTTCTGCTATTCCAGTAAGCTCGACAACAACCATCAAAGCTATGGCTGTTAAGAGTGGTTACGACAACAGCTCTATAGCTTCTGCTACTTATACCATCGTGAATTTGGAGCACGCAGGAACAGAAGCCGATCCTTACACAGTAGCTGATGCCCGCGCTGCCATTGATGCCAATGTTGGTGTTACGGGCGTGTATGTTGAAGGGATCGTTTCGATCATTGTAACTGCCTATAACTCGAGCTATGGAAACATAACTTTTGACATGATTGATGAAGCAGGCGCTACTGTTTCTCTGCGTGCCTACCGTTGTGGTGGTGACGATGCAGCAGATGTTGCTGTTGAAGATATAGCTTTGGTATATGGTAATTTAATCAAGTTTAATAATACCACATACGAGCTGGCTGAAGGTTGCCAATTGGTTTCCTTGACGCATCCCGCTGTCGCCGTTGAGGCTCCCACCTTCAGCCTTGCTGAAGGCGGTTATGCCACTGCACAAACGGTAACCCTAAGCTGTGCAACTACAGGTGCCACCATTAAATATACTACTGACGGGACCGATCCTGCAACAAGCGGAACATCACAACCCTACTCTACAGCAATTGCTGTAAACCAAACGATGACAATTAAGGCAGTTGCCGTCTCTGGCGAAGCCACTAGCTCTTTGGCCACTGCCAACTATTATATCAAAGCGGCTAGCAACACCCATACAGTGGATCAGGCTTTGGCTTTCCCCGAATATCCTCAAACCAACATTTTTGTAAGCGGTATTGTTTGCACGGCTCCAACAGCCGCCCCAAACAACGGTACACTAATCTATTACATCTCCGAGGACGGAACAACAGATGCTAGACTTGAAGTTTACAAAGGAAAGAATCTAAACAACACAAACTTTACTGAACAAACCGACATCCAAGTGGGCGACCTTGTAACCGTTTTCGGAAATGTTAAGGTTTACAGTAGCCAAACGGAATTCGACCAAGGCAACTACCTAGTTGAATTTGAACGTCCCACAACAATTACCGCCGCAGATGTTGAAATTGCTTACAACGATGAAGAGGGTGTAATATCCTATACCATTAATAATCCCGTAACAGGCGGCAGCATCGTTGCATCAACAAACGATGATTGGCTTATAGTTGACAATGACTCTCAAACCACTTCGTCAGGAACAATCGAGTTTGTTTGCGATCCCAACTCGTCAAATACGGCTCGTACCGCAACAGTGACATTGACCTATACATTCAACACCAATGAAACAGTTACTAAAGATATCACCATTACACAAACAGCGGCTCCCGCTCCTGTTATCAATGCAAACGATGTTGTAATTACTTGCGATGCAACTAGCGGAAGCATTTCGTACACTATCGAAAATGAGCCTTCGCCTGCTGGTACGTTAACAGCTACACTTGTTGCCGGTTATACTATTAGTAATTTAACTATTAATCAACCAGCTAATGGCGGCATCTCATTCACTTGCGACGCTAATGGAACAACAACTGCTCGTACAGCTGAAGTTACCCTCGCTTACTCATATGGCAATAATGAGCAAACGACTAAGACAATAACCATTACCCAAGCTGCTTACGTGGTTGACTACGCCACGCTGCCGTTTGAATATAATGGAGGAGAATTGGCTGATTTTTCTGCTTTAACTGGCACTTCATATGACCTTAGTGATGTTGGCAGTTATGCAGCAGTCAACGCTCCATATCGTATTAAATTTACTGCAACTGGGGATTATCTCCAAGTAAAAACAAATGGACGGCCTGGTATTGTCACAATTGGTGTCAAAGTTTTCAATACAGGAACAAATTCGAAGATAACCGTCCAAGGCTCTGCCGATGGCACTACCTTTACTAATGTTCAAGAATTGACCATTTCCGCTTCTACGACTGGAACATCTACAATTACCACAACCAACAGTTTTGAAGAAAACTACAGATACGTAAGATTGTATTTTACCAAAGGAGTAAATGTCGGTGTTGGTCCTATCTCGATAGCTGCCTATGTCGCTCCTGGCAATACTGCTCCCGTTTGGTCAGAACTACCGACCCCAACGATTGCTGTTAACGAGGAATACGAACTTGATCTGTCCACTTTGGTAACGGGGACCCCTTCACCTGCCATCACTCTCGCCACTTCTGTTTCCAACAGCCTTTATGAGTTTGAGAATGGTTTGTTAGTGTTCCAGCCAACAGCAGCAGGTACCTACGAATTCACTTTCACAGCTACCAATTCTGAGGGTTCTGCAAATGCTACGCTCACTGTGACCGCAGCTGAGGTTGCCACTTACACTTTGGCCACCAGTATTACCTCAGGAAGACATTATGTGATTGCCGCTACCACATCCACTACCACAATGGCTATGGGTGGAAAGAATGCAAGCAAGGACTATTATGATGCTATTGCTGCGACCTTGAACGGGAATACAATTACTGTTATGCCCAACTCGGGAATTCAAGAGTTTGTCATCGTAGGACCCAATGTAGATGGTAATTACTATATCTATGATCCCGTTGCAGGCGGTTATCTCTATGCGTCATCAAGTGGTTCAAATGATTTAAGCTATCAGACACCAAACGACGCCAATGGCCTTTGGGAAATTGACTTTACAAATAGCACAGTAACAGCTCAAGGTGCGAATACCCACAATCTGTTGCGTTATAATAGCGGCAGCCCTCGCTTTAGTTGTTACACATCAGGTCAGACAGCCATTGCTTTCTATGAGAAGAACGAAACCACTCCACAATACGACTTCTACAAGGATATTGCTAAATACACCGTGGCCACCACTTCAGGTGAAGACAAAGCCGACGGCTGGTATCTCATCGCCACACCCGTTGTTGCAGGCAGCACCCCAAGTGATTGTGGATTGATTACCGATGACTTATTAAATAATGGGCCTGCCGACAATTACACTTATGACTTCTATGCTTGGGATAATAGCGAGAACTTAGAATGGCGCAATTATAGATCAGAGCAATTCATTCTAATTCCAGGAAAGGGTTATCTCTACGCCAACAAGAATGACGTGACACTGCACTTTAGTGGAACGGCATATAGCGATAACGGTCAGGTTGGTCTAACCACAGGATGGAACCTCATCGGCAACCCGTTCGCACAAACGGCTTCCTTGACCAATGCCTCCAACCAGGCTCAAAGCTTCTATCGCATGAACGCTGCAGGTACGGAACTTGAGTCGGCTACGGGCACCATCGCCGCCATGGAGGGCGTCTTTGTCCAAGCTGAAAATAATAATGACAAGGTAACGTTCGCTCCTACTTCAGCAGTCAACAGTGGTAGCAGCAACAACACCAACACTCTCAACGTCAACCTGAGCCAAGTGGTCGCCACCCGCGGTGGAAGCCAGAGCGGCGTCATCGACCGCGCCATCGTCCGCTTCGACGAGGGCAATACCCTGGAGAAGTTCATGCTGAACCCGGAGAACACCAAGCTCTATATCCCGCAGGACGGCAAGGACTACGCCGTGGTCAACGCCCAAGCTCAAGGCGAGATGCCCGTCAACTTCAAGGCCAGCAAGAACGGCGAATATACCCTCAGCGTCGAGGCCCAGAACCTCCAGGTGAACTACCTGCACCTGATCGACAACAAGACCGGCATGGACGTCGACCTGCTCGCCAACCCGAGCTACACCTTCGAGGCCAACCGTGGCGACAACGCCAACCGCTTCCGCCTCGTGTTCGATGCCAACGCCATCGACGAGAACGCTTCGACAAGCTCAGCGTCCTTTGCCTATTATAACGGCAGCAGCTGGGTCGTCAGCAACATGGGTGAAGCCACCCTGCAGGTCGTCGACGTGATGGGCCGTGTGCTCCGCAGCGAGACCATCAACGGCAACGCCGAACTCTCCATCAACGAAGTGCCCGGCGTCTACATGCTCCGCCTTGTGAACGGCAATAATGTCATGGTTCAAAAGGTTATCGTGAAATAAATGAATCAGGTTTTTTTGACTTCCCCCTCCTGAGGGGTGCCCGAAGGGCGGGGGAGTCAAAAAAGACCCAAATCAAACAATAAAACTTTCAACTAGAAATCAATCAACAATTAAAAACTAGAATACAATGAAAAAGACCATTATAACCCTCAGCATCCTCCTCGGAATGACCATGACCTCTTTCGCCGATGGCGGCCTCTTCAACCGTGGCAACAATGGCAAGAACGGCAAAGCCTCTGGCTACAGCCTCTACTTCAACACTAAAGGAGGCGGCGATGAAATGGAAACGCCTATGCTGCCGCCTCACGGTCAAGACGATAACGAGCCCGCCCCGCTGGGCAGCGGCATTGCCATGCTGACCCTTCTCGGCGCTGGCTATGTTGTGGCTAAGAAACGCAGAGAGGAATAATCTATCGTTCCCGCCCAGGCAAGGCGGCAATCAGCTTCTTCGTGTAGTCGTTCTGCGGCTGCTCGAAGAGCTGGTCTGCGTCGTTCATCTCAACGGGCTTGCCGTTGTACATCACCACCACGCGGTCGCTCATGAAACGCACCACGCTGAGGTCGTGTGAGATGAAGATATAGGTGAGATGACGCTCCTCCTTCAGGCGGTTCAACAGGTTCAGCACCTGTGCCTGCACCGACACATCCAATGCCGACACCGACTCGTCGCAGATCACCAGCCTCGGGTTCACGGCCAAGGCACGGGCGATGCAGATGCGCTGGCGCTGGCCACCCGAAAACTCATGGGGATAACGGTCGTAATGCTCGGCCTTCAAGCCCACTTGTTCCAATAAGTCGCACACTATGCTGCGGCTTTTTTTTCTGTCTTTTTCGATGCCGTGCACCAGCATCGGCTCGGCTATGGCCTCGCCGATGGTGATGCGTGGGTTGAGGGAAGAGTAGGGGTCCTGGAAGACGATCTGCGCCTGCTTGCGGAAGTCGCGCAAGGCCTGTCCCTTCAAGGCCGTCACCTCTATGCCGTCGAACCACACCTTGCCGCCCGTAGGCTCCGCCAAGCGCAGGATGCTGCGTCCCAACGTGGTCTTGCCGCAGCCCGACTCGCCCACGAGGCCGAGGGTCTCGCCTTCGTAGACCTCGAGGCTCACGTCGTCGACGGCTTTCACGTGGCCGTAGACGCGGCTGAACACGCCCTTGCGCAGGGGATACCAGGTCTGCAGGTGCTCCACCTTCAGCAGCGGCTCGCGGCTGTAGAGTTGTTGGAGATGCGCCTGACGCTCCGCGTCGGTGATTTGCAGGTCGTGCAGGATCTGTGCCTTGCCGCCTTGCCACTCGCCGTCGAGAAACTCCTTGACGATGGGCAGACGCTTGAGGCGCACGTCGATGGGGGGACGGCAGGCGAGGAGACCTTGCGTGTAGGGATGCTGCGGGTGGTTGAGGATGTCGTGCACCGTGCCGCGCTCCAGGATCTCGCCGTTGTGCATCACGGCGACGTCGTCGGCGATCTCTGCCACCACGCCGAGGTCGTGGGTGATGAAGATCATGCCCATGCCCGTCTCGGCTTGCAGCTGTCGCAGCAGCTTGAGGATCTCGAGTTGCACGGTGACGTCGAGGGCGGTGGTAGGCTCGTCGGCGATGAGCAGCTGAGGATGGCAGGCGATGGCCATGGCGATCATCACGCGCTGCTTCTGTCCGCCCGAGAGCTCATGGGGGTAGCTGTCATAGATGGCCTCGGGTCGGGGCAGCATCACCTGCTTGAAGAGGCTGACGACACGTTCCTTGGCTTCTTTCTTGCTAACAGAACCAGGTACCTGAGCCCTGAGGTCCCTGAGCTTGTCGAAGGGTCGAAGGGCCGTCCTACCCTCGTGCTGCAAGATCATCTCGCTCACCTGATAGCCGCATTTGTAGACGGGGTTGAGCGAGGTCATGGGCTCCTGAAAGATCATGGCGATGCGCTTGCCGCGCACGTCGGCCATCTGATTCTCAGTGTAGTCCTTGATTTCCGTGCCGTCGATGACGACGCTGTCGGCACTGATGCGGCTCACCTTCTCGTTGAGCAGGCGCATCACGGCCAATGAACTCACCGACTTGCCCGAGCCTGACTCACCCACGAGGCCGAGGGTGCGCCCCGCCATCACGTCGAGGTCGATGCCATGCACGGCCTCGGTCCACTTCCCCTCACGTGAGAAGGAGATCTTAAGGTTACGGACGGATAACAGCGGGGTGGACATCTTCAATAGATTTGGTGCAAAGATAGGAAAAATCGGAGATTTCCTACGATTTGTTTATTTGTTTGTAGGGCTGTCACACCGTGGCAGCCGCTTAGGTCACACCGTGGCAGCCGCTTAGGTCACACCGTGGCAGCCGCTTGGGTTGCGTATTTCAAGCGGCTGCCATAATATGGCAGCCCTACATTCTGTTTTTCAAAAAATGTCTATTTTTGTAGAAAATTATCATGTTATGAGAAAAAGCCTCATTATCCTGTTGGCCCTGCTGCCGATGCTGGCCTCCGCGCAATTCGACCGATATTTCACCGAAGCCTCGCTGCGTATCGACTATAGCCTCACTGGCAACAACAAAACCACCACCTATGCCCTCAAGGAACTCATCCGCGAGCCTTACTGGAGTGGCTCCAAGACCAACCTCATCGACACGCTCGAGTTCGGCAACTACATCGTCAAGGTGTTTGAGGCGGGCACCGACAAGCTGCTGTTCTCCAAAGGCTACCAAAACCTCTATGGCGAGTGGCAGACCACCGACGAGGCCAAGGCCCTCACCAAGACCTTCGACGAGTCGGTCATCGTGCCTTTCCCCAAGGTGAAGATCGACGTCGCCTTGTACTACAAGACCTGGGAAGGCGAGCTGAAGGAAGGCATGCGCCTCACCGTCAGCCCCGACGACTACTTCATCCGGCCTTACAACAACCTCAACCTGCCTGTCTACGAGGCTTGGATGGGCAACAAAGACATCACTAAGGCCGTCGACATCGTCATCTTGCCCGAGGGCTACACGCAAGCCGAGATGGGCAAGTTCATCAAGGACTGCGACTTCTTCGTGGAGAGCCTCTTCAGCTATGCGCCTTACGACCGCTACCGCGAGAGCTTCAACGTGCGTGGCGTGTTGGTGCCCTCGGAGGAGAGCGGCTGCACCATGCCCGGCGACCACATCTACAAGAACACCGTCATGCGTTTCAGCTTCTGGACCTTCGACTCGGAGCGTTACTGCATGAGCACCGATAACCGCGACATCCGTGACTTGGCGGGGCAGGTGCCTTACGACCAGATCTATGTCCTCGTCAACACCGAGAAATACGGCGGTGGCGGCATCTACAACTTCTACTGCTCCAGCGCCAGCAGCAACGGCTTCTCGAGCGACGTCATCATCCACGAGTTCGGGCATGGCTTCGCCGGCCTCGCCGACGAGTACTACTATGCCGGTTCCTCCGACCACATGTATAACCTCGGTTTGGAGCCTTGGGAACCCAACCTCACCACCTTGGTCGACTTCGGCAACAAATGGGGCGACATGCTCGACAAGAAAACGCCCGTGCCTACCCCGCGCGAGAAGAAATATGAACAAACCGTTGGCGTCTTTGAAGGCGGCGGCTATGAGCCGGAAGGCATGTACAGTCCCCACATGGATTGCCTGATGAAGAGCTTCGTGGGTCATGAATTTTGCCCCGTCTGTCAACGCGCCATCGAGCGCATGATCCTCTATTACTCCAAATAACCTCCAATTCTCAATTGTCAATTATCAATTCTCAATTCTCAATTATCAATTGTCAATTCCCAAATGAATTACCTAGACATAATAATAGCCATAATCCTCCTTCTCTTCGGTTGGAAAGGCTTCCGCAAGGGCCTCATCATCGAAGTAGTCACGCTTGTGGCATTCGTCGTGGGCATCTGGGGCGCCATGCACTTCTCCGACTTCACGGCGGACCATCTGAAGGACGTCATGGAGATCGACCCCAAGTTCCTCAACACCGTCGCCTTCGTGCTGACGTTTGTCTTGCTGGTGATTCTGGTCAACGTCATCGGACATCTGCTCACCAAGGCGGTGAAAGCCATGAACCTGCACTTCTGGAACAAGTTGGGCGGTGTCGTCTTTGGCTTGGCCAAGGGACTGCTGCTGTGCAGCACCTTCGTGCTGGTCATCAACAACCTGCAGTGGTTCGGCGTCATCAAGGAAGAAGTGAGGAAGGAATCGCTGCTCTATCCCTACGTGGAGAAGACCGTGCCCTACCTCTACAAGGGCTTCGATTTGGTGAAGGGTTACGCCAAGGATCTACAAAAAGAAGAAACGGAACCCGAAGGCTCCGTTTCCACTATTTAAATCACCCCTCGTTCCAATAAGGTCATAATCGTCTCAATCTCGTCGTCCTCGGGGTTGTTGTGCGGGTCGTATTCCGTCTTGAGGTTATAGCCCCACAGCCTGGCGAAGCCCTGGTAGAAGAAGGCGCGCACCTTGCCGCGCAGCTCCTTGACGACTTCGTAGGAGGTGTTGCCCGTCTCGCGGTCGATGAGGCGCACCAGGATGAGGCCTTGCGGGATGGTGAGGTTCTTCAGCTCTTTGGTATATTGGTCTGTAATCTCCTTCTCGGCTTGTTTCATCAGGCGGTTGCGTTCCGCCTTGCTGTCGATGTTGGCCATGATCGAGTCGTATTCCTGCATCTTGGCGCCTGCGAGCTTGGCGTAGGGGAACACCTTTTTCACGTTGCTGGCCAGACGGCGGCCTTGGCGCGTGTCGGTGATCTGCAGGTAGCGTTGCATCAAGTCGATGTCGACTTCAGGAAGGTAGACAATCAGCGTGGTGTCACCGTTCTCTTCGATTCTGCCGTACACCACGGTGCCTTTCACCGGCTCGGTGGGGTTCGAGAAGTCGACCACACTCGATTTCGGCTCTGCCTTTTGGTAGACAACGGTTTTGCCGTTGCGTTTCATGATGAGCTGGGCTTGTCCCGTAAGGCTCATCAAGGCGATCAGTGTGATTAAGGCTATTCTTTTCATGGCGTTTACGTTTTTATGATGTTCAACGCAGGGGGTAATGCAAGTATTGTGCCAAAAAAAAGCATCGGGGTTGCCGATGCTTCTCTTTTAGTCGCCCACATGCAGTTTCTGCAATCCTGACTTCTCTAGTTTCGCCTCGGCGTAGGCTCGGTCGATGACCAGCTCTGTCGCGTTGATGTCGGAGGGCAGCTCAAACATGGCGTCGTTGAGGATGGCTTCCATGATGGAGCGCAGTCCGCGCGCGCCCACCTTGAACTCGATGGCTTTGTCCGCCACGAAGTCGATCACCTCGTCTTCGATGACTAGCTTGATCTTGTCCATGGCGAAGAGCTTCTGGAACTGTTTCACCAAGGCGTTCTTAGGCTCGGTGAGGATGCGTTTCAGCGCGTCCTTGTCCAAGGGGTTGAGGTGGGTGATGATGGGTAGACGTCCGACGATTTCGGGGATGAGGCCGAATTTCTTCAGGTCGGCGGGCGAGAGGTACTTCAGCATGTTGTCCTTGTCGAGGGCCTCGTTGCCTCCGGCGCCGTAGCCGATGACGTTGGTGCGCTTGCGTGCCGCTATGAGGCGTTCGATGCCGTCGAAGGCGCCGCCTGCGATGAAGAGGATGTCCTTCGTGTTGACGGGGATCATCTTCTGCTCGGGGTGCTTGCGTCCGCCTTGTGGCGGCACGTTGACGACGGAGCCTTCCAGCAGCTTCAGCATGGCTTGCTGCACGCCTTCGCCCGACACGTCGCGGGTGATGCTGGGGTTGTCGCTCTTACGCGCGATCTTGTCGATCTCGTCGATGAAGACGATGCCGCGTTCGGTGGCGGCCACGTCG
>Ga0310690_10000380_pt1 | contig 98769 bp, 78 predicted proteins | sample AusTroGonzalo_MG_2_FD_207661 | JGI IMG/M metagenome (GOLD analysis project Ga0310690, IMG submission 207661) | Bovine rumen microbial communities from tropical cattle in Woodstock, Queensland, Australia - Gonzalo_04 (v2) (version 2) | ecosystem: Host-associated > Mammals > Digestive system >...
ATCGGATCCCCCAAAGCATTTTTCTTCATGATCGGGTCGCCCAAAGAATCCTTTGCCATGATCGGATCCCCCAAAGCATTTTTCTTCATGATTGGGTCGCCCAAAGAATCCTTTGCCATGATCGGATCTCCCAAAGCATTTTTCTTCATGATCGGGTCTCCAGCGGCGATAGGAGCAATCGGTTTCGGGACGTCAAAGCTTTCGACATTTATAATTTTTGTGTAGTTTAACTTGATGGCCGGAGTCCGTTTGTCGTCTTTTTTTATGGTTGGCTTAGGCGGTTCTTGGCTCTTCGGGAGCGGGACGGCGGCATTTTTTGTACGCTTTGTCCACGGTTTTTTCATCATTTCGGCGAATTTCTCATTCATGGAGCGTCTGTAAGCATCATAATCCTGCTGCATTTTCGTTTTGTATTTTTTGTGCTTTTGCTCCTGCTCTTTTCTTAATTCTTCCAATTTTTTTGCCTGCTGAGCCTGATATTCCTGAAAAGTTTCAGAATAGAGAGGACAAATCAGGAAGCAGGTGCAAACTGCGAACAAAAAAAACCTTTTCATTGGATACTCCTGAATTGAAATATTGCGGGGATCTCCATTTTTTAATTCGGAGAGAGTGTCTGGACCTACTGTTTCTGAGCGTTGATTTCCTGTGAAAGTTCGTCAAAAGCTTTTTCAGCTCTTTCAACAACAGCTTTTCTGACGTTTTCGCTAAGCTGACTCATTCCGCTGACAGCATTGGTGAATTTTTCTACATCAAGGCACATAAGGACATAGAGTGTTCCTGGATCTGAAATCCAAGTCTCTTTCTGTTCTGTTCCGGAAAGTGTCATGTCGGTGATCTGTTTTGCAACATCTTCGATGTGCTGCTCGTCGTTTGCGGCATTACCGAATTCCTCGCCGCCGGTCGTTGTTGACTGATAGTCTTTGAGCATCGACTGAACTTTTACTCCAAGCATTCTTGCGATCTCGGTTCTTCCTCTGCCCATTGCCGCAGTGCGCATCATTGAAGCGTTTCTTGAGCCGGCCGCAGATCCTACACCGCAGATCTGAGTTGATGTGCTTGCTCCGCCGAGAACCCATTTCGGAGCATTGTGAAGCTCTTTCTGCATAACTTTCCCGGTTTCTGGCTGTGCACTCCCGCACGCTGACATAACCAAAATTACTGCGAAAGCCAAAATTGTCGAAATAAGCGATTTTTTCATTTTTGCCTCCAATGAAAATAAACAATAAAAACGCAGAAACGCTTACGAAATATTTTTCAGAACGTCTCTGATTACTGTAAGGATATTATTATTCAGATTTCTTGTCCAGTTCATCAAATGACTTTTTGCCTCTTTTTCACTTCAAGAGTCAGATCTTCCGTGTTTTTTTAAAAACTGAATCCGAGTGATGCGTAAGCGCCGCCTTTTGTCGGAGCGACGGAAAGGCTGTTGAGATAGACTTTTGCCCTTTTTTCTCTTATAGCTCCGATCGGTGCCATGATCACGCCTGTTGTAAAAACGGTAGGACCTATGCATAACATTGCGATTCCGCCTCCAATCAGACCATCTCCGCCTCCATCGCTGCTTTCAATGGTTGCTGCGACCATAAGGATTATACCGAGAGTAGAGAGCCCGGCACCGATACCGAGCATTGCCAGACCGGCTTTTTTTATCTTTCTTCCGGACTCAAGGTTTTCCTGAGCCTCCGCCAGTGTCATTTCATTGTTTCGAACCGGAGCTTGATAATTGTTCGAGTCGCTGTCGCTTTTTGGATAGCTGTTTTCTTCATTGTAAGTCTCTTCACTTTTTGAGCTTCCTTTATTCTGGATCGACTCGTAAGCGGTGATGACTTTTTCCGCTATGCTGTCCAAAGCGGTACTGAGAGACTCTTCCGTTCCGTCGTATTTTTCACGCGCTCCGACGACTGTCGCCTCTTTTTCAAGGTCGATAAGCTCGGATGCGATGACGAAAGTCTGTCCGAGACGGGTGATTGTCGTTCTCAGGATCGTGTCGGCTGAGAGTGCCTGCCCGAGCTGGATCTGGCAGTTTTTGTCGTTGCACTCCTTGTAGGATTCCTTCTTCATCTCCTTTATCATTGTCTGATTCTGACGTTCAGTGGCGATGACTGTGTATTTGTTTGCGCTTATAAGTGCACCTCGCAGATATTCCGTTGCATCTGAAAGCAGCTGTTTTGATAAAGTCCCGCTGCGGTCTTCAAGCTCCATGACGGCGAGCCTGAGCTTGTCGTCGTCATCGGCAAACAATTTGAAAAAGGCGCAGATAAGAGCCAAGGCAAAACAGATTTTCTTCATTTGACCCCCAGATTATTTTTCGTCTCTGATGCAGCGGACTGAAAGAGGTGTTAATCCCCCATGCTCTTCAAGTATTCCTGCCGACGATGAGAAGACGAATCTGCCGACATAGGGAACGAATGCGATCCTGGTGGAGGACCAAAGTACATCGGAATCACCGAGTTTGCTGTGGGCGCCGGCATTGCATGTACATTTAGTGATAGACCACGAAAATTTGGAGCGCCAGCTTTTTTTGATGGGGCATTCTCCTTTAGGTTCAAGTTTCGGGCAGTTTAACGCGATTTCGCGGAATTCGCTTATATTCGGAAGCCTCCAGTCGTCGTGACCGTCTTCAACCAGGTCTTTGCAGTAGCGTTTAGCTTCCTTCAGATCCATTTTTTTAGGCGCTTTGTTTGACCAGTTGCTTGGCTTGTTTTTCAGATGGGCAATGTTTGTTTTTGCCTCTTCTGCGCAGACGCCCCTTGCTGTAAAAGTGTTGAGATACTCTTCCCATGATTCAACTGTAGATTCAGCTCGCGACTGGATACATGCCTGATTGTCCTGAAATTTGTCGCTGGATTTTTGAGTTCCTGCCGTCCTGATTTTGAAATCGGGAGTGGTGATCTCTCCGAACATTTGTGAAAGCAGATCGTAAACCGCTCCTGCAATTTCCGTTTTCAGTTTGTCGCTTTTGCCGCTCAAAACTTTTGTTGCGGCAGCCATGGTGCAGCTTTTTTCTGCGGAAGAGAGTTTCAGGTTGATGGTTTTTTTGTTCTGTCTGGTGATTTTCAGAATGGAGTTTGCACTGATCTCTTTCCCGAGTTCGCATCTCGAACTTTCATCGTAGTTAAGTTTGTGGCTCTCTTTTCTCAAACCCATCAGTTTGCGGTGTTCCGATTCGTTTGCAACAACCTCTATTTTCGAGTTCGTGATCAATGCCTCTTCGACCATCGGGAGCAGGTCTTTGCAGTTGTCATCGGCATCTAGAGCAACTCTCGGAATTGTTTTGAAGTATTTTTTTATTGCCTTTTCAACATCTTTGACATGACCGAGTTTGACGAGCGGATCGTTGTTGTGCCAGCTGTAGAGAAATGCCTGGGGAAAGTCTTTGACGCCCCATGCTTCTGCGATTTCAGTATCCTCATCACAGATCATTTTATCCGGATGCCAGTCTTTGATGCTGCAGCTGCCGTCATCGCGCTGCGGAGCGACAACGATAAGCTTGAGTGCATCGCCGTATTCCTCTTTCAGTTTTTTCCAAACCAGGATCGCAGCGTCACACGGTTTGCATCCGGTCATATAAAAGTCGACCGCAACGAGTTTTACGCCAGGTTTCCTGAGCTCTGCCTTGATTGTAGATTCATTGAATTCGCTTCTAGCATAAAGCGTTGTGAATAGCAGAATGATTACCGAAATTATAAAAATATTTTTCATGAACGACTCCATTTATTTTTCGTCTCTGATGCAGCGGACTCCAATCTGAAGAAGTTTTGATTGCGCACTGACTCCTTCAGCTGAAAATAGGACGAATTTGTGCTGGCCGTATGTCATTGCTACTGTAGTGTCTGACCAGATCGGATCAGAATCTCCCAGCTTGCTGTGTGCTCCAAGTTCGCAGACGCATTTGTCGGCTGACCACGAAAAGATGGAACGCCAGCTGTTTGTAATCGGACATTTACCTTTCGGTTCGATTTTCGGGCAGTTCAAAGCAAGAGTCCTCAATTCGTTTATGCTTGGCAGTCTCCAGTCATCGTGACCGTCTTCAACCAGATTTTTGCAGTATTTTTTTGCATGGTCAAAATCCATTTTTTCAGGAGCCTTTTTCGACCAGTTGCCGGGTTTGTTTTTCAGATTTTTGAGATTTGTTTTTGCTTCTTCGAGGCATATGCCCGTGGGCTGGAAACTGTCAATATATTCTTCCCACGAATCAATAGATGAATCGGCTCTTGCCTGGACACATGCCTGATTGTCCTGAAATTTGTCATGGGATCTCGGAGCTCCGGCCGTTCTTGCTCTGTCGCCTGGAGTTGTTATGTCACCGAACATTTGCGAAAGCAGATCGTATACTGCACCGGCAACTTCTGTTTTTAAATTGCCTTTCTTCCCGCTCAAAATTTGTGTCGATGCCGCCATTGTGCAGCTTTTTTCAGCTGAAGAGAGTTTCAGACTGAGAGTTTTATCCTGTTTAGTGATTTTTAAGATTGAATTTGCGCTGATCTCTTTGCCAAGTTCGCATCTCGACCCTTCGTCATATTTGAGTTTATGGCTCTCTTTTTTTAGGCTCATCAGCTTCTGGCGTTCCGATTCATTTGCAACAACTTCTATTTTCGAGTTCGTGATCAATGCCTCTTCAACCATCGGAAGCAGATCTTTGCAGTTTCCATCGGCATCGAGAGCAACTCTTGGAATCGTTTTGAAGTACTGCTTTATTGCCTTTTTTACATCTTTAACGTGACCGAGTTTTACGAGCGGATCACTATTGTGCCAGCTGTAGAGAAAAGCCTGCGGAAAGTCCTTAACACCCCAGATTTCTGCAATTTCGGTGTCTTCGTCGCAAATCATTTTGTCAGGCTGCCAGCCTTTGATGCTGCAGCTTCCGTCATCGCGTTTGGGAGCTACAACGATAAGTTTAAGTGCGTCGCCGTACTCCTCCTTCAGTGCCTTCCAAACCGGAATAGCTGCATCGCAAGGTTCGCATCCGGTCATGTAGAAATCGATCGCAACAAGTTTTACGCCCGGTTTTCCAAGTTCTGCCTTGATAGTGGCCTCATTGAATTCACTTCTCGCCGAAAGAATACCGAAAAGCATGAAGATAAACATAAACGCAAAAAATTTTTTCATTTTTCCTCCAGAAATTTTGACAGAATAATTACCAGACCACATTTGCAATCCTGAGATATCGAAAAACGCGATATTCTAGGTACCTTAAAAAGATTGGCAAGAATTTTTAAGAGATTCGGCAGCTGTTGTTTCCGGTTATTTTTGGCTACTGTAAATATCGCCGGGTATCGTTATAAATTTGCGGCAGTATCGATTTTCAGGTTTTTCAGCCAGATCCAGATGAAGCCGATAACAGTTGTCGGGACTATCTGGGCCGCGTGGAGTATCAGGGCGACTGCCATCCGCTGTTCGTAGGGGACGCTGAAGGATTCCAGTGCGAAAACTATCGCTCCCTGGAATACGCCGAGCCCTGCCGGTGTGGGGGCTGCAAGCATTCCGAGATTCGCTGCGCAGAGCATGACGAGGCAGCCGACGAAGGGTATTTTTACACCGAAAGCGGCTGAAATCAGAAGGTAGACCGCAAGTTCGAAGGCCCAGACGCCAAGACTCAGCGAAAATGTTGCGACGATCTTTTTCCATGAGTCGAGAGAGGCCGCACCTTTTAGGAATTTCTCGGCGAAATCGAAGAGAACTGATAGGAACTTCGGCGATTTACTTCTTAAAAACATAACAAATTCAAGCGGTTTTGACGAGAAGGCCGAGGCTAGCGCAAAGAGGAACAGAAGTGCGAAAAGAAGCGACGCCCCCCACGCCAGAGTCTTCATGTTTTCTTGGAAAGGGTAAAAAAAGAGGGTCGCCGAAAGGATGAGTGCGATGGTGAGTCCGTCAAAAACACGCTCGACAAAAACCGAGGCGAAGATTGCCGGAATGTTGATTTTGAACATTTTTCCGGCAATCGCGGAACGGACGATCTCTCCGATGCGGACAGGGAGGACGTTGTTTACTGCGTAGCCGGCGACGATTACCGGTGCCAGTTCGCGGATTTTGAAACGCCCGATGTGGCTTAAAAGCACCTTCCATCGCATGGCTCGAACGGCAAACGATGAGAGATAAACCAAAACGCCTAATGAAATGAGCAGCTTGTTTCCGTTTTTGAGGTATTCTGCAAAGCTTTTGAAGTCAAGTCCTCTGAATAAGAACCAGAACAGGACGATCGTTACAATGAAGCCGGTAGAGACTTTGAGTGCCTTTTTCGCGGAGCTGGACAATGCTACTTCCTGACGAGAACCGCCGCTGTCTGAGGTGCGAGTGTGATCTTTAACTCTCCGCCGCTGCCGACGGTGTATGTCGAGCTCCTGCCGGGGAAGACGTCACGCAGCGATGTCCCTGCCGCGAGGGCGGTCTTCATGACGGAACCCTCGAACGAGGTCGATGAGTCGTGGGATTTGTTCGTGTTCAGAACTACGACGACAGTCTCGTTTTTGTAGGTGCGCTCGAAGGCGAGGATGCCGGCATCCTCTTCATCTCCTGTATGGTCGGTCGACCAGATTATCTTGAGGTCGCCGCGACGCAGCGGTGCGTACTGGGCTCTCAGGGCCGCCATCGCCGAGATGTGTCTGAATGTCTCGTTGCTTGTATCGTATCCGCTGTTCCAGAGCGCTTCGCGGTTCGCCGGGTCGTTGCCGCCGCTGAAATTCTGCTCGGTCCCGTAGTAGATGCAGGGGATTCCGTCGATCGTGAAGAGTAGCGAGAGCGCGTTGAGGAGCGCCTTTTTGTCGGGCTGCTCGTAAAGGAAGCGCGGCAGGTCGTGGTTGTCCATGAAGTTGACCAGAAGCTGCTGCGGGCTCAGGGTCTTTCCGTCGGCGTCCTTCACGCCGGATGTCGTGCCGTAACGCGGCTCGGAGCCCTCGGGAAGTGCCGATCCGTCAGCCTGGCGGTTCCAGCGGAGGTTGAAGAGCGATTCGTAGTTCCTAGTCGATCCTCCGTATTTGAAGATTGCGTCAAATACCTGAAATTTTTGGGAGAAATAGAAGACAGAGTCCATTTCGGCATTCTGCGTGAAACTGCCGAGAAGGACATCATCGCCGTCAAAAGCTTCGCCGAAAATGAAGAAATTTTCCTTTCCGATGCTTGCCGCGTAACTGCGCATCGCCGGGGTGAAGACCTGCCAGAATTCGTGCTCGACGTGCTTGATTGTGTCGATCCTGAAGCCGTCGATGTCGAGTGCGCCGATCCAGTACTGGAAGACGGCGATGAGTGCGCTCTGGACGTCCGGACGGGTCGTGTCGAGATCCTTCAAGCCGCCCGGGAAGTCTCCCTTGACAACCTGATACCTGCTGTCCCATGTTACGGTCCTGCCCATCCTGTTGTACCAGTCATCGTTGTGGAACTCAGGCGGGTTAGGCGGTACGCGGTTGATCTCCGGCATGTAGACCCACTTGATCGGAGCGACGCCTGATTCGCCGGCATCGGAGAAGGAGCGGATCTTGCGCGGGTCGAAGTCGGGATCCCATTCGCTGTAGCGGACGATCCCCATTTTCTGCGGGTATTCTTCTGTCTGACAGCGGGTCACGCAGTTGTTGTAGCATTCGCTGTTGTCTCCTCCTGCCGTGAAGGGGGCGTTCCAGTATTCCTGGCTGCAGATGAGTTCTCCGGCAGCCTGATCCTCGACGCCGACAAGGTGAGAGCAGTAGCTCCCGCAGGTCATGTCACTGCCCATGACCATTTCGTCGGGCTGGTCGTTCTTGTTCATGTCGTAGTAGAAAAGCTGACCGACATGGTTCGCGACGATATCGAGAATGACCTTGATGTCGTGCTTGTGCAGATACTGTATCATTTCGCGGAGCTTCGCCAGATCACCGAAGTGCGGGTTGACGCCTTTGAAATCCTGCGTCCAGTAGCCGTGGTAGCCTGCGATGCCGGCATCGGAATCGACGTTCTTGACTATAGGGCTGATCCAGACTGCGGTGACTCCGAGCTCCTTGAGGTAATCGACCTTATCCATGATCCCCTGAAAATCACCGCCGTTCCAAGAGGTCAGTGATTTTTTGTTGACGTTGTGGTTGTTGTTGACATCGCCGTCGGCAAAACGGTCGGTGATCAGCTGGTAGATGACCTCGTCACGCCAGTCGTCTACATGGTTTGTGATTTCGATGTTACCCTCGACATCAGCAGTGCTGACGCAGGAGACAAGCTGGATCGAAGCCAGCAGAACTATGAGCTTTTTCGATATTTTCATGGCAACCTCAAAAAAATTACGGGAGATTTTACGAATTTGTCAGAAAAAAGCACGAAAACCGCAAGGCTAGGATTTTGACGGTTGGAAATCCTTGACGTAGAGCTGAAGAGTTATGTTGCCGCCGTAGGTGCTGATCTTCGGAAAGTAGATTATGTCAACGAGATCGCCGATCTTCGGCCGGTCGCTGTGGTTCAGGAGCCCGAAGCCGATCGCGTTGAAGATCATCGGCGAATCCTTGGCTCGGAGCTTCCAGTGAAGGTGTGCTCGGTTGATGATCGTCTGTTTCATGATCCGGACCCCCCTTGCGATGAAGTTCGGCTCGTTGTTGCTCATTCCGAATGGTTCAAGTTTGGAAAGCGCAACTACCAGATCTGGTGCGAGATCCTTAAGCGGAAGCGACGCATCGATCTCCGTCGACTGGCTCTGGACGCCGTCGTTGAGCTGTTCGGCTACGATCCTGTCGAACTCCTCCATGAAGGGCTCGATATTCTGTTCGAGGATAGTGAGACCTGCCGCGTACTTGTGACCGCCGAACTGAACGAGATAGCTGCTGAGCTGCTCCAGGATCTTGTAGACGTGGACCTCGGGTATGCTTCTTGCGCTGCCGCGGCCGACACCGTCTTCGACCGAGATCATGATCGTCGGCTTGTAGAATTTCTCCACAAGTCTTGACGCGACGATACCGATGACGCCCGGATGCCACTTGTCAGAGTGAAGGATGATCGAGTTTCTGGTTTCGAGGATGTTGCTGCTCTTGACCTGTTCCAGCGCCTGTTCGAAGATCTCGGCTTCGACCTGCTGACGGTACTCGTTGGTCAGGTTGAGCTCCTCCGCGAGCTGCTGCGCCTGCGCGAAGTTGGTGCTCTCGATGAGCTCCAGCCCCTTGATCGCGTTGCCGATCCTTCCGGCAGCGTTGAGGCGCGGCGCCATCTTGTAGCTGATAGTCGTCGGCGTGATATCCTTCAGTGACTTGACTCCGCAGACGTTTGCGAGAGCCTGTAGGCCGGGACGCTGGTTCTTTCTCATCTGCGTGAGGCCGTGCTTGACGAAGATCCTGTTGGATTCGAGCAGCGGTACCAGATCCGCCACGGTCCCCATAGCTACTATGTCAAGGTATTCGACAAGGTTCGGGAGTTCGCCGGCGAAGAAACCGTCGCGTTCGACAAGTCTCTTCATGACCATCAGAAACGTGAAGACTACACCGACTGCCGCCATGTCCTTGAACGGATATTCACAGTCTTCCCGGTGCGGGTTGACGATAGCGACGGCAGGCGGGACTTCCGGCCCGACATGGTGATGGTCGATGATGATTGTCTTCAGTCCGAGGTTCGCGGCGTAGGCGATCTCATCGATGCTTGTGATGCCGCAGTCTACGGTGATGACCAGATCTCCGGCATTCGTCGCGATCTCCTCGAGAGTATAGGTGTTGAGTCCGTAGCCGTCCTCGAGACGGTGCGGGATGTAGCGGTCAACCTTGGCGCCGAGGTGCGTCAGGAACTGGAACATCAGCAGCGTCGAGGTTATACCGTCAACGTCGTAGTCACCGTAAATTACGATTTTTTTTCTGTTCTTGATGTGCTCGATGACGATTTGAGCCGCCTTGTCGGCATCCTTGAGGAGGAAGGGGTCGGGGAGACTTTTCAGCTTGGCCTGCAAAAAGAGGCTTGCAGATTCAACCGTATCGATTTTCCGGTTGACCAGAACTGTAGCGACTGTCTTGGATATCCCAAGCGTTTTACACAGCTCTTCGACCTTATAAGGATCTGCGTCTAAAAAGCTCCATTCACCCTTCATTAAGCTGCTTTCCCGCGATTTTTGATTTGCTCAAAAAGCAGTGTGAGCGGTGCAGCGACGAAAAGCGACGAGTAGGAACCGACGATAACGCCGATGCTCATCATCAATGCGAATCCGCGGATGATCTCACCGCCGAAAACAAGAAGCGCCAAAGTCGAAAGAAGCGTCGTCACCGAGGTGAGCAGTGTTCTCGAGAGCGTCTCGTTAAGGCTTGTGTTCATCTTTTCCGCAAGGTCACGGCCTGCATTCTGATTATTTAAATTTTCTCTGATTCTGTCGTAAATGACGATGGTATCGTTGATCGAGTAACCGACGATCGTCAGAAGTGCCGCAACGATCGTGAGGTCGAACGGGATCCTGAATGCCGCCCAGATCCCAAGTGCGATCATGACATCGTGGAAAAGCGCGATGACTGCGCCGGGAGCGAACTGGAAGTTGAATCTGAAGGCAATATAAATAAGGATTGCGATAAGCGAGTAGAGGACTGCCTGGATCGCCGTATATCTGAGCTTTTCGCCGACTTTCGGACCGACGAGCTCGACTCTTACGAGGTCAGCTTCGCTTCCGGGGTTGGCCTGGTTGATGACGTTGACGATCTCATATGTCAGACCTTTGAGCATAAGTCTGTAGATGCTGCGGTCGCCGACTTTGTTGTACTTCAGGAAATCTTTGTCAAGGATCGGCACGTTGTTCGCCTTTGCAAGCTCAGTCAGAGCCTCTGTGTCGATATCCTTGTCGAACCAGATCTCGATGCGGTCGCCGACCTGAGAGTCGAAGTGGGTCTTGAGGATCTTTGCATCCGAAAATTTTGCGCCGACGGCACTGATGAAGCCGTTGATCGTTGTGTCATCAGTCGTCGAGATGTTTTTGAAGCGGACGAGATATTCGTTCGATTTGCCTTCGAACTGCTGGATGTCGGTCGTGTTGTAGGGCTTGAGGATCTCTCTGGCCTTGTCTATGGAGACGCCGTCCGCTCTGATCTGCATTTCGGTTCCGCCAGTGAAGTCGATACCGAAGTTGAAGCCCAGAACAAAGCAGAGGATGACGCTCAAAGCGACTAAAGCGGCTGAAACTATCAGTAAGGTCTTCGACTTACCGATAAAATCAATCTTTCTTTCTATACTCATAACTAACTCCTAATTATTTGTTTTTGACAGTGCGGGAAAAAAGCGGGCAGTGAGCCTTGCTGAGGTAGTTGAAAAGGACTCTCGAAACGAAAATCGCCGTGAACATCGATGAAATGATACCGATGAGGAGCGTGATCGCGAAGCCCTTTACTGCGCCCGTACCGAATTCCCAAAGAACAAAGGAGGTGATCGCAGTCGTCAGGTTGGCATCGAAAATAGCCGACCATGCCTTGTCGAAGCCGTTTTCGATCGCGGTCTCGATAGCTTTGCCTGCACGGAGCTCCTCCTTGATCCTCTCAAAAATAATAACGTTGCCGTCAACGGCCATACCGACGGTCAGAAGCATACCGGCGATGCCCGGGAAGGTGAGTGTCGCTCCGAACATAGCCAGAGATCCCATGATGAAAAGCAGGTTGAGGAAAAGCGCGATATCCGCGATTAATCCTGCAACGCCGTAATACAGGAACATGAAGACTACGACGATCCCGAAGCCGATGCTTACCGAAAGTTTTCCCTTTTCGATAGAGTCCTGACCGAGGCTCGGACCGACGGTCCTGTTCTCTTCAAAGGTAACGGGAGCGGGGAGCGAACCTGCCCTCAGAACGAGTGCGAGGTCTTTCGCCTCCTGGAAAACGGAGTTGTAGTCGCCTGCCGAATTGAGCGTGATCATCGCGCTGCCGCCTTCGATCCTTGACTGGATTACCGGTGCGCTGTTGACCTTGTCGTCAAGGACGATCGCCATTTTTCTCTTTACGAACTGACCTGTGACGTTTGCGAAAAGTTCCGCGCCGATCTTGTCGAAGGTCATGCTGACGTACGGTCTGTTCTTCTGCTGGTCGATCGAGACTCTTGCGTCCGTAAGCATGTCTCCCGTGACGTATGCCTTGTGGTAAAGCAGATACGACGTGTACTCCTTTTCGCCGCTCGGAAGGACGTTCTCTTCAAGGAGGAAGTGCGTTCCTTCGGGAGCTTTGTCAGCCAGGAATTCGCGGAGCGCGTTACGGTCTTTGCTGACTGCGTATCTGTAGGTGAGTGTAGCGCCTTCAGCGTTCGTGCCGTGTCCGACCATGAGCGTGATCCCTGCGGGTACTTCACCCTGGTAGCTGCCGAGCGGATCAAGATCTTCCGCAACGATTTTGAACTCGAGCTGTGCGGTCTGACCGATGATGCTGCGGGCTCTCTCGACATCCTTGTAGCCGGGAAGCTGGATGAGGATCGAGTTTTCGCCCTGTTTCGCAACGATCGGCTCCTTGAGGCCGAGCTCGTCGATCCTCGAACGAAGCGTCTCGAGAGTCTGGTCTACGGCACCCGTCTTGGTGTCCTGGATGTATTCGTCTCTCATGGTGAGAATGGTTTCGTTACCGTTCGTCGAGGTCCTTCTCAGGTCGTTGAAGTAGTCGATGACCTTATCTCTGAAAAGCTCCTTGTCGGCTCCGTCTCTGAGGACGATGGCGATCGAGTTCGATTCCGGTCTTACCGAAACGGTTTCGTAGCCGAGCTTGAGCTCGTCAAGTCTCATTCTGATTTCGTCCGTGCGGCGGTCAAGTCTGTCCTGGACTGCCTTGTCCGTGTCGACACTGAGAACGAAGTGGATCCCGCCCTTGAGGTCAAGGCCGAGGTTGATTCCGTCGTTGATCTTTGACAGCCACGGATTTTTCTCCGTGTCGCCGAAGGTCGGAAGAAGCATGATTACGGCAAGCACAATGACTGCCACAATAAGAATAGCTCTTGCAAGCCAGTTTCTTTCCATCGTAACTAATCTCCTTTACTAATTTTTTTCCTCGGGAGCGCCCTTCGTTACAACACCTGCGACGACTCCCTTCTGAACAGTTATAACAACTCGCGGATTCTGACAGATTTCAAGTTTGAAATCGTTCTCGAGCACCTCGGCGATACGGCCGTAGATGCCGCAGTTCATGAGAACGCTGTCGCCCTTCGAGAGCTTGCTGAGCATCTCCGCATGTTTTTTCTGTTGTTTTTTCTGCGGAAGGACGACAAGAAAGTAGAAAATTCCGAAAATCAGGATAAACGGCAAGAGCATATTTATGATGCCCATGGCACCTCCCTGTTGGGGAGCCTCTTGCGTTACCATCAAATTTCCTAGCGAAATCAATGTGTTGACAGTCAAAGCGACCTCCAATTTTAAGTCAAAAAATTAAAGCGCGAGAGTGTAGCACAAAAAATTCATTTATCAATATTATTCAATTTATTAGTTGTAGGCAACCGAAAGCTCGAGCAGGCGTTCGGCGATTTTGTCGATAGGAGTGATCTTTTTGTCGGTCGTGTTGAAAAATGTCCCCCAGCCTGCGGCAGAGGCGAGCCCCTTGCTCTTGAATTTTCTCTTGAACGGTTCGTTCCTTTCGGAGAACAGCCGGATGTCGTCTGCCGTGAAGGGGAAGACTATGTCCATCCCGACGCTTTCTCCCAGATAGTTCTTTATGACGAGAAGCCTGGAATTGAGGTCTTTGTTCGAAACGTGGGAGCTCTTTGCCTCGAAAATGTGGAGGTAGCCGTTTTTGAAGACGACGAGCGTGTCGATCTCGATGACGGTCGTCGATTTCCCGGAGAGCTTTACGTTCTGGTAAACAGAGGCTATCGATTCTCTGAGCTGCGGGTGCTCCCTGAGTGCCGAGTAGACGGCGTAGCTCACGATTTTCTCAAAAATTATCGATATGAGCGAACGCATGTCACGCGTACTTTCGCGTTCGATGTCGTAAATGTATCTCTGCTTGAAGCGGTTGAATGTCACAGTGTCTATCTCAACGCTCTTTGAATCGGAAATATCATTGATTTTGTTTGATATTTTGTCGAACAGGACCTCCATGAAGTGTCTTATGTCGCTGTCGAGCTCAGATCTGTCCGTATCTCCGGCGTGGGGATGGATCTCGTTTTTCACGAGGCTCATGATCTCCGAAAAATACCTCCTGCGGTACCTCTCTTCGGCCTCTTTATGGTCCTGGCTTTTTGACGGCTGTGAGAGTTCGCTGTCGCGTGTCATTGTCTCGAAGAAGCTCTCTACCGCTGCCCTGATCCTGTTTTTCGCCTCGTTGATTTCGGGACGGAGGTGGGGCATGACGCCGAAGATCCTCTGGACGAACTTGTCTATCTGCTCCGTTCTGAAGCTCTCAGCCATGAAGTTTTTGTATTCGCGCTTCAGTTCCAGAGTGCTCCTGATACTGTCGTATGAAGAGAAAAAAGCCCGTAAATTCATAGAGTTGCATAAAGTGTTGTAAAGCTCGTCGAACTGTTCTTCCGACTCGGCGAAGTAGTTGTTCTGCTCGTCCAGGATCGGAAGGTAGTCGGTAAGTTCCGCGCCGTAGAGCGTCAGCCTGTCCTTTAGATGCCAGTCGATCGAAACAGAGGTCTTGTGCTCCCGGAAAGACTTTTCGGCGATCTCGATTTTGTTGATTTTCCGCGTGTCGAGATCAAAGTAAACGACAAAGAAACGGAGGCTGCGCTTTGTCGTGAAGTGCTTCAGGTACCATGAGAGTATGATCCTGTGGATGCCCTTTCCGCTTGATGCGTCGAAGTAGACCTCGTCGAACGGCGTGTCGGCGAATTTCGCCTTCATCTCAGTTTTTATAAGGTTGATGATGTCGCCGAGAGAGGAGCCTTTTCTTACTTTTATGTTGACGTAAGGGATTTTTTGTTCGCCGAGCCGCGTCAGGAGCGGCAGATTCCTTTCCCAGCGGTTGTCCCGGGCAAGCTTCGTGGAGACGAAGATTATGAAGTCGGGCCGGGCCTCCTGGATGAGCGAAGCCTGAACGACCGTCTGTCTCGAAAGGATGGAAACGAGGACTCTCATTATGCCTCCTGTTCTGTTGATCCGAAACTGCGGAGCAGGGCGATCTCTTCAGCCCATTTCGTTTCGTCCGGCGTTTCAAGGATAAGAGGTATATCGTCTGTAAAAGTCTGTGAGATCAGCCACTTGAAACACTCGATGCCTATCATGCCGAGCCCGATCGACTCGTGTCTGTCAACATGACTTCCGACATCCTTTTTCGCGTCGTTGAGGTGCATCCCCCTCAGATATTTGAACCCCACGATCCTGTCGAATTCTGCGAATGTCTTTTCGCACGCTGCTGCGGTCCTGAGGTCGTAACCCGCTGCAAATGCGTGACAGGTGTCGATACAGACGCCGACTCTCGACTTGTCTTCAACTTTTTCAATTATTTCAGCAAGATGCTCGAATCTGTAGCCAAGATTCGACCCCTGACCGGCGGTATTTTCGATAACTGCCGTGACGCCGCTGGTCCTGTCGAGCGCGATGTTGATCGATTCGGCGACGCGGGCGAGGGATTCGCTTTCGGAGATCTCCTTCAGGTGGCTGCCGGGGTGAAAGTTGAGCCTGTCGAGCCCCAGAAGCTCGCAGCGCTTCATCTCTTCGTTGAAGGAATTCCGCGATTTTTCAAGCCCTTCCGGGGCGGGGTGCCCCAGATTTATAAGGTAACTGTCGTGCGGCAGGATAGATTCCGCCTGAAAACCGAATTTACCGCAGGCATCCCTGAAGGCTTTTACCGCTGATTCCTCAAGCGCCGGCGAAAACCACTGCCTCTGGTTTTTCGTGAAGAGCGCAAAGGCGCTGGCGTTGATACTGTTTGCGTTGAGCGGGGCGTTTTCCAGGCCTCCCGAGGCTGATACATGTGCACCGATGAATTTCATTTGACCTCCAAACGAATATACCGGTGAATTGTAAAGCTAAAGAAAAATTTTGAAAGATTAAGCTAAAATAAAAGATTTATTACATTTTCTTGTCGAGTTCGTAGTAGAGCGAGAGGTAGAGGCCGTTGGTCATCTGCCATTTCTTGATGACCTGGAAGTCTCTCTTCAGGTTGAACTCGTAGTAGAATGCGAGGTACTGGTTGACGTTGAAATCGACTCTTGCCTTTGCTTCAAGCTGGAAAAGGTCGCCCCAGGTGAGGTCTCTTTCCGCTCTGTCCTTGCTGTAGAAGGGCATCATGGCTCTAACCATGAGTTCGTAAGCGATCTTGTTCTGCTCAGCCATGCCTTTGAATGTGACGGTAAGCTCGCCGCCGGCATCGTAAATGTTGGTAAGCTCGGAAACTTCGCGCTCGTCGGTACCGCCGTCATCGTCAACGACGAGAGAGTCGCCGACTATAACCTCTCTGGCTGCAAGACCGAGTGCGATTTCAAGGTTTGCATACTCTTTGTCGACCGGACGGGTGAAGATACCTGCACCCTGCGTGAGATAAAGAGGAAGGCCTGAAGGGGTGAGTTTGAACTTCTTGGTGGTTCCTGATTTCTTGGTCCCTGCAACAGTGTATGCCGTTTCATCGCTGCGGTAGTCGTAACCAGGGAAGAAGTGGGTCTCGAGTCCTGCTTTCGCGTAGAAACCTACATACTTGTGGAACATCGCGTTGTAACGTGCGTCAACCTTGAAAAGATCGGATGCGATAACGAGACCGCTGAACATCGGAGTGTAGCTGAGACCCTCTTTGAGGTTGAGGTCGCCGAGGAATTCGTGGATGTTCATGACGTACTTGTAGTTGAAGACGATGTCCAGATCAGTCTGGAAATAGATACCGTCCGTTTTGCCGGAAACGGAGTGGTTGTTGAGGAAGCTGACCGAAAGTTTCGGCTTGAAGTAGATGAAGTGGTGCGGTTCAGCCGGTGCCGCCTCGGTCGAGTTCGCTACTTCGGCGTTCGCATCGGCAGCCGGAGCGGCCTCTTCAGCCATTGCGAAGAAGAAGGCGACGAAAATAAAACAGAAAATCACAAAACGACGCATTTTTACCTCCAATTAAAGTGAATGTCAGTTTTCAAGCATATTTGCTATAGATTCCATATGGTTGATTGTCAAAATGACCTTTCCGAAAAGTCTTGCGACATCGACCTCGTGATACCAGGGATGCTCTGCCGCGAATTCTGTGCCGCGCCATACAGCGTTCGTTCCGGTCACGCTGCGGATCGCTCCCGCTTTGCACGCCTCGTCGAGCTTTTCGATGGCGCTTCCGTTGAAGAAGGGGAAGGTGCAGAAGACGTCGATGTTTTCTGCTCCGAAATCCTTCAGCGTCTGACATGCAGCGATCAGCGTGCCGCCCGTTGCGATCATGTCGTCGACGATGACGACGTTGCGGCCTTTGACGTCTCCGACAAGCTTTGCGTCGATAACGACCGAAGCCTTGGAGTAGTCGCGCTCCTTGACGATCATCGCCATGTCGGTCCCGAGCTCGCGGGAGTAGTATCTTGCGGTCTCTGCCGAACCTACGTCCGGAGCTACAACGACGGTCTGCTCGGTGATGAGGTTCCTTTTGCGCATCGCCTTCATCAGTTGGTGCGAAGCGTGCAGGTTGTCGAGTCTCGCATGGTGGAAGAAGCCGGCGATCGCCTCGGCGTGTATATCGATCGTGAGGACTCGCGAAGCTCCGCTCGCCTCGATGAATGAAGCCACCATCGAAGCCGTTACGCTTTCTCGTCCCTTCCTGCGCTCCTGACGTGCGTTCGGGAACTGCGGGATAACTGCGGTGATCGTGCTTGCATCGCTGTTGTACGCGGCGTTTACGGCAGTCGCCAGAGCCATCAGGTTGTCGTTTACAGAGTAATCGCTCAACGGATCGTCCATCAGCTGGACGATGTAGATGTCCATTCCGCGGATCGGTTCGTCGATCGTCGTTTTGATTTCGCCGTTCGCGAAGTGGGTCTCAGTAGTTTTGATGTACCTGAAGTTTACGAATTTCTGCTGCAGATACTCGACCATTTTGCCGACAAAAGGCTTTCCTGAATTACATGCGATGATTCCGAGTTGACCTCTATCCAAGCTCATTTTCTCTCCTCCGGTAAAAAATAAACGTAGAGTTGAAAAAATGGTAACTATATAGTAATCAGGGAGGCTATTCAAGTTTAAATTGAGTTATGGCTCTAAGATTTTACTGTTGAAACTAGCGGAGGGGTGAGGTTATGGATTTGTCGAGGAATGTTAAAGGGGTGGCTGAGCGGCTTCAAAAATTCTGCATAGCGGTCGCAGGCTGCGGCGGACTCGGATCGAATATCGCGGTCTCGCTAGTCAGGACAGGTGTGAAAAGGCTCAAACTTGCCGATTTCGACAATGTCGAGGAGTGCAATCTGAACCGCCAGCACTTTTTTCTGAGTGATGTCGACAGACCTAAATCACCCTCTCTTGCCGCGATTTTAAGAAAGATCAACCCCGAGGTCGAGCTTGAGGTCTTCGATGAGAAGCTCGTCGATTCGAATGTCGGGCGTTTTTTCGACGGCGCGGACTTTCTGATCGAGGCCTTCGACAGCGCCGATGCCAAGCTCTGGCTCATCGACAAATGGAGCGAACTCTATCCGGACAAACCGATCGTCTGCGGCAGCGGAGTCGCGGGAATCGGCAACTTTGAAGATATCCGCGTCCGCAAAATCGGAAACATCTACCTCTGCGGAGACGGTAAAAGCGACGCATCCGAAGGGTTTATCGCTCCGAAAGTGGCCATCGTGGCCCAGCTCGAGGCTATGACTGCTGTGAAAATTATGATGGAATCAGTCGTCAAATAGGTGCTTCGACGCGAATTTCGGCTCGGTCGTTACGTTTATCCCGAGCTTTCTGAAACCTGCCGCGTCTCCTGGAGTCGGCATCAGCGTCATGTGGACGTCAGCCCCGTTGAGCATGTTGAGCTTTTCCATCGCGAAGGCTGCCGTCGGGTTGGTTATCGCGCTGATCGAGAGTGCGATGAGGGTCTCTTCGAGGTCGAGGCTTTCGCTCGTTCCTCCGAGGATGTTCTTTTTAAGGTATCCTACTGATTCGATGATGTTCCTCTGGATAAGCGGGATCTCCTTGGGGATCTTCGCCAGTGTTTTTGCCGCTTTGAGCACCAAAGCCGATGCCGTGTGGAGCAGTTCGGAGTTGCTTGCCATTATGGTCTCTCCGTCGGGGAGCTCCATCGCCGCGCCGCAGATTATCCCGTCAACACCCTTGTTGTTCAGCTTTGCGTCAAAGGCTGCCTTTTTTGCAAGCTCGACGACGTTCCTGTCTGACGGTTTGGCGCCGATCTCGTTCATTATCCTCTCCGCACGCTCGGCTGTTTCACGGTCTGCGAGCCCCATTGCGTATTCACAGGCATATTTGTAGTATCTGCGTATGATCTCCTGTTTTGCCGCCTCTTCGACGACGTCGTTGTCGATTATGCCGAAGCCTGCGCGGTTAACGCCCATGTCGGTCGGCGATTTGTAGATCGAGGGTTTCCCCGTGATCTTTTCGATGATGCGCTTGACCAGCGGGAATGCGTCGAGATCTCGGTTGTAGTTGACCGTCGCTTCGCCGTACGCCTCCATGTGGTAGTGGTCGATCATGTTGACATCCTTCAGCTCGCAGGTCGCGGCTTCGTACGCGACGTTCACGAGGTGCTTCAGCGGCAGGTTCCAGATCGGGAAGGTCTCGAACTTCGCATATCCTGCGTTCACTCCGCGCTGATTTTCGTGGTAGAGCTGGCTCAGACAGGTCGCGAGCTTGCCACTGCCGGGACCGGGCCCTGTGACTACGACGACCGGCTTTTCGGTCTCGATGTAGCTGTTTTTACCGTAGCCCTCCGAGCTTACGACGAGGTCGATGTTGGTCGGATAGCCCTTCGTGAAGGAGTGCGTGTAGACCTTTATCCCGCGTCTTTCGAGCTTGTTTTTGAAGGCGATCGCCGCCGGCTGGCCTTCGAAACGGGTTATTACGACGGCTCTCACGACTATCCCGAGGTCGGTGAAGCAGTCGATCGTGCGCATGACGTCGAAATCGTAGGAAATGCCGAAGTCCGCACGGATCTTCTTTTTCTCGATGTCGCCGGCATAGATGCACATTATGATCTCCGCGTCATCCTTGATCCGCTGCAGAAGGGTCAGTTTTACGTTCGGGTCAAAGCCGGGCAGGACCCTGGCCGCATGGTAGTCGCAGACGATTTTTCCGCCGAATTCGAGGTAAAGCTTGTTGTTGAAGAGCTTTACCCGCTCGAGGATCGCCGCAGATTGTTCGTTGAGGTACTTTTCGTTGTCGAATCCGATCCGGTGTGCCATGAGTTTCTCCATTTTATTAAAAACCTGGATTAGGACATCCGGGAATTTGCTATACCCCATTTCGGATTTAATGCAAACTCTTTTTTACAAATCCGGAAAGCGTGCTATATACATAAAAATTTTTGTGGAGTTCCCGATGACCGACAAAAAAAACAGCGATCCGAGGCTGGTCGCAAGCTCGCTTATCCGCGTTGTGCTGGACCAGTCGCTATTCCTCAACGAGCTTCTGGCGGATCTGATCTCGCCCTTCGATTTTCCGAAGCGCAGGTTCATCACCGAGCTTGTCTACGGCACGATCCGGAATCTGACGCACATCGATTTCTGGATCTCGAGAGTCTTTAAAAAGCCGCTCAAGCGCATCAACGACAACCTGCTCGACCTGATCCGGGTCTCGCTATACCAGATAATCTTCATGTCGAACCGTGAGCCGGCGACTATAGTTTTCGAGGCGGCGGAGCTCGCGAAGAGGTGCGGTAACGAGAGGACCGCCGGTTTTGTCAACTACATACTTCGTGAAATCCTGCGGCAGGATCCGACCCGCGAAAATATGGAAAAATGCTTCGACGGCAACTTCGAGGCCTTTCTCCAGACCTACTATTCGATCCCGGCATGGCTTTTTGTCAGGCTGAAAAGACAGGCTGAACGTCTCGGCGACGATATCGAGACCATGCTTCAGATCGTAAACCGTCCGCTCGGGATAACGCTGCGGGTGGACGGCGATGAGAGCGAGCGCGAAAGGGTCATCGAAAGCCTGCGCGAACGTGGGATCGAGGCCGAACCGGCGAAGGAGTGCAGGTACGCGGTCTACACCCACAAGGCGGTGAATTTTTCGATAATCAGCGAGTTCAAAAACGTCTCCATCCAGGATGAATCGTCGCAGCTTGCCGTCTGCGAGCTCGGTATCGAACCTGGCGACAGTATCCTTGATCTCTGCTCGGCCCCCGGCGGGAAGACGCTCTTCGCTTCGTATCTGACCGGCGATTCCGGACGCGTTACCGCGGCCGATGTCAACGCGAACAGGCTTACGATGCTGACGGAGGCGATCGTCAGAAACGGAAAGCGGAACATCGAAGTGAAGCTTCAGGACGGGGCTTCCTTCAACCCTGACTGGCAGGACAGGTTCGACAGAGTCCTTCTGGATGCGCCGTGCAGCGCGCTCGGCACGATCCGCAGACATCCCGAGATCAAATGGCTGAAGAACAACAAGGACTCGGCTAAGATGGCGTCGATCTCCGAAAAGATTCTGAATAACGCCTGCCGGTATGTGAAAGTCGGCGGGATCCTGGTCTTTTCTGTCTGCACCTTCACCAGAGAGGAGAGCATCGACCAGATCGACCGTTTCACGGCAGGTCACGAAAATTTCGCTGTGGAAAAGAGTTACTACACGGTTCGCGAAACATCTGAAAACAGGGATATTTTTTATATTTGCAGAATGCGGAGGACAAAATGACGAAAATCGCTCCTTCAATCCTTTCAGCGGATTTTTTAAAACTTGCCGGTGAGGTCAAGTCGATAGAGACAAGCGGCGCCGATCTAGTCCATCTCGACATCATGGACGGAAATTTCGTGCCGAACATCACCTTCGGTCCGATGATAGTCAGGCAGATCCGGCCGCTGACGAAGCTTCCGTTCGACGCTCACCTGATGGTCGAAAATCCGATACAGTACGCGCCACTTTTTGCCGAGGCTGGCTGCGAGATGATCACGCTGCATGTCGAGACGGAGCGCCATCTGCACAGGAGCCTTCAGTTTCTGAAGAGCCTAGGCGTCAAGGCTGGAGTCGCGCTGAATCCTCACACTCCGGCGGATTTTCTGCCGTATGTCGGGGACATCTGCGATCTGGTGCTCGTTATGAGCGTGAATCCGGGGTTCGGAGGTCAGAAATATATTGAAAGTGCGACGAGAAAAATAAAAGAAATAAATAACATACGTAAAGAATACGGCTTCGGCTACGAAATTTCCGTCGACGGAGGAGTAAACGACATAACTCTTCCTGCTGTTGTTGCGGCCGGTGCCGATATTCTGGTCATGGGCTCTTATTTCTTCGGAAAACCGGAGGCGGAGAGGGCCGGACTTGTCAGAAAGAGTAAACTTCAAGGCTGCTAGGAGGTGCGGAATGAGGTGTCCCGGATACGTTACCGACGAATTTTTAAGACATGTCCTGCGCGAGGATATCGGACGCGGCGACATGACGACCGACTTTGTCTACGACGGCGTACGCAGGGGGCGCGCCGTTATCAGGGCTAAGGAGGATCTGTGCCTCTGCGGGGTCGACCTGGCGGCTTACGTCTTTTTCATGATCGACGAGACGCTTGAATGCGAGATCCTTGCTCACGACGGCGATTTCATAAAAAAGGGTACTCCGGTAATGGAGGTCTCCGGAAGGGCTGATTCGATCCTCAAGGGTGAGCGGACTGCTCTGAACTTTCTGCAGAGGATGAGCGGGATCTCAACACTTTCAAGGAGTTACGTTGCCGAACTCGACGCGTCGTCAAAGACGAAAATCGTTGATACGCGAAAGACGACGCCAGGGCTCAGGACTGTTGAAAAATACGCCGTAAAGGTAGGCGGAGCGAGCAATCACCGCTTCGGACTCGACGACGGCATCATGATAAAGGACAACCACATCGTTATGGCAGGCTCTATCACAAAAGCGGTCGAGGCTGTCCGCAGGGGAGTCCACCACCTGATGAGGATCGAGGTCGAGACGACGGATCTTGACGAAGTCCGCGAGGCGCTCAAGGCGGGTGCCGACGTCATCATGCTCGACAATATGGATGAAAAGATGATGGCTGAAGCGATCGCGATCATCGGAGATTCGGCTATTACTGAAATTTCGGGCGGTGTCACGCTTGAAAAGATCAACAGGCTTTCAAAACTGAACGCAGATTTCATCTCCGTCGGCGCTCTGACTCACTCGGCAGGCTCGAGAGACATCAATCTGACGCTCGTAATCGACTAGAAAAGAAGCTCCTCCATATCGGCCGGCATAGGCTCTTCAAAGCGCATCCTCTCCTTCGTGACGGGGTGGATTATCTCGACGGCGAAGGCCCAGAGTGCAATATCAGCTCCGAACTTCACGTTCCTGCTGTACTTGTGGTCGTTGACGATCGGCATGTTCCTCGACGCGAGCTGGACTCTGATCTGATGGGATCTGCCGGTCTCCAGAAAAATCTTAAGGAGCGAACGGTTCCCGCGGCTTTTTCTGACGACTTCGTAGCAGAGTTTTGCCGCTTTCGCCCTGGGATCGCCCCTTTTCGAGACGAATACGCGGTTCGATTCGGTGTCTTTGACGAGGTAGTCTTCAAGAACGCCGATCTTCTGCTCCGGAGCGCCTTCAACGATCGCAAGGTACTCCTTTTTCCACTCGTGCTGACGGATCTGCTCGGACAGGCGCGATGCCGCCTTGGATGTCTTGGCGAAGACCATTACGCCGCCTACAGGCTGGTCGAGACGGTGAACGATGCCGAGGAAGGCCTCCCCGGGTTTGTTGTACTTCCGCTTCAAGAACTCCTTGAGCTGCGATTGAAAGTCGTTGGCGCCGGAGGAATCCTTCTGGACCGTCACGCCGCGTGGTTTTACGACAACCAGAATGTGATTGTCCTCGTATATAAGATTCAAGTGCATGATTTTATTTTTAAATTTTATAGTTAGAGTTTTTTACTTCCATTCGGCCGCATTCCACTGCTCGTCCGTGAAGATCTTGGTCGAGTAGTGAATGCCTGAGATCGCGTGGTATGTAGCGTCAAGTCTCAGTTCGTCGTTGTCGGGCCTTGTCGCGAGTGCGCCCAGGACTTTAGCCGGACGTTTTACGCGGTACATATCCTCATCTTTGAACTGCAGGCCGAGCAGGTAGGGGAGCGCGCCGCGGAGCATGTGCGTGTAGGCTTCGACGTGCGCCTTGTCGTTCAGCTCTCTCGCCAGAACGAGTGCCGGTCCGAAACCTTCGGTGTATACGCCTGTCGAGGCGAACTGCGTGTTGAGTGCGCCGCGTCTGCCGGGAACAGCATCCGGTCCGAGCGGCGGGTATCTCTTGAGCAGCCAGTCGCTCATGTCGAATACGAACTTGGCGTAATCCGGGTTCTTGTCGTACATGTAGACCTCCTGGTAAGCGCGGACCTGCCACGGAACGAAGGGCGCTTTGTTGCCGTCTGCCGTCTTCCAGTATTCGCGGTAGAAGGGGAAGGCCTTCTTCGCCGATTCGAGGACCGGAGCGTACTTCGAGATCTTGTAGTAGCGCATCAGCATGAGGATGGTCTCGCCCGGGTAGTAGAGCTGGTCGACGTCGCGCAGAGGCTTGTAGAAATCGGTTTTGAACTTGCCGTTTGGCTCCTGGAGCGAGATGATAGCGTCTGCCATCTTCTTCATGTCGTCCTTGTACGACGGATCGTTGATCTCAGCCATCGCGCCGAGCAGGAATGCTGTCCCGGCGATGCTGGAGACTTTGCGGAAGTAGGGCCAGTCGAGGTATTTGCCGCCGTGGCCTTCGACAAGCTTCGATCTGAAGACTTCGATCGCACGCTTTACGCTCTCGGTGAGCTTTTTATCCTTCCTGTCCTTTGCGATCTCGGCGATGACGAAGACGGCGTTCAGGTTGCGGAGCCCCCAGTCGTCGTTCGGTTCGAGGTCCTTGGAGACGAAGAAGGTGTACATGTATCTGCCGCTCTGTTCGCCCTCGCTGATCTGGTTCGTCATGTACCAGTTCATCGCGTTGTCGACGGCTTTGACGAGATCCTGTCTTGTCGTGGTTTCGATCGGAACCACAGTCCTCGAGAAGGCGAGCTGCCTGGGCTCCTTCATCTTGTCGCTGAAGAGGAAGTCCTGCGTTTTGAAAGCTGTCAGCTTTGCGTTTTTCCAGCCGTGTTCGGGAAGTCCGGCATCGACCGAAAGCTGCCTTACGACGCCCTCGCCGTCTTCGATCTGGTAGCGGGCGATCTGGGTCGGAAGGATCGTCGCCTTTTTATCGCCGCTCGTAAGTGAAAATCCCATCATTTCCTTCATCTTCATCGAGACGACGGCCTCCGTCGATTTGATCTCGATCTGCGAGTGGAGGACCGAAAGCTCGACTGCCGCCGGCTCCGGATCAGGCTTGATTTTCGCAAGGAGCGATCTCAGCGCGTCGGACATCTTGTTCGCCGGTGAGAAGACGAGATCGGTCACCTCGGCCTTTCTGAATACAGACGCTGCGAGACCGACCTTTTTGTCTGCCAGGCTCTGCGGGAGCGAAGAGATAACGGCTTCGGTGTCGCATCTGCCTTCGGCGAAACAGCGGACCTTCTCGGTGATGAGCTTGCCCTCTTCGAGAGAGACTTTTTCGGTGTTGTAGGCCTCCATCTGGGCGATGAAGGGTATCTCGGAACGGTTGCGGACGACATTGAAGGTCGTAGTTCCGATGACCTTTCCGTCTCTTTTTATGCGGATAGTCCATTCGCCTGCGTTGAGCGGCATCTTTCCGCGGTAGTACGAGAAGGTGCGGGTCCAGTTCTTTTCGATTTCCATATCCTTCGAGTAAATGACCTTTTTCTCGGGGTTTATCCATTCAAACAGGACGTTGTAGTTTTTGGATTCAGGCTTCCAGAAGCCGCGGAGCGCGACCTGTTCGTCAACAGTGAAGGAATCCCTCTGCTCTGAAAATTCGTTCCCTGAACCTGCGGGGACACCGACTACGAGAGACTTGAGGCTGCTGTTTACGACTGGTTCGCTAAGGTTTTGTGCCGGTAACTCGCTGGCTTTATTCGGGCTGTCGCACGAAATCACGAAAATGACCGCTGCCGCCGTCAAGAGCGCGAGCTTGAATTTTTGTTTAAGCATTTTTTCTCCTTTAAACAAGTAACAGGCAAAATAGTCGTTTATGCTAACAATAAATTTAGATAAAGCAATTGCTATTGACGGTGCGCAGGCTAAAATCAGCGGAACTTGTGAATTGGAGGTCCTGTGGAAAAGAAGAGACAAGTTGCGGTAATCGATGTCAGCGCGTTCATTTTCCGCGCCTACTATGCGATACCGCCTATGACATCCCCGGCCGGCGAGGCCGTGAACGCGCTTTACGGCTTCATTTCAATGTTTTTCAAGGTCGCTGCGAGATTCCCCGGCTACACCTTCGTAGCGGCTCTCGACAGCAGGACCGAGACTTTCAGAAAGGAGGCTTATCCGGAATACAAGGCGAACCGCAAAACGCCCGAACCTGAGCTTAAATCGCAGTTCGAAAGGATCGGAATGATCCTGGAGGCGCTCAATATACCCGTCTTCGCGAAGGACGGATTCGAGGCAGACGACGTGATCGCCTCGTTTGTCACCGCGCACCCCGAGCTCGACATCACGATCATCTCGTCGGACAAGGATCTGATGCAGCTCGTGACCGAAAAGACGCTGATGTTCGACGCCATGAAGGAGAAGTTCATCGACATTCCGGCGGTCATCGAAAAGTACGGTGTCGAACCCTCTAAGATGCTGGAACTGCTGACGCTTACCGGCGATACGTCCGATAACATCCCGGGTGTCCCGAAGGTCGGTCCGAAGACTGCGGCGAAACTTCTGAACGACTACGGTTCAATCGAAAAGATATACGAATCGGTCGATTCTCTGACTCCAGCGATGAAGCAGAATTTCCTGATGAGCCGCGAACAGCTGAAGCTCTCGAAATTCCTGGTCCAGCTCAATACTTCGATCGAGTTCGGGTGCTGTGACCTTTCACCGTGGCACGGCGTAAACAGAGACAAATTTCAGGAACTTGTATCGCTTTTCGGCTTCAGGTCGCTCGAGAAGAAGGCTGAGATCGCGGGTTACGCTGAAGATATTGGACCCACCGGAACGGCTGAGCCGGCATCAGCCCCTGAAACATCGGAAAATGCCGCTTCCGAATCCGGAAACATGACGGCTTCCCTGCCGGTAACGGACTGGAATAGTGGAGATCTTCTGATCGGAGAGGGCGACGTGCTCTTCGGCGCGATGCTCGACGGCGATTTTTATGCCGGCAGAGAGGGTCTGTTCAGAAAAGCCGCTCTCACGGAGCTCGAGACCGGGACAAGCCTCTATTCCTTCGCCGTTAAGGAGTTTCTGGACGCCCCCTTCCCGAAAAACGTAAAGATCACCGACCTGCAGATCGCCTACTTCTGCCACAACAGCGGCGAACACGGCTACTCGGCTGACGAGATCGCGAAGCTGATCGGTTTCGAACCTGCCCCGAGCACCTCTCACGAGGCGTTTTTCGCCTTTTTGTCGGCTCTGAAGTGCAGGATCGGATCGATGCCGGACAAGAGCTTCCTCATCAATGAGATCGAGATGCCGCACCTGGAAGTCATCAGAAAAATGGAACAGAACGGCATAAGGGTCGATCTATCGAAGGTCGGAAGGATCAAGCAGGAGTTCAACGACAGGATCAACGGCCTGACGCACCGTATGTTCGAGGCTGCCGGCGGCGTTTTCAACCCGAATTCGCCGAAGCAGCTTCAGGAGATACTTTTTGAAAAGCTCGGCCTCAAGGGGGTCAGGAAGACGAAGAACGGCTACAGCACGGACCACGCGGCGCTGACTGCGCTTGCCGAAAACAACGATTCGCCTCTTCCGAAGCTCATCATCGAGAACCGGATGTACTCGAAGCTGGTCTCGACCTATCTCGTGCCGATCTCTCAGCTTACCGACGACGACAGACGCCTCCGCACCTCCTACATCGTGACTTACGCCGCGACCGGCAGGCTTGCGAGCAGGGATCCGAACCTCCAGAACATCCCGACGCGGACGGAGGAGGGAAAGAAGATCCGCGAGCTTTTCGTCGCGGAGGAGGGCTACAGGCTGATTTCGCTCGACTACAGCCAGATCGAGCTCAGGATCCTTGCAGCGCTCAGCGGCGAGGAGAGCTTCATCGAGGCCTTCAACAGCGGAAAGGACATCCACCGGCAGACGGCTGCTACCATCTTCAACGTGCCTCCGGACGAGGTCACGGGCGCGATGCGCAGCAACGCGAAAGCGGTCAACTTCGGCATAATCTACGGGATGCAGGCCTACAAGCTTTCGATGGATACCGGTGTCGATATTTCGTTCGCAAAAAAGTACATCGACGACTACTTCGCCCACTATCCGAAGATCAAGAATTTCATCGATACGACGATCGAAAACGCCAAGCGCGACGGCTATGTCGAGACTCTTTTCGGCAGACGCCGCTACATCACCGAGTTCGAGAGCTCCAACCGGAACATCATCAAGTCGGGCGAGCGGATGGCGGTAAACACGGTGATCCAGGGGACGGCAGCCGACATCATCAAGCTCGGCACGATCGCGGTCGACAGGATGCTCGGCGAAAGGTTCCCGAAGGCGCGGATACTTCTTCAGATCCACGACGAGCTCATCCTCGAAGTGCCGGAACCCGAGTGCGGTGAGGCGGCAGGGCTTGCGGCCGAGGCGATGATCGGAGCTGGGCACGGCCTGAAGGTCAGATTTGACGTAAACTACTCTGCCGGCGATTCGTGGGCAGAACTTAAATAGGAGGAACATGAAAGAGATCGGATACTTGATTCTGGGAGCCGGGCTCAGCGGGCTTTCGGCGGCTTACCATCTTAACGGCAGGAACTTTCTCGTCGTCGAGAGGAGCGACCATGTCGGCGGGCTCTGCACGAGCGAAAAGAAAAACGGCTTCACATTCGACCAGACGGGCCACTGGCTCCACACCAAAACGCCAGAGGTCAAGGCTCTCGTCGCGAAGCTTTTCGGAGATGATCTGATCGAAGTCGTCCGTCGGACGCACATATTTTCGCACAACGTCTTCACGCAGTACCCGTTCCAGTCGAATACCTACGGACTGCCGGTCGATGTCGTGACGGAGTGCGTGCTCGGCTTCGTCAAGGCCTACTACGAAAACGACAAGTCACGCGCTTCTGAGAACTTTTACGAGTGGTGCATGGCCTATCTCGGCGAGGGTATCTCGAAGCACTTCATGATCCCGTACAACACGAAGATCTACACCGTCCACCCGAAATTCTACGCCAGCCACTGGTGCGACTTCTACATCCCGAAACCTACGCTGGAACAGGTTATCGCAGGGGCGGTGACGGCTCCCGAACAGAAGAATGTCGGCTATAACGCGACCTTCAGATACCCTGTCATGAACGGGATCGGTGAGCTTCCCAAACGTCTTTTCGACTGTTGCGAAAAGGATAAGTTCATGTTCAACACATACCCTGTTTCGATCGACGCAGATGCGAAAACGGCAAGGCTCTCGAACGGCGAAACAGTAAAATACGAACATCTCGTCAATACGATACCGTTGAATAAATTCTTGAGATTACTGGAAAATAAACCGTGGGCGCATGAGATGGCGGATAGATTCAAAATAGCAAGCGTAAGCTATTTCAACGCTGCTTTCTCAAAACCGTGCGGACATCCGGGACACTGGTTCTACATCCCAGAGGAGAAGTTCATGCCCTACCGCGTGGGATCGTTCAGCAACATCTACAGCCGGCTTGCGCCTGAGGGAAAGGGTTCCGCCTACATCGAATACACGCACCAGGGCGACAGCTGCGACGTGGAGCTTTTCCGCGAAAAGTCGGTCGAGCTGCTGCTTGCGATGGGGCTGATCTCGTCGGAAAAGGATATCGAATTCATGGATTACCGTAAAATCGAGAGCGGCTACGTCATCTACCACAAGGAGTACTTCGACGACATGAAGTTCGTCAGGGAGTGGTGCCGCGAAGCATCGGTAGCCCTCGCCGGAAGGTACGGAAAGTGGGAGTATGCGGCGATGGAAAACGCCATCATCGACGGAATGAACGCTGTCGGTCTGGACGTGAAATATTAGGAAAAACCGATGAAAATCTATCAGGTCGGCGGCTCTGTCCGCGATGAGATCCTCGGGATCCCGGTGCACGACACCGATTTCGTGGTGGTCGGTGCGACTGTCGGGGATTTTATGCAGAGGTATCCGAACGCCCTGAAGGTCGGTAAAAGTTTTCCCGTTTTTCTTGTCGACGGCAGCGAGTACGCCTTTGCCAGAAAGGAGCGGAAGAGCGGGACAGGCCACTGTGCCTTCGAGATCACTGCCGACCCTGACGTTACTCTTGAAGAGGATCTCAAACGCCGCGACCTCACCGTCAACGCGATCGCGAAGGATCTTGAAACGGGTGAGCTGATCGACCCGTTCGGCGGCATACAGGATATCGGAAAAAGGCTTCTCCGGCATGTTTCTCCGGCATTCGCCGAGGATCCGCTGCGGGTCTACCGGGTTGCCAGATTCGCTGCCAAATTCCCGGATTTTTCAGTTGACGGAGAGACTGTTTCTCTGATGAATTCAATGGCTTCGGAACTCTCTTCCCTTTCGTCGGAGAGGGTGTGGGGCGAGTGCGAAAAGGCTCTCGGATGCCCGGGTGCGAGCCGCTTCTTCCGCGTCCTGAAGGATGCCGGGCTGCTTTCGTACCACTTCAAAGAGGTCGGGAATCTCATCGGCGTTCCGGCCGGACCGGTCAAATACCATCCCGAAGGCGACACCTTCAACCACACTATGGATGCCTTGGACAGGCTGTGCGCCTCAGGCAGCAGGGACCCTGTCGTAGCCTTTGCGGTTTTGTGCCACGACTGGGGCAAAGCATCGACCGATCCTGCCCTCTATCCGAAGCACCACGGTCACGACATTGCCGGAGTACCGCTGATCGAAGCCTTTTTCAAAAGGATGAAGGGGATGCCGGCGGAATACAGGAAGGCTGCTGTGATAACGGCGGAATTTCACATGAATGTCCGTGATCTGCGGGCGATGCACCCTAAAAAGGCAATCAGGTTCATCCTTAATGTTTCAGCATTTCCGGGCGGCATCGACGGTTTTTTCGATTCGGCGAAGGCCGATTTCGAGGGTGAGATCGAGGAGGAACGCAGGTACGCGAAGATGTTCGAACCCGTCTTCGGGCTATCTCTGCCGCCGGAGTTCCGCAATCTCGGAAGGGAGAGCGGCGAAAAACTTATGGAGCTCAGAGTCAGAAAATTCTGCGAGATCAGAGATAGGAACAGAGATTCTTTTAATTAACTCAAAACGGTGCGCTCGGAATAGAGCTCTTTGGAGATCTTGACGAATGCGGAGACGACATCCGGGTCGAAGTGCGTTCCGGCGCCTTCGGTGATGATCTGCATAGCCTTTTCGTATGTAAAGGCCTTTTTGTATGCTCTCTCGGCGATAAGTGCGTCAAAAACGTCTGCAACGGCCATGATCCTGGCTGAAAGCGGGATCTGCTCGCCCTTGATCCCGGAGGGATATCCGCTTCCGTCCCACTTTTCGTGGTGGTAGTGCGCCATGTCGATCGCCTCGTTCAGATAGTCGCTCTTTACAGCGGCGGTGTCCGCTATCTTCTGGAGGATCTTGTAGCCCTCTTCGGCGTGAGATTTCATTATCGCAAACTCATCGTCTGTCAGGCGTCCCGGCTTGTTCAGCACGAGGTCGGAGATCTTGATCTTGCCGATATCGTGGAGCGGGGCGGAACGTGAAAGAGTCGAGATGTAGTCATTGGTAAGCTCTTTTTCGTGGATATGCTCCTTCTGCATCTCCTCCGCGATCCTGCGGACGTAGAGGGCCGTCTTCTTGATGTGGTCGCCCGTGTTCTGATCTCTGGCCTCGACCATCTCTGCGAAACCCATGATGATCTCCTCCTGCATCTCGCTGATCTGTTCAGCCTGCTGCTTGACCTCGTCGATGTACGCGACAGAATCGCGGGCCATCTTTGAAAGTGCGATGTAGAGGTTTTCGATCTCGTCAAAGGTGTTGATCTTCAAACTTTCCATGTAGGCGAGACTCTCGCTCTGCTTGTTTTCGGAGTTGAAGGCAAATTTCAGGGATGCGTTCGCCATAGCGTTGACCGGTATGATGATGCCGCGTTTCGCAAGCTCCAGGATTATGCTCATTATGATGATCGAAATCCCGAAAAACAGTGAAAGGGTCTTTATGAAAAAGACTGCGTCGTCACTTACTATCTGCTCCATCGAAACATCGGCGGCAACATACGCAACCACCTTGTTTTCTTTGTTTTTTAGCGGTTTGTAAACGGTGAGGAGCCAGCCGTATGTGTCATCCGTTATGATCGGGTCGATCTCGCCGCCTTTGAGGAGCGTCGGGATATTGTCGGCGAACGATTCGTCGAACGGCACGACTTCGCCGACTTCAGATGCCTCAAAGCCCTCGACGTCAAGGTCGAAAACGACGTGACAGCCGTCGGGCAGGATCTTGTATACATAGATGAACTTGACCTGTTCGAAGCTGCCTCTTATGTTGTAAAGATTGGTTTCCGTCTCAACGTAGTCCGCGGCATTGCGGCCTTCGGCCAGAAACCGGTCTACTGAATCGGCATCGATAAGAGAGGCCGCCGTCGAAGTGACACCGACTGCGATATCTGTGTAGTTGCGGATAGAGACTTCCCTGTAGAGGAAAAATCCGATCAGGCAGGCGAGCGCGCCGAGAACGATCTCGGCGATAACGACCATCGAGACGACCTTCTTGAAGAGCGAGTAGCGGATGATTTTGCTTTTGACTTCGCTGTCGTAGTAGGCTTTTACCTGTTTATGGCAGATCTTCCTGATCTTTTCAGGGATAAATCTGTAGGCTGCCAGGGCTGATGCTACTACAAGCGATTTATCGACCAGGTCCAGAAGGAAATCGGAAAAGAGCTGGACAAGAAACTTGCTTTCTGAAAAGCCTGATGCCCAGATCCTGTTGACGAGCGGGGCCGAGATGCCTTCACCGAATCCGAAACCGTAGAGGAACCATGTCAGGACCGAACCGAGACCTCCGCCGATAATCGAAAATGTGATGATCGCCAGAAAGATCCCGGGAATGGAGCGGAAATATTTTTTACGCTGAAAATAGGCGGCAAAAACGGCGATCAGGATGCTGATTATGCCGTAGTAAAGAGTGTCGATACTGGATATCCCGTTGATGGCGTTGGAGAAAAATCCGACCATTATGGCGGGGTTCGCTCCGCCGAGCATCGCTGCCAGGATCGTTCCCAGAGAGTCCAGGTAGAGCGGTATTTTGAAGTAAAGTGCCAGATTCGCCAGAATGAGATTCAGAGAGACCCCTGCGCATATTTGCAGAAGAGTGTATTTGAACTCGCTTATCCTTTCGTGTCTGTCAGGGGTAACCGCCATCGCTGCCTCTTTTCAAAATCAGGTATTAAACACAGAAACCAGCCGTCTGAACGGCTTTGCGGCAGAGAGTTTACTCCCTTTTTCCGGCAATTAAAAAAAAATATACTGGAGAGAAAATTTTACATAGATTCCTGTCTACCTATAATTTTTCATTTTTTGAGGTAGGGAGCTCGCTTGAAAAAATCGGTCGCCTTCAAGGTCGGGTTGTTTCTGACACTTTCGCTTTTCTTCATCGCGGCGGCGCTGGTCTATATTCTGGTCAGAAAGGGCGTTTTCAACGAATACGCGAACTACACTCTGCTTTCTGCTTCCGGTGACGACATCTCTGAGGGTATGTCTCTTCTCTTTTCGGGTTTCGAGATCGGGAAGGTGAACCGTCTGAAGCTCAACGACGAGGGGAGTGTCGTCATAACTGTCAGAGTTTCGGAGGATCATGCCGGAAGGATCAACAGAAGTTCGGTCTTCACTCTCGAGCGTCCTCTGATCGGCTCGGCGAAATTCGTTGTAACGACTCCGGATTTAAAAGCGCAGGCGGCATCGGAAAGCGATGTCTTTCAGGTACAGACAGTCGATGACATCAACATGCTGATTAAGAAACTCCAGCCGATGCTTGAAAAGATCGACACGATAGCTTCAAACATAGACAGCCTCACGAGCGCCCAGAGCAACCTTTCGAAGACGCTTGCGAACACGGAGAAAATCACGTCGAACCTCGCGTCGAAGCACGGACTGATCGAGATGCTTTCGGGCGACAAGGTTTCATCCGAGAAGTTCAAGGAGAGCATCGACCACGCCAACAATTCGCTCCTGGGGGTAGAGAATCTGATAAATTCGGCGAACAAAACCGTCGAAACGGCGAATGTGCGGCTGTTCGAAAAGGACGGAACGGTCGACCGGATCAACGATATCGTCACCGATATCAATGCAAAGATGGTCGAGCTCGACAAGCTTATCAATTCTCTCATCAAATCGGGCGAAAACCTTCAGGAGGGGACGCAGGATCTTGATGTCCTGAGGAAGGATGTCGATATGATCATCAACTCGATCAATTCGATGGTCAAGGATGTCAGGAACGCTCTGCCGATCAGTCAGGAAAAGGAGATAAAGCTGCCATGAAGTATTTGATTTTATTGATATTGACGATTGTTTCGGCAGTTTCGTGCTCGTCAAAGCCGGTACCTGCGTGGCAGCAGGATTCATACGTCAGCATGGAAAGCTACATCGCCAACTACCTGACAGGGAACGGAAAATTCGCTGAGAGACATTTCGAAAAGATGGTCGATGCCTTGAAGATGACGACCGATCCCGACGAGGTCGTTAAGGCCTATCTGCTCAAGTGCTCGCTTGAAAGGGCGACCTTTGTCGAGAGCGGGTGCGGGGAGCTCCAGGAATATTTTCCGCTCCTTCAGGATCCCGGAAATATCGAACTTTATTATTTCCTTTCCGGCGCGTCGAAGTCGTCCGGCGATTTTCCGGAACGATACCGCAAGGTCTATGAAGCCGTCACAGGCAGGTGCGATACCGGGGCTTTGAACCAGCTTCTGAAATCGGAAAAGAGTCATATCGCACTCATGGTTTCAACTGCGTATGCCGTGAAAAACGGCTGCTACGATGCCGAGACGATCGGTATTTCGCTTAAAACCGCCTCGAAAAACGGCTGGTTCGTCCCTGCTGTAAAATACCTTGCGATCCTGCAGAGTTACTACGACAAAACGGGTGATGTCAAAAACCGCGATCTTATAAAAAAACGACTTGAATTGATGTTGAAACGTGATAATCAGGAGTATTAAACAAATTCGGAGGAGAGAATGAATTTCAGAACATGTCTGATTCTTGCCATTTGTGCGGCTTTTATTTCCTGCGGAACGGCTGACAGCAAGTCTGAGCCGCAGAACGGCGGCGATCCGGCGAAAAAGTCGGAAAAAACCGTAAAAAAATCTGAAAAAAGTCAGAAGGCTTCAAAGGACGACCCCGACGGTTTTGTCGAGGCGATCCGCAAAAACGACAGTTCGGCGATAGAGAGCTATCTCAAGAGCGGCGCCGACGTGAACTCCAAGAACAAAAGCGGCGTCTATCCGCTCCACTGGGCTGCCGGGAACGGAAATCTGGAGCTTGTCAAAAAGCTTGTCGAAAAGCACGCATACGTCGACGTTATGGACGGTTACCGCGATGAAACTCCGCTTTCGTGGGCTGCCAAGAAGGGACATCTCGACGTTGTAAAGTATCTCGTCGAAAAGGGTGCTTCGGTCAACAATTCCGACCGCTACAAGGAGACTGCCCTGATGGATGCGGCCCGCTACGGCCACAACGAGATGGTCCTTTTCCTGCTCCACAACAACGCGAAGATCAACGATGTCACTGTCGACGGCATGAGCGCTCTGATGTTCGCCTGCCTCAACGGTCATGAAGATGTCGTGAAGACTCTTATGGAGTACCGCGCCGACATCAACAAGATCCACTACAAAACGAGTAAAACCGCTCTCGGATACGCGAAGGAGAGGAATTTCAAGTCGATCGCCGACATCATTTCACATCAGGCGAAGGTCGAGGGAGATCTCATAAAGAGACCGGCAAGGCCCTCCGACACGCAGTATGTCAACGAGCCGCCGGAGCTTGAAGAGCTTCAAAAGGCGTGGGCAGGCAGAGAGGATTACCTCCCGGCTACACTCGAGGCAAAGCACGTCATGTCGCACATGAACAAGTTCCTCCCCGATATCGTACAGTGCTATCACAGCAGATACGATCAGGGCGACAGGAACATGGCTGGAACGATGGAACTTCAGCTCAGAGTCGCAGGCAGCGGCGCCATCATCGACATCTATTTCACCACAGAGAAGTATCAGTCCTCTCTCTTCGGAGACTGCATCATCGATGCGATAAAATCGCGTTCTTTCCCGCAGTTTTACGACGGACAGATCGAATTCAAATACAGTTATTCAATATAGTCTGAAAGCTTAGTTCCCGAGCCAGTTCCTGACATCGGACAGGAATTTCTCCGGCAGGATGACCGGTACGCTGTGAGGAGCCTCAGGGTAGAAGGGGAAGGTGACGTACGCATTCGAACCGTCCGTGAATCTGACGGTGAAGGATTCATCTTCGATATCTACATCCGAAACGCCGTCAATGACGAATTTTTTCAGGCAGAGCGGGATCGCCTTCGCGTAGATGATGATGTCCTCTTCTGCGTTCGTTATGAATGTTTTGACGCCGCTGCGGAGGTTCTCAAGGAACATTTCGCCGTTGAAGCTTTCGTAGTGATGGTTCCTGAAAGCCAGATGCGCTGCGTAGTTCAGGCTTACGAAGTGGATGTCGTACCTGTTGAGCTCGCCGAAGGTCTCTTCCAGATTACCGCGGATAAGGCCGAGCGGGATCTGTCTCGTATAGCGGAGGACCGAGTATTTCGGAAGCTGCTCCGTCAGGGTCTCAAGGTCGCTTTCGTTCGTGCCGTACCTGAAGGCGTTTTTCCGTTCAGATGCGTAGAGCTTGTCGATTTTGCGCGGATCGTTAAGAATCAGAGCCTCCCAGAGGTCGATATCCAGCATTTTGCGGGCGCCGATGTTCGTATATTCGGTCAGCCAGTCGCCCTCGCGGCGGTATGCGTATACATCGCGGTCAGCCCTGGCGAGATAGTAAAGCGCGTTGTTGAACGGGTCACAGCTGCCGTAGTGCTGTTCTCTGCAGGGCGTGAAATCGATCCCTGTTTCGCTTTCGACTTCGTACAGCGGGCTTCCCTGCTCTTCAAGAAGGTCTCCGGCTGTTTCGAACTGGGTCTCGCCGGCGACAAGCGGTTCGATCAGGATCTGGTGGCCGAACTGCTGTTTCACGGTCTCCTGTTCGGGCATCCCGGTGACGGAACTGTCGATTTTTCTGAAGTGGGCGGCAATTTCATCGAAGAGCGGCTTGTCGTAGAAGATCCTGCCTCCTTCAGCGTAGTCGGCAACGTTCAGTAGAAGGTTGATAATCGCCGTCGTGCGTGTCCCGCCGTAGCTTTCGCCCGTCATGATGACCGGGTTCGCCATGATCTGCGGGTGGCTGTCGAGGAAGCGGAGGATGACTCTGATAAAGTCGGCTGCATCCGCGAATACGTTAAAGTTGTCTTTCGAGAAGTAGGCCTCTCTGGCCGCAGTGCTTTCTACATTTTCGATCTCGGCGAACGAAAAGCCCGTCTGCCTTGCATCGATGTAGAGGAGGTTCCCGATCTGGTTCCAGTTGGATTCGTTTTCGGTGACGCCTGTTCCCGCATAGGCCTGATCTGCTGTCATTTTTGCCGTGTTGTAGGTAAAAAGTATGCTCGTAGCACCGCCGGGACCGCCGTTGTAGAAGACAAAAAGCGGTTTGCTCTCCGGGTTTTCGTCTGCTGGCTGGAAGTTGTACCACATATTGGCCGTACCCGTTTTGCGGTCGACGTTGTCGAGTTTGTAGTTAATCTCCTCAAGTGCGATGAAGCCTGACTCAAATTCCAGGGTCGCTTCCGTATGATCGCTGTCTCCGTCTGGTACGGGCGGATTCGGGTCGTTGTCCGGATCAGGTTCGCTGCCTGTGTCGGAATCTTCGTCGATCGAGATTTTGTCCTGATCGCCCTCTTCAACGGAGTCAACGTCCGTTTCAGAAGGGTCAAGGTCGGTTTTGCCGTCCTTGACGTCCTCGCATGAGATCAGAAAAAGGAGCGCTGCAACTACAAAAAAAGCCGTTTTTTTCATGAAGCCTCACATAAAAAAAAAGCCCTCATTTCTGAGGGCGTTAAAAAAAGAACAAATCAGTTATGCTGAAATTGCTCCAGTCGGGCATGCTGACTCGCAGGCACCGCAGTCAACGCAATCTTCACCGACTTCGTAGGAAGCCTCGGCCTCTTTGATAGCCTGAACTGGGCATTCGCCGGCGCAAGCACCGCATTTTACGCAAACATTGGGATCAATCTTGTGCATTTCTGCCTCCAAAAAAAGTGTTAATGAACAAAAACCGTGGAAAAATATTAAATCTCAAATACCGCTGTTTGTCAAGAGTGAAAACGGTCCGGACTATTCGACCTTTATTTTGGAGAAATCCAGGTCCTTCTGGCGTACGACGCCGCTTTCAAGAAGCTCTTTGACCGATTTTTTCTGGCCGCTTTCAAAGAGAGTTACCGACTGGATCGTTTTCAGGCGGAGGAAGAACATGCTCTGACGGCAGTAGTTGTCGTTGGGGATATCGAATGTCTGTGTCATTGCGATCAGATAGAAAAAGATCACGAGGACTATAACTGTGAATGTCCTGAATGAGTAGATCGCAATGTTCTCGAGCACCGTTTCGACCCTCGATTTCGATTTCAGAGACCACTTTTTTTCGGCGAAATCGGCAGCCGCCATCGAGAAGAACCGGAAAAAGTCGTATTCGGTCATCAGGAAGCTGTGTATGAATGATTTTCTCGGCGAAAGGTAGGGTGTCGCCGCTTCGCTGGAGATGACCTCCGAGTAGAGCGAATCGGTCAGGATCCTGGTCTCTTCAGGGTATCTGGCTATCGTCTGCTCGATCGATTTTATATCGTTCATAGAGACCGGTTTGATCCCCTGTACTTCGTTGACATTTATACGCGATTCAAAGATGAAGTTGCTGTTTTTATTGAGGATGGCTTTGATAATGTGCCTGCGTACGACGGCGTTCATTATCTTCGAGTAGACCATGATCGATATTTTCCCGTCATCGATCAGAGTCTCCAGAAGGGTCTTCATTACCGTATTTTTTTTGCGCTCGCTCTTGATGATCGTTTCCATCGAAATGATGCCGGAATTCTTGATCATGTCGAGCGCGCAGTGCTCGAGGCTGTCCTTTGAGTTGTCCGCGTAGATCAAGGCACCTTCGCGGAAAAAAAGGCGGTATTCCGTGCTGTTGTTCGTGATTTTGAGGATGCCGTTGTACTTCGAGATCTCGATCTCGGTGACGATGTCCAAAAGGCTTCTGTCCTCGAGGGAGCCTGCCATCAGAACGTAGCTGCTAGGAATTTTTTCGATTATCGCTTCTCTGACCATCCTTATCTCCTTTCTACCAGGAAGGATCTGAGCGCCGCAGTGAGATAGATCAGTGCGAGCAGAACTGCCGTGGTCGCTGCTACGAAACCGACCTGGACCGGATGCTTTACGGCGAGTTCAAGCGGACTCGCAAGCTTGAAATATGCAAAAAATAGCGAAGCTGCAAGGTATGTGAAGCCTTCAAAAGTCCTGTTGACGTAGATAAGCCCTCCGCCAGGGATCAGGAAGGTGAAGATGTAGAAGAAGATCGTCCGGCGCCTGAAATAGGTGTAGCGCTGCGCTTCGTAAATCTCGCGTTCTCCGCGCTTGAAGAGCGACGAATCAGCCTTCATCAGCTTGCAGACGGCGCAGACATCGGTGATCCCCGGGTTGCACTTCGAGCAGATGACCGCACCGCACTCCTCACAGCGTGAGATCTTGAGTTTGTTGAGGTATGAAAGCGTTATCGCGTGGATGAAAAGTGCGTAGAAAAGGATCCCCAGAACAAAAATCAGGAACTTCGCCCTGTTTTCTCTGTAGGATAGGTCAGTCCCGTAGCAGAGGTGCTGCCACACGGCGGATGGACTGGGGAGCTTGATGAAGGGGTAGACGAATTCTGCAAAGCCGACAGGGTGCCTCAGCTCTGGCGGGATCGCGGCTTCATCGGGGTCTATCTGCGCCTCCTGAAGAACGCGGACCATGTTGTAGCCGATACTGATGTCGTTCGAGGCTTCGTAAGCGGCCTTGATATACTCTGCGCCCTCCTTCTGCTTGCCGTAAGAGGCGAGCGAAACTCCGATAACGTTCCTCATGGCAACGGCGATCTCCGGATTTATCTCGTCCGAAAGCCCCTTCTTGAGGTAAAATACGGCGCGGCTGTAGTTGCCCTGGTAAAAATACGAAAATCCCTTGGCTATATTGCCGCCGGGACTCTTCTCGTCGATTTCGCTGTCAAGAAGATCGGGGCTGTAGATCGCGTTGAAGTTGGTATAGGCTACATCCGGATCGTTTTTGAACTCGCTGTTGTTGACCAGCAGGATCTGCGAGCCGGCGAACAGAAGATAGATGAAGAAAAGGAAATTGAGGATGAAACGCTCTCTGCTGGTAACGACATTGCTGTAGAAGACGATCAGCGGGATGTACAGGAAGAGCGCCTGCTGGAAACTTCTGATCAGGACGTATCCGGTTATCACCAGCGCTACAAGAAAGGCGATCGAGTAAAACTTCGAGAAGCCGAAAAGGTGCCTGTAGCGGTGCCTCAGCAGTGAAGTGTGTCTGAAGGTCATCAGGATGATGAAGATCCAGAAGGATATCGTCACGCATCTGAGCAGGTCGGAGAGAAATGTGTAGATCAGCGCGTCTCCGAAAGAGGCCCGCAAGGCTCCTTTGAAGAGGGCGCCTATCTCTGAAAAGATCCTGCCTATTTCAAACGGAGCGTGGCTTGCCAGCCGCATGAGATAGTGCGAATGGACTTCGACCAGATCGTTCGGTGAAAACTTTTCAGCCAGATCAACGGCGGTAAGCTGGATCGCCGGATCCGATTCCATCGTCGATTTGATGAGGTAGAGCGAGCAGCCGAAGCAGTTCGGGATATTCCTCTGCCTGTTTGAAACCAGATATTTTGTCGCGTTTTTGACAAGCATTTCGGGAGATTCTGCCAGAAGCGCCTCGTCGATGTCTTTGACGAAGGCCTTCGGATCGATCGCGTAACTCTGTTTTCCCGAAGCGCTTAGAAGCATCGGAAACAGGCTGAGAAGAAGTACAGTCAGTACGTATTTAAGTCTCATATGAACTCCCCAAGTAACGGAACATTATACGAATTACGTTTTTCCATTCAATTTTATACGTTTGCATTTTGCATTTTGGTCCTTATAATCTCCCGTTCTTTGTCTAACTAACTTTTTTTGGAGGAAAAAATGGCTGTTAACCTTAAAGGAAGAAATTTTCTGACACTCAAAGACTTTACACCCGAAGAGATCCGTTACCTTCTTGACCTTGCACACAATCTCAAGGCTAAGAAAAGAGCAGGGATCAAAGGCGACCTGCTTGAAGGAAAGAACATCGTCCTTCTTTTCGAAAAAACTTCGACCAGAACCCGCTGCGCATTCGAAGTAGGCGCAATGGATGAGGGCGCAGGCGTAACTTTCCTCGGCTCAAACGACAGTCAGATGGGCAAAAAAGAGTCCATCGAAGACACCGCGAAAGTCCTCGGCAGGATGTTCGACGGCATCGAGTTCCGCGGATTCAAGCAGGAGACTGTTGAAACGCTCGCGAAATATGCAGGCGTTCCGGTCTGGAACGGTCTTACCGACCTTTACCATCCGACTCAGATCCTTGCGGACTTCCTCACGATCGAAGAGCACGTTGCGAAACCTCTTAATAAAGTAAAATTCGTTTACTGCGGCGACGCTAGAAACAACATGGGCAACAGCCTTATGATCGGTTCCGCAAAAATGGGTATGCACTTCGTTGCATGTGCTCCGAAGGCTCTCTGGCCCGACAAAAAACTCGTCGAAGAGATGAAGAAAGTCGCTAAAGAGACCGGCGCTGTGATCGAGTTCTCCGAAGATCCGATGAAGGCTGTAAAAGACGCTGACGTCATCTACACGGACGTTTGGGTATCGATGGGCGAAGAGGCTCTTTTCGAGCAGAGGATCAAACAGCTCAAGGCTTATCAGGTAAACATGAAGATGATAAAGGCTACCGGCAATCCGGACGTCATTTTCCTTCACTGCCTTCCGAGCTTCCACGACCTCAACACGAAAGTCGGCAAAGAGATCTTCGACAAGTTCGGCATCAAAGAGATGGAGGTCACCGACGAAGTCTTCAGAAGCAGATACTCCAAAGTTTTCGACGAAGCAGAAAACAGAATGCACACGATCAAAGCTGTCATGTGCGCTACGATCGGAAAGTAGTCCTCTGATCTTTCTTTCTAAAAAAGCATCACGTTTACTTATTTCAAGATAATTTTTACTTCAGGATATCCTTTTCCCTGAGCATCGCAAGGATCTGCCCGACAGTTTCGTTTCCGATTTCGAAGCAGGGGATATTTTCAAAAAGAGATGGATCGAAAGAGGTCCCGCTGTTCAGGATGACGAGCATCCCTGTTCTTAGCAGCACTTTGATTTCATTGGTGTTTCTGATCGGATCGAGGTCGCTGAAGAGGCAGGTGAGGGCTCCCTGGCGGAAGATCGCGCTTTCAAGTTCGACTGCGAGCGCGTGGTCGTTTTTTACAACCAGAAGTGCCGCACTGTTGCCGAAGCGGCTGGCTCTCTCCTCTGCCGTGACCTCTGAATACGGTTCGTTTTTTTCGGAGACGGGTTCCAGGATGATGCCTCCGCCTCTTATCTCGTAGTCGCAGACAACTACAAACCGTCCGCACTCCTGATTCTCTCCGATCGTGTCGAACGCGATCTCCCTGCCGGTTTCGAAAAGACATTCTGCCGCTTCGAATCTGCCGACGGATTCGCCTCCGCGAAGGTCAAGCGACGACGTGTCGATGAGTTTCGTGATCTCGATAAGGCGGAGTGAGGTGCGTGCCGTGCCGAGTTTTATCGTGTAGCTCCTCGACTTCGAGAGAGGTTCGTCCCAAAGCCAGAAAATCGCAGCCCTGAAGCGTCTCCCGACATGCGGATGCTGCGGTTCGTCTGCGCGTGCCAAAAGTTCGCCGCGGGTAGCGTAGATCTGCTCTGTCAGCGTGAAACCGGCTGTGCTGCCGGCTGAAAGTCCGGTTATCTCCGGCGAGTTGAAAGCCTCTATCCTTGCGATCCTGCTGCGTTTGCCTGATGGGTAAAAGAGAAGCTCGTCACCGCGTCTGACCGTGCCGCTGCTGATCGTTCCGGCATAGATCCTGCGGTTGTCGTCCGACTCCGTGAAACGGTAGATGTCCTGCAGAAACATGCGGAAGGGCTGTTCTCTGCTCGGAGCCTTTTCCTCAAAAATATCGAGATATTCATATAGCGTTCTGCCGTGATACCAGGGCGTGTTTTCGGTGTCGCGGAGTTTCAGGTTCGTGCCGCGGATGCCGCTTACAGGCACGAAACCCATCGGTGATATGCCGATTTCGCCCGCAAAAGCGGTAAACTCGCTCTCGATTCTGTTAAAGACCTCCTCGGAGAAGCCGACAAGATCCATTTTGTTGACCAGAACGACGACCTGACGGATCCCGAGCATCGAAAGCATGTAGCCGTGTCTGCGCGAGTTTTCCATTATGCCTTCGTCCGCCGCGATCACCAGAAACGCCGCTTCGGCCCTGCTAGCTCCGGTTATCATATTTTTTAGGAATTCGATGTGTCCGGGGGCGTCGATTATGACGAAGTCGCGCTTCTCGGTCTTGAAGAAGACCCGTGCTGTGTCGATCGTGATGCCCTGAGCCTGCTCGTCCTTGAGCGCGTCGATCAGAAAAGCGTACTCGAAGGGGCGCGAGTTGGTCTCGCAGTAGCTCTTTATCGCGGCAAGCTTGCCCTCCGGAAGGTTTCCGGTCTCGTGGAGCAAACGGCCTATGATTGTGCTTTTCCCGTGATCGACATGCCCTACGAAGACAAGCGGGAACTTCTCTGTATCCATTATTTTTCCGGCTTCATCGTGGGAAAGAGGATGACATCACGGATGCTCGGCGAATTGGTCATGAGCATGACGAGTCTGTCGATACCGATGCCCTGACCTGCTGCCGGCGGCATTCCGTATTCGAGAGCGCGGATGTAGTCGCTGTCCATGTCGATGGTCTCGTCGTCGCCTGCTTTCTTAGCTTCGACCTGAGCTGCAAACGAATCGTACTGCTGTTTCGGGTCGTTGAGTTCGCTGAATGCGTTGGAAAGCTCACGCCCTGCAACGAAAAGCTCGAATCTGTCGGTGTACTCCTGATTTTCGTCGTTTCTGCGTGCGAGCGGGCTCACTTCGGTCGGATATTTCGTGATGAAAGTGGGCTGGATAAGGTTGCCTTCGACGAAATTGTCAAAGAATTCCATGATTATTTTGTATCTCGACATTCCTTCGAGCGTTGCTTTGTCAAGTCCGTTTTTAACGCCGATCTCAATGAGTTTTTCTCTGTCTTTGAGGTCTTCTTCGGTGCATACGCCTGATTTTACTATGCTTTCTTCGACTGTCATCCTGTTCCACGGAGTTTTGAAATCGATCTTCATGCCGTCGTATTCGACTTCGGTCGTTCCGTTGATCTCGATGCAGAGTTTGCTGATCATCTCCTGCGTGAAGCGGATCTGGTCTTCGTAGGTCGCATAGGGCCAGTAGAATTCCATCATCGTGAATTCGGGGTTGTGCTTGAGGTCCATTCCCTCGTTTCTGAAGCTGCGGTTGATCTCGTAGACTTTGCCGAGTCCGCCGACGAGAAGCCTTTTGAGGTAGCACTCGGGCGCGATCCTCATGTAAAGCGGGATGTCGAGTGCGTTGTGGTGGGTGATGAAGGGTTTCGCCGCAGCGCCGCTGACGAGCGGGTGCATCATCGGAGTCTCGACCTCCATGAAACCTGCGTTGTTCATGTAGTTTCTGATGAAATTGATGATTTTGACTCTCTTTTTGAAAGTCTCTCTGACGTCATCGTTCATAATGAGGTCAAGGTAACGCTGCCTGTAACGAAGCTCCTTATCGGTAAGTCCATGGAATTTCTCAGGAAGCGGACGGATGTTTTTCGTCAGAAGTTCGGCCTGGTGCGCAAGGATCGAAAATTCGCCGGTCCTCGTGACGTATGCCTCGCCCTTGACCCAAACGATATCGCCGACATCGAAGGATTTCTTGAATTTCGCAAAGCCTTCACCCAGAAAATCCTTGGCGAAGAGGATCTGCATCGAACCGGTTTCGTCTTTCAGGCTTGCAAAGGCGAGTTTGCCCATGATGCGAAGGAACATGATCCTGCCTGCAACCGAAAATTCAAGCGGTTTCCCCGTCTGTTCAAGTTCTTCCTTTGTCTGGGTTTTGCAGTATCCGACGACCTTTTCTACAGTTGAATCGGGCGAAAAGTTGTTCGCGTAGGGGTGGATACCCTCGGCGCGGAGCGTTTTCACCTTCTCTTTTTTGCGTGAAATTATTTCGTTTTCGTCCATCTGCGGAACTGTCGGTTTTTCCTGGTTTGGCATCATTATCTCCTTTTATTAAATATTTAAGTAGCTGATTTCACCGATATTCTCTGCTACAAGCCTGGTGACCCGGCTGATCAGGCTGAGCCTGTTCGCCTTGATCTTCGGATCGTCGTGCATTACGAAAACGGCATCGAAAAAGGCGTCGAGCGGCTGCTTCGTCTCTAGGATCTTGAGTGCGATTTCAAGGTTCCCGCTCATGGAAGAGATCGCGTTTTCAACTTCGCAGACCTTGCTGAAAAGCTCGCGCTCCTCCTTCTGCTCGAAGAGCGATTCATCGATCGCTTCAGCGGTAAACTCCTGTTTTTTCAGGATATTGCATCCGCGTTTGTAGAGCTGTGCAAGCCCGGATATATCGCTTTTTGCCAGAAGTCCGGCGATCGTCTCGGCACATCTCCTGACGGTCGAGGGAAGTTCCGGGTGAGCCGCTGCGGCTGCCTGGATGACAGGCGTGTCGAAGTTGAGGACGGCATTGTATCTCGCAACGATGAAGTCGATGATCTCCTGTTTTGTCTCTTCCTTGAGGTTTTTGATGCGAGGTTTAATGAGATCCCACGCGAAATCGACGAGTTCCCTGATGTTGATGTTGTAATTCTGCGCGACTGTAAGGAAACCTATAGCGTTTCTGCGTATCGCGAATTTGTCCTTCGAGCCCGTGGGTTTCATTCCTGCCATGAATCCGCCGACTATCGTGTCGATCTTGTCGGAAAGGCTGAGGATCGTTCCGATCTCGGTTTTCGGGAGTTCGTCCCCGGCGTTTATCGGAAGGTAGTGCTCGAACATCGCTTCGCAGACATCGTTTTCAAAACCGGCGTGGCGTGCGTAGTAACGCCCCATGATCCCCTGAAGGTCCGGAAATTCAAAGACGACGCCGGTAACGAGGTCGTTCTTTATCATCTTTCCGGCTTCCATAAGGTTGAGAAGGGTCTTTGCATCATGCGAGAAATATTTTTTCTCGATGAAATAGGCGATCTTGCAGATCCTTTCGACTTTTTCGCTGTAAGTTCCGAGATCCTTTTGGAAAAGCACCCCTTTGAGTCTTTCGGAAAGTGCGCTGAAATCTTTTTCAAGGTCGTCGTTGAAGTAGAAGGCTGCATCGGAAAGACGAGCCGAAACTACCTTTTCGTTGCCCTTTATGACCACTTCGTCTTCATTGGGTATATTGTTGAGAACACTGGCAAATTTTGTTACGAGCGGAGAATTTTTGTCGCTGAGCGTGAAGTAGCGCTGATCCTTTTTCAGGACCTTCGTGACAAGTTCTATCGGCAGGCTGCGGTATTTTTCCGGGATGTCTCCGATTATCGTGTGCGGATACTCGACCATGTCGGTGACTTCGTCGAGGAGCGACTCATCGATGTGAGCCTGCATGCCGAGCTTTTCGGCTGCCTCTTCAACCGCCTTTCTGATGGTCGCCTTCCGCTTTTCGCGGTCTGCCATGACGTAGTGAGCCTCAAGCGTCTCAGCGTAATTCTGAGCGTTTACGAAGAGGGGACCGTCCGACAGGAAGCGGTGTCCGAATGAGCTTTTAGCAAACTCTATGCCCTCGAATGCGTCGGAAACCGGTTCGCCGTTTATCGAGAGGTATATCCAGCGGATCGGTCTCGCGAAGGCGAAGTTCATCTCCGCCCAGCGCATACTTTTCGGGAAGCTGAGCGCGTAAAGCGCCTCTTTGACAGCCGGAACGATGATCTCGGAAAGAGCCTTGCCCTTCTCCTCGATCCATCCTGTGATGACTTCGCCCTTGCTGCTCTCTTCGAAAAAGTACTCGGTAAGACCGTTCTTCTCGAGGAAGGCCGTTCCCGCCTTGGAGAGCGTTCCGTCCGGATTGAGTACTACTCTTTTGGGTGCGCCGGTGACCTTTTTGCGGTTGTCGGGCTGTCTCTCGGGAAGTCCGGAAAATACGAGTGCAAGTCTGGAACAGGTGCTGTAATCGCAGCAGTTTTCAAAGGTCAGACGCTGATCCTCGAGCGATTTCGATAAAAATGTACGAAGCTGTCCGACAGCCGGAAGAACAAAGCTTGCAGGAAACTCTTCAACACCGATCTCAAATAAAAAGTCAGCCATTTTCCCCTCCGTTGAAGCTTTCGACATACTTTTTGGCAACTGCGCAGGCAAGATCGCGGATCCTTGTGATGTAACGCTGTCTTTCGGTTACCGAGATCGCGCTCCTCGCATCCAGGATGTTGAACGCGTGGCTGGCCTTGATGCAGAATTCGTAGGCCGGACGCGGCAGCGACTTTTCGACGAGCTTCTTGCTGATAGCCTCGTACTTGTCGAAAAACGCGAAGAAATCCTCGACCGGCGCCTCTTTGAAGTTGAAGGTCGAAAATTCGACTTCGTCGGCCTTGTGGACCGTGCCGTATTTTATCTTGTCGTTCCAGTTCAGATCGTAGACGTTATCGACATCCTGAAGGTACATGCAGATGCGCTCCAGACCGTATGTGAGTTCGACAGGGACCGGCTTCAGATCGATGCCGCCGACCTGCTGGAAGTAGGTGAACTGGCTGATCTCCATGCCGTCGAGCCATACCTCCCAGCCGAGTCCCCACGCGCCGAGTGTCGGGCTCTCCCAGTCATCCTCGACAAAGCGGATATCGTGCGCCTTCGGATCGATCCCGATCACCCTGAGGCTCTCCAGATAGAGTCTCTGAGCATCTTTCGGACTCGGTTTGATCAAGACCTGAAGCTGATAAAAACGCTGCATCCTGTTCGGGCTTTCGCCGTATCTGCCGTCTGTCGGACGACGCGACGGCTGCACGTAGACCGAGCTGATGTTCGCCGGGTTCAGCGCATAGAAAAACGTCGCCGGGTGGAATGTTCCGGCACCCATTTCGAGATCCCACGGCTGGACTAGGATGCATCCGTGCTCCATCCAAAATCTCTCAAGCCGGAAGATCATTTCCTGAAAGCTTATTCCTGTCATTTTTTCCTCCAAAAAAAACGGGCGAAAATATAGCAAAAAGGAGCGTCAAGTCAAAGTCGATGCAAGAAAAACGGCAACATTGTTTTTTAACAACACGAAATCCGGAAATTCTCTGTAAAAGCGGTTGCATTATATATTGACTTAAAGGCGCATTTTTGGTATTTGCGCACGTTTATTTTTTTGTATTTTAACCTAATTGGAGGTGTTTTATGTCAGATTGGAAAGAAAAGGTTACGGAGCTTCTCGGTCAGGTTCGTCCCGCACTTCAGCGCGACGGCGGCGATCTCGAGCTTCTTGAGATCAAGGATGACGGCGTTGTAAGAGTAAGACTTCAGGGTGCTTGCGCCGGCTGTCCGATGAGCCAGATGACTCTCAAAATGGGGATCGAAGACTACCTGAAGGAGAATGTCCCCGAGGTCAAAGAGGTTGTAAACGAATAATGCAGCAGCCTGAAATCATTGAAAGGATTTCCGAACTGAGGCGCAGCCGCAAGGCGATAATCCTTGCTCATACCTACACTCTGCCGGAGGTCCAGGAGATCGCCGATTTCGTCGGCGACAGCTACGGGCTCTCCAAAAAAGCTGCGAAAATAGGTGACTGCGAGTCGATAGTTTTTGCGGGTGTCAGGTTCATGGCCGAGACGGCGAAGATCCTCTCTCCCGAAAAGCGCGTCCTGCTCCCGGCTCCGACTGCGGGCTGCCGGATGGCGGATATGATCGACGGTCCTTCGCTTGCGGCTCTCAAGGCCGAGCATCCGAATGCGACGGTCGTCTGTTATGTCAACAGCACCGTTGAAATAAAGGCTCTGAGCGATGTCTGCGTCACCAGCTCGAACGCGGTGAAGATCGTCGGAAGGATCGAAAACGACGAGATACTTTTTGTGCCTGACAAGAATCTCGGCGGTTTTGTCGCGGAACATTATCCGGAGAAGCGCTTCATCTTCTGGGATGGCTTCTGTCCGGTCCACAACTTCATCGATCCGGCTGATGTCATGGAGCTGAAGGCGGAGCATCCGGATGCGAAGGTCCTTATGCACCCCGAGTGTGCGCCTGAATCCCGCGAGCTTGCCGACTATCTGATCTCGACCGGTCAGATGGTCGATCTTGTCGCTGAAAAGCGCTTCAAAAAGTACATCATCATAACCGAATCGGGCATCATGCATGCTCTGCGTCTTGCCGATCCTGATGCCGAATTTTATTCTCTTCCGCCGAAGGATCTGCTGTGCCCGAACATGAAAAAGATAAATCTCGGGAACATTCTTGAGGCGCTGGAGGGGCTGAAACACGAGGTGACGGTGGATGAGGATATTCGTGTCAAGGCTCTGAAATCACTCGAAAAAATGCTTGAGTTGGCAGGGTAGCCAACAGGAGATGAATATGCTTTCAATTTTGCCGCTCGGCTGCTACGGAAGTGATCTTGAAAACAAGAAGTGCATATCCATGCAGCTGACGCCGTCAACAGTTATAGATACGGGCTCTCTGATGTCTTCGCTCGACATTCCGCAGCTTTTAGACGTTCAGAATGTCATAATCACGCACAGCCACTTCGACCATATCAAGAACCTGCCGATTTTTGCAGATTTCAAGCTTTCGCTGGGGGCGAACACTTTCACGATCTACACGACCGAAACGATCATGAACCAGATCCGCGAGCATATCTTCAACGATCTGATCTGGCCGGATTTCACAAGGCTTCCCAACTCGAAGAACCCGACGATCCGTTTCCAGCCGATCGAGTTCAACAAGCCGTTCACGCTTGACGGGATAGAGATCATTCCGATACGCGTAGATCACGTTGTTGAGTCGCTCGGATTTATTTTCAGGAAGGACGGAAAGGCTGTCGCATACTCGGGAGACACTTATGTGTGCGATGATTTCGTTAATTATATCAACGATATACCTGAGGTCAAGACCATCTGCTGGGAGGCGTCTTTCCCAAACAGGCTCGAGAGGATCGCGGTTTTGTCGAAGCACCTTACGCCGGCTATTCTGGGGCGTGAGCTCGAAAGGATCAACCGGCTCTGCAACGTTCACACCTTTCATCTGAAGCCGAATCTCGAAAATGAGATCGTTATGGATCTCAAGGCGATCCAGACGAAGATGAAGATCACACCTATGCGCCAGAAGAGGCCGATAATCGCTGAGTAACACAAAAATGAACAGACAGATAATCGTAAACAACACATACGGCGAAAAAAGGATCGCCATCATCGACGACAAGCGTCTTGCCGAGGTGCATTTGGTCCGCTCGAACGAGACTAGCTCGCTCTCGAACATCTATCTCGGCGTCATCCGCCGCGTTCTGCCCGGGATGCAGTCTGCTTTTGTCGAGTTCGGAGGCGACAGGACGGGTTTTATCCCGATAAGCGATTTCCGCTCGGATATAACCTACGAGGAGTTCCAGAAGAGTCTCGATTCCGAGGCTGACGAGTCCGAGGAATCCCAGGGCGAAGAGGCTTCTGAGAGCCGGTCAGAGGAGAGACCTGCGGCTCCCGACATCACGAGCCTCGTCCACGAGGGTCAGAAGATCATCGTCCAGGTCATCAAGGAGCCGATCGGGCAGAAGGGCGCCAAGATGACGACCCACATCTCGCTTGCAGGCAGGTTCTGCGTCCTGATGCCGACGATCAGCCACATCGGCGTCAGCAAAAAGATCATCGACAAGGAGAAGCGCCGCGAACTGCGTGAGTTCGGCCAGAAGGTGCTTGCGAAGGGCTTCGGCGTGATACTCAGAACGCTCTCGGCCGAGGTCGACATCAAGCTTCTCGAAAAGGAGGCTGTTTCGCTCATCAAGCGCTGGAACGCGATCCAGACGGCTTCCAAGAAGGAGAAGGCGCCGGCTCTGCTTTCGCCTGCGCTCGATCCGATCCTGAGCTTCGTCCAGAACACGAAGATCGACGAGCTTCAGGAGATCGTCGTTGACAACCGGAACGATGAAAAGATCGTCCGCGAATACTTCAACTTTTACGGTGAAAGCGCAGAGGACAAACTCCGGTTCTACGATCTGCCGTACCCGATCTTCGATTACTACTCGATCGAACCCGAGGTCTCGATGCTCACCAAAAAGAAGATCTGGCTGAAGAGCGGCGGGTTCCTCATCATCGAACAGACCGAGGCGCTGACAGTTATCGATGTCAACACCGGAAAGTTCATCGGTAAGGGCGGCAACCTCGAAAACACGGTCTGCAAGACCAACATCGAGGCGGCTGTCGAGATCGCGTACCACCTGAGGCTAAGGAATATCGCGGGGATCATTGTCGTCGACTTCATCGATATGCGCAGCTCGGCGAACAAGCAGAAGGTCTATTCGAAGCTCGAAAGCGAACTGAAAAAGGATTCCGCGAAGTGCACGACCTACTATTTCACGCAGCTCGGGCTGATCCAGATCACCCGGAAACGCACGATGGAGAGCAACATTTCTACGATGAGCGAGCCCTGTCCGTACTGCAACGGCAACGGGATCATCTTTTCGAGAGATACGATCGTTTTTCAGGTCCTGCGCGAGATCAGGAAACAGGCACGTCTTGCCGGAAGCAAAATTATCACGGCGACGATGCACCCGGATATCGCGTTTGCGCTTGAACACTCCTACGCAAAAGAGCTCGACGAGCTTACTACTGAGCAGAAGATCACCGTCAGGATCGAGACGAATTCCGCATTCCACCGCGAGCAGTTCACCGTTTCGGACGGCAAGTGAGAAAAAAGATGTACAGACACACGGTTCAGTACTACGAAACTGACAAAATGGGGATCACGCATCACTCGAACTACATCCGCTGGATGGAGGAGGCTAGGGTCGATTTTCTGGCAAACGCCGGATGGAGCTATGAAAAGCTTGAAGCGGAGGGGATTATTTCACCGGTCGTCTCAGTCAGCTGCAGCTACAAAAAAAATACGACATTCGCCGACAAGATCGATATCGAGGTGAAAATCAGGGAATTCAACGGAGTCAAACTTAAACTCGGATATACGATGTTCCACGATTCGGCGATCGTCTGCGAGGCTGAATCGGTCCACTGCTTCGTCAACGGCGAAGGCCGCCTGATCCGTCTGAAGAGGGAATTCCCCGATTTCTGTGAAATGCTTGAAAAAAATGTAAGCAGTTGACGCTTGTTTTGAAACGCTTTTGCGGTAAAATAGAAGACTGACTGTTCTATCTTATTTATAATTTGACGGAGATTGAACTATGAAAAAGCTGATTTCTCTTTTTGCGCTGTTTATATCGGCGTTGATTTTTTCAGCCTGCGGATCCGGCGCTCTGGTGCTTGATCCGGAACAGGCAACGGCTTTGACGGACGGTGAGAGCGACCCTGACGCGGATCCTGCAGAGCCTGCGGATACCGGCGATACGGAAACTCCGACCGATACCGGCGACTCGGCAGATTCAGGTGACTCGACCGATTCCGGTGATTCGACCGATTCCGGTGATTCGTCCGACTCAGGTGATTCGTCCGACTCAGGTGATTCGACCGATTCCGGTGATTCGACCGATTCCGGTGATTCGTCCGACTCAGGTGATTCGACCGATTCCGGTGATTCGTCCGACTCAGGTGATTCGACCGATTCCGGTGATTCGTCCGACTCAGGTGATTCGTCCGACTCAGGTGATTCGACCGATTCCGGTGATTCGACCGATTCCGGTGATTCGACCGACTCAGGCGACTCGACCGATTCCGGTGACTCGACCGACTCGGGTGACTCGACCGATTCAGGTGATTCGACCGATTCAGGTGATTCGACTGACTCTGGTGATTCCAGTCCGACCCCTGCGCAGATATGTGCTGCTAACGGCGGGAACTACACTGCCGGCATTTGCAGAAAGACGGTCTCCTGCGGTGAACTGCCGGAACTCAACACCGAGTGGAACGAGGGCGATACGGCGACTTTGACATTTGATTTTGATTCCGAAGAGTGGTCAGCGGCGGCTTCTCCGAGCTACAGCGAAGCGGGAGGCGTCTGCACGTATAAATGCGAGGACGGGACCAGGCGCGAGGATAACGCTTGCAAAAATTTATGCTCTGTAAGGTTTAACGGAACAAATTCCTACATCTTCCTTGACAACGATCCGCGTTCGCTGTTTGACGCAGATATGGGGTCGGAATGGACGATCGAGTTCTGGTACAAGCAGGATTCTATTCCATCCTTCTCGCAAAGCACTTCGACAGCTCCTGTGCTGAGAAGGGGAGGAAGCAGTGTTTCGTCTCCCTCTTTCGAGATCTATCCGGTAGGAACTTATACAAAATATAGCAGACGTTACCTCTACACTAAGGTAAGTACCAGCATGACGTATACGGTTATGGGATTCTCTAAAACAGGAGAATACACTGCTACGTATGATCAGCAGGTTTCATCTCTGCCTTCCTATAACTGGGTCCATGTCGCTTTGACTGGCCAATCGACTGTGAGCGGCTCTTATATACAGTCGGCTGATGTCACACTGACTCTTTACGTCAACGGGACCAAGGTAGCAACGAATAAGGAGGACAATATCTCCAGTTCGGAAGCCCTGAAGCTTACAGGCCTGAACGACGGGCTCTATCTGGGTGCGCATCTTAACGGTCAGCACCCGCTCTATTTCAACGGCCTTGTCAGCGGTCTCAGAATTTCCAAGGCTGTTTTGTACAACGGAAACTTTACTCCGAGCGCCGATCTGGCGGCTGATACAAACACCCTTGAGTCATGGAAGTTCGATCACGAGGCAATAATCAAGCTTGTCGGTTCGGCAGATGTCCCGGAGTCCGATCTCCACAATATCGAGTGGTCGACCGACTGTCCCGGAAACTGAATCTTAAAAATCCTTCAGTGAATGTTTTTGTAGAAGATCTCTCTTCTGTCTTCGAATAAATTATTGTATCTGTTGAGGTTTTTGTCTCTCGAGAGGGCAGGGTCTATCTCTGTCGTAAAGCAGCCCGTTTCGGTTTTCGGCGCATCGACGAGGTAGTTCCCGAGCGGGTCTACGCAGACGCTCTGACCGGTGTAGTGAAGCTTTTCGCCGTCACGTTCTTCGTCTCCGATGCGGTTCACGGTCGCGATGAAGACCCTGTTTTCGATCGCTCTCGCGAAATCCACCTTCTGACAGTGGAGCATGACGAGGTTGCAGCTGTGCGCGATGAGGTCGGCTCCCGCCAGAGCCAGAGTCTTGAAGCTTTCCGAGAAGTACCAGTCGAAGCAGATCGCCTGACCGATTTTCAGACCGCGCCATTCGATTACGGAAAAGCCGGTGTTACCGGGCTCGAAAAAGAGTTTTTCCTTGTAGAAAAGGTGCGTCTTCCGGTAGATGTTGAAGGTCCCGTCAGGCATGATGAATATCGACGAGTTGTAGATCCTGCCGTCCGCAGCCCGCTCCGGAAAGCCTAAAATTACGGCTGCGTCGTTTTCTTTCGACCAGCGGAAAAAGCGCCTGATGTTTTCCGATTCAACAGAGTCCGCAAGCTGCCCGAGTTCCTCTTTCGAGCGCATCTGGTAGCCCGTGTAGCACATCTCGGGAAGGATGTAGAGTTCAGCTTTCTCTCTTGACATCAAATCAAAGATCTGATCAATATTTTCAGTGACATGGCCCCAAACAGGGTCGTTCTGGACAAGTGCGATCTTCATGGTTCCTAGTAGTCTCCCTCGTCAGTCGGCTGATACTGGTCGAGATAGCTCTTATCCTCCTCTTCGCTGCTGTCGAACGAGCTCCAGTCTCCGCCGCCTGCAGTCGTGACGCCTTCCATCCTGAGCTTGAGGTCTTCCGGGTTGGATGCGTTTTCCATCGCCTCTTTCGCCGTGATGTGACCGTCTTTGTAAAGCTGGAAGATCGACTGGTCGAATGTCTGCATCCCGTAGGAGAGATAGCCCTTTTCGATGACCTCGCGGAGCTCGCCGAACCTTGAACTGTCGAGGATGATGTCCTTTACGAGCGGTGTCGAGATAAGGACTTCGATCGCCGGTACACGGCCCTTGCCGCCTTTGACCTTTATAAGTCGCTGGCTGATCGCTGCGGCGAGGACGCTCCCGAGCTGGTGGCGGATCTGCGCCTGACCGTTCGGCGGGAAGACCGAGATGATACGGTTGATCGTCTCTGCGGCGTTCATCGTGTGGAGCGTACTGATGACGAGGTGGCCTGTCTCCGCAGCCGTGAGCGCGATCTCGATCGTCTCGAGGTCACGCATCTCGCCGACCATTATTACGTCCGGGTCCTGACGGAGCGAGCCGCGCAGCGCCTGAGCGAAAGAGTGGGTGTCGATACCGATCTCGCGCTGGCTGATGGCGCTCTTTTTATCGCGTAGGAGGAACTCGATCGGGTCTTCGATCGTGATGATGTTGCAGGAACGGGTCGAGTTGATGTGGTCGATCATGGCCGCCATCGTCGTCGATTTACCGCTGCCTGTCGTACCGGTGACAAGGACCAGACCGCGCTGGAACTCGGCGATTTTTTTGATTACCGGCGGCAGGACAAGCTCTTCAAACGTCTTTACGGAGAAGGGGATCGTCCTGAAAACCGCGCAGAGCGAGTTACGCTGCTTGTAGATGTTTACCCTGAATCTGGCTACGCTCGGCAGCGTGTAGGAGAGGTCGACCTCGATGTTGTCGCGCACCATCTTGCGCTGATCGTCGTTCAGGATCGAGGCGAGCATCGGGTTGATGCGTTCAGGTCTGAGCACGCCGAACTCCTCGACGCGGTGCAGGGTCCCGTTGATCCTGAAGGTCGGGACGCTCATGGTTTTCATATGGACATCGGACGCGTTGTACTGGACCGCAGTCTTTAAAAGTTCATTCAGCTGACTCAGTAATTCGTTCGGTTCGCTCATTTTGCCGCTCCGTTGGATTTTTTGTTGTTGGTTTCTGCCGGTTCGGTAGTCTCTTCCGGTTTCGGCTGTTCGGCTGCATCGTCTTTCATGAAGTTGTGTTTCTTTTTGATCTTATTGACGATCTCCATCATCATCTCAGGAGAGTCCTTCAGCATTTTTGCAGTGTTTGCAAGACCCTGCGCCAGCTTTTCGTTGTTGTATGAATACCAGCTGCCGCTCTTGGTGATGATCCCGTCAGCCTCGGCGACGTTCACCATATCGGTGAGACGGTCGATCCCCTTGCCGTAGATGATATCGAAGGTCGCCTCGCGGAAGGGCGGGAAGAGCTTGTTCTTCTGGATCTTCACGCGGACCTGGTTCCCGATGACATCCTCCTTGTCCTTGATGCTGGCAACTTTGCGGATGTCGATGCGGATCGATGCGTAGAATTTGAGCGCGTTGCCGCCCGTCGTGGTTTCCGGGCTGCCGTAGAAGACGCCGATCTTGTTGCGGAGCTGGTTGATGAAGATGAGGCAGGTCTTCGACTTGCTGACTGCCGCCGTGAGTTTTCTCAGAGCCTGCGACATCAGACGCGCCTGGACGCCCATCTGGCTTTCACCCATCTCTCCCTCGATCTCGCTCTTCGGAACGAGCGCCGCGACGGAGTCGATTATCAGGATGTCGATGGCGTTGCTCCTTACGAGAGTTTCGGCGATCTCAAGTGCCTGCTCTGCGTAATCGGGCTGTGAAACGACGAGCGAATCGACCTGAATGCCCAGTCTTTTCGCATAGTTGATGTCGAATGCGTGCTCGACGTCGATGAATGCCGCCGCTCCGCCCTTTTTCTGGGCTTCGGCGATAGCGTGGAGCGCGAGAGTCGTCTTTCCGGAGGATTCGGGGCCGAAAATCTCGATGATCCTGCCGCGAGGATATCCGCCGATCCCCATTGCGATGTCAAGGCTTGTCGAGCCGGACGGAATGACCGGGATATCGGTGATATCCTCGTTCCCGAGGAGCATGATCGAGCCTTTTCCGTACTGTTTTTCAACGCTTTTGATGACACTGTTGAGCATCTCTTTTCTGTTGTCGTCCACTTTGTCCTCCATTTTATCGGTTAATATCGTTTATATCGTATCTGTAAATTTAAAATTTAAAATAAAATTTTTGTTTTTATCTGTTTTATTTTAAAAGGGTGTTAAATTTCAATCGTTTGCCCTTTGTTTAAAATCTCTGCTCCTGTACAAAACGAATTTTTCGAGGAAAAATTCAAGCTCGGCGACGCTTTTGTCCGCGAGGTAAGTCAGGAAACGGTAGATGACGAGACTCGGGATCGCTACCGTAAGACCGGCGGCCGTCGTGATCAGAGCCTCCCAGATTCCGCCGGCTAGGATCATCGGGTTTCCTCCCGCCTCGGTAAAGCGCGTGAATATCTTTATCATGCCGAGTACGGTTCCGAGAAGTCCGAGCAGGGGGGTGACCGTCGCCATGATGCCCGGAATGGAAATCCATCTGTAGATTTCGGCAGTTATCTTTTTTGCGTAGATCTCTGTCGTCTTCTCAGGCGGGTTCCCTGAGGTGTCGGAGAGCGTCAGGTCGACTATCTGCGAGCAGAAGTCGTCGCCCTTTTTTGCCTCCCGCGCAAGCTCATCCCAGTCACTCTTTTCGGCAAGGTGAAGGAAGAGCTCAGGGTTTGAGATGATCCTCTTTTTCCGAAGTGAAAAGAGCCTCTCGAAGAGCACGGCAATGCTCACGATCGAGCAGAGAAGTATCGGATACATTACGAATCCGCCTTTTGTGAAAATCGTGTAGATATCCATTTTTACTCCGAAAATTTATTCATCCTGCACTCGTGGTCCCTGTAGGTCGTCAGTTTTTTCACGAGCTTGTCAAAATCTACGAGGTCGCCGTCGAACTCCGGACCGTCGACGCAGGCAAATCTGGTCTTTCCGCCGATCACGACGCGGCAGCCGCCGCACATGCCTGTCCCGTCGATCATTATCGGGTTGAGGCTTACAGTCGATCTTATCCCGAGTCTTTGGAGCTCTTTGACGGTGAACTGCATCATCCGTGCCGGACCGGCGACGAAGGCCCTGTCGAATACGCCCCACTTTTCGGATGCCGGAGCGATGCAGTCGAGCGCGAAGCCCTTTACTCCGAGGCTTCCGTCATCAGTCGAGATCATCAGGTTGTCCGCCTCCTTTTCGACCTCGCTGCGCATGATGAGCGAACCGGCCGTTTTGGTTCCCATAAGAACAGTCGTCTTTACGCCGGTTTTATGGAAGTGCCTGATGAGCGGGAAGAGCGGCGCGATGCCGATGCCGCCGGCAACAAAGAGTACGTTCCGCCAGTTCGGATCGGTTTCGGTCGGCTTGCCGAGCGGCCCGACGATATCGCGGACAGTATCGCCAGCCTTCGCGCTGCAGATTTCACGCGTGCCCTGGCCTACAGCCTGGATGATGAGCGTGATCTCGCCCTTCTCTTCGTCTCTGTCGCAGATCGTGAGGGGGATCCTTTCGCTCTCTTCGCTGAAGTGCACGATCACGAACTGCCCTGGTTTCCAGTTTTTCGCTATGAGCGGGGCCGTGACGACGACTTTATTTATATTCGGTGCCAGAAGTTCGTTTGAGACAATTTTTTCCATTCGCTGCTCCGTAAAAAAATCATATGACGCGGTCGGTTTCCTTCAAAACAAAGAGCGGTTGACCGACTGAGACTTTGTCTCCCGCTGAGACAAGGAGCTTGCCGACTGCCGATTCGGGAACGACCAGAACGATCGTCGAACCCATCTCGAACATTCCGAGTTCTTCATTCTGACGGTAGCTCCGGTCAACGCTCTGCCAGCTTTCCGCCGTCAGTTCATCGGCGAAGTTCATCTTTATCGAGCCGACGAACGAGGCTCCGACCGCTGTGTAAAAGTATTCGAAATCACTATGTTGAAATTTAACGACGACGCGTTCGTTACGCACGAAGAGTTCGTCTATCGAGTTCACCGCGAGCGTGTTGACGGGGAAGAGCCGCCAGCCGGTGTGAAGGTATGCCGAGACCTTCGATTCGACGGGAACGTGGAACCTGTGGTAGTTGCTCGGTGAAAGGTAGATGGTTATCAGCCGGTAGCCCTCTTCGAAGTTCAGCTCCTTGCGGATAAGGCCCGAAATCGTGTAGGTTTTTCCCTTGACCTGGGTCGCTGTATCCGATCCGGCCAGTTCGCATACGCTTACGGTGCCGTCACACGGCGATAAAAACTCGCTGTCATTTCCGACTATTGTGTTCTTGTAAGGATCCAGTTTCCTTGTGAAGAACTGGCAGAGCGAGTCGTAGCTTTCCAGTTCGCCCTCGTATTTCGACATGTCGATCCCGTAGTGCGAGGCAAAGAGCCTTATCGCCGCCTGAACCAGTATTTCGGGGTGTTCGCGCCTGGTGATCCAGCCCCAGATCCGGCTTAAAAATGGTAGTGATATCAGGTTGAGAAAAAATATTTTCAGTCGCTGCAAGTCAGTCTCCTCAAAAAAAGCCCCTGACTATACCATATAAATTAAAAAAAGAGTCGAAAAAAATGAGCTGCGTGTTTTTTTTATTATTTTTGTTATAATCACCCCGATTTTGTATGGAGGAGCGATGAAAGCGTATCTTAAACTTCTGAGACCGCATCAATACGTCAAAAACCTGTTGATATTTTTCCCGATTTTTTTTGACCTTAAAATTAACGATTTCGATCTTTTAAAGAGTGCCGCCGTTGCCTTCGTCTCTTTCTGTTTTGCGGCAAGCACGATCTATATATTCAATGATATCAGGGATATAGATAAAGATAGAGAGCATCCGCAGAAGCGCAGGCGCCCTATTGCTTCAGGCGCTGTTTCCGTGAAAAAGGCCTGGATTATTGATGCCGTCCTTCTTCTGCTTTCACCTGCTGCCGCCTATTACGCGGGGCTGAAAATGGTGGCGGTCATAGCCGCATATCTCGTTATAAACCTCTTCTATTCTCTTGGGATGAAGAATATCGCGATCCTCGATGTCTTTTCGATCTCGACCGGCTTCCTGCTCAGGCTCATATCGGGGACCGAGCTCGGCGCCGTTCCGGGAGTCGTTCCGTCGCACTGGATCATAATAATGACCTTTCTTCTGAGCCTCTTTCTTGGAGTCGCCAAGCGCAGAGACGACCTTCTGCTTGCCGAAAACGGCGTCAGCGTGAGAAAGTCGATATCCGGCTACTCGCTCGAGTTCGTCAACAGCGTCATGAGCATGATGTGCGCCGTGATAATCGTTTCGTACCTTCTCTACGCGCTGGATCCCGATACTATTGCGCACTTCAATTCGCACTATATCTACTTCACGACCTTTTTTGTGATCCTGGGGCTCCTGCGCTATCTGCAGATCACCTTCGTGCACCAGAAGAGCGGCTCTCCGACGGAGATCGTCCTGAAGGACAGATTTTTGCAGCTTACCCTTGTCGCGTGGGTCGTCTCTTTTGCGGTATTCGCCTATTAAATTAAAAAATCAGTAATAAAATCCGAAAGTCAGCACATATCCTCTGACCTTGATTTTTGTCGGTTTGCCGTCGTTTTCGCGAAATTCCGTCGAACCGGAAAAGCCGATTCCGAGCTTGGGGTATATGCCTGCAACGATGTTGAAGGGTATGACGTATTCGACAGCGGCGTAGTATTCGACAAAGGTCTGTCTTATTTTTGCCGTGCCGTAGGAGTAGCTGCTCTCTTTCTGCTTGAGCACGGTCGAGACGTACTTCGCCTGCCATACGAGCAGGTTCCCGCTTATCAAAAGGCCGCCGGCCTGCTTGAAATCAAGGAGAAACTCATCCGAAAACTCGGCGGCAGGCATCTGGAAACTATCGGATTCATTAGTGTTTTTCTGAGGCAGTATGGGCTTGAACATGCTCTCCTGCTTCATTATCAGGTAGTATGTCGGGAAGAATGTCAGGGCGAAATTGTTGTTGATCATACCGCTCTTGTTGTCCGCCCTGAGCCTTAAAAAGGGTAAGATCGCGTGGAGAGTCACGTCGTTTTCAAAGTTTACGGTCGTCTGGTTCGTATCGTAAAAGCCGAACTCCTCGCTCTTTACCCTCTTGTATTCGAGCCCGAAGCTGAGCGCGATGAATGCCGGCCTGCGCAGCGGGTAGAACCCGAATATTTCCGATCCGACCTGAAGAGTCTTTGAAAAAACGGCGTATTTGCTGCCAGCGTACTCCTTCAGGCTCTTTTTTTCGGACTGGAGGCCGTAGCTTCCGTAAAGTGACGAGAAATAGAGCGGGTTGTAGTGCCAGAGAAGATCCAGCGTCGGATAAAAGCCCGAGGATGAGACATAGCTCAGATTCAGGTTGAACCTGTTGCTGTTCACGTCGCCGTCAGGTCTCCCCTGAGTCTCGTCCGCATCGTATTTTTCGGCTGAGAGCGATGCTGAGAGAAAGAGAAAAAGTAGGAAGAGCAGCGCCTGTCTTTTCATCATTTCGTGTCGATTATCCAGAAATCGATATCATTTTTATGCAGATACGAGGTTATCTGCGAGCCGTTTGTGATCGTTTTCGCCTCGCTTTCGAGGTCGTTCGGCTCATAGTTCGCAACGTCGGTGAAAGAGTCCAGATCCTGCTGCCACCTGTCGGAATCGAAGGTGCCTACGCCGATCGAATAGATCCCCTCGCTGGCTGTACTGAGGCTCTGAGCTATGAGTTTGTACTTCGCATCCGGTCTGTACGGAACCTGGATCTGGCTTGATGCATCGATTATCTCGCGGTGCGGCGAAAGCAGGATGAAGGGGTTGCTCATCCTGGAGCGGACGTAAAGCGTGACAGATCTGCGGTAGATCCTGATCATTACGACATCCTCCCAGATCTCGCCCTGAACGTCTTTGATCCTTATGTCGAGCTCGACATCGTGATATACCGCATCCTTAACGCTGCTGAGTTTCGTAAAAGGTACGGTCTTGAGCGCGAAACGATACTTTTTACAGACCGCCGGCTCTATAGTTCCGAGGATCTCCTCCTTCGCCGTGAGAACTACCGCCGGATCGGCTGTGCTCATCGAGATAGTAGCCGCCGAGGCATCGGATGAGCCGAGATTGCAGACATTCAGGCTCGCGTCGTATTCGTTCCCCTCTTCGGGGTCATCCCTGTTTTCGGCGTAAAAAGTCGTATCCGTGGTCATGTACGCCTTGTAGATGTAGCCGCTCCCGAAGTAGAAGACGCCTGCGTTGAGGTGTTCGCTGATGTTCACCGCGAGTTCGGTCGAACCTACGGAAATCAGATATCTGCCGGAGGTCATGTCGCTGAAAGAGGCATTCCCGTTGCTGTCGGTCTTGTCGGAGTAGGTCTCTCCCGAATCGTCGGTGTTCTCAACTATAACATCGACTCCGCCGACACCGCCCATGCCGGGAGACTTCGCAAAGTGGTCTTTTTTCTTCACGTGGAGCTCCAGGCCGGCATCCGTTATGCTGTTGCGGATCAGACGCATCTCCTTGTCGTTGAGCGTCATTCGGATCATGTTGTCGTCGATCCTCTGCAGCTGCGTCGGATAGACCTGATAAGATGAACTGCTGTAAAGCTCTTTGACGCCGTTCGATCCCAGGTAGTAGTTTTCTTCGCTGTCGAGTCTACGCCACTTGCCGCGGTATTTTTTCTTTATCAACGGAACGCATTTTGCCTCGGACCAGAGATCTTCCGTGATATCTCCGCAGGAGCCGCCGTCCGTTACCGACGATTCGTCGGACGGGAAGGCGTTCCTGCAGCTTTTGACAAAAGACCACGTGCTTCCCGAGTAGCTGGTCAGACTGACGCATTTGTCGATCGCGCCGTCCGCCTTGCAGCGGTATCTTCCCGGATTTTCGCAGATCTGGTTGTTGCTGACAGTACAGTTGCACTGCGCGGATGTCGCGGTTTCACTGCACGATGCCGTTCCGGGGCACCCTTCGCGGCAGTCCGTATAGCTCCAGCTGTAGTCCGACGAGACGTATGTGCATTTCTTCATCGTTGTCTGATCTTCGCATTTCCGCTGACCGGCTTCGCTGGAGGTGCAGATATCGCAGGCAGTAAACCATAGTAATAAAAACAATAATAAAAACAAATATATAGGCTTACGCATCAATGCCTCCGAACATCTTCCGGTCACTAAAAAAGACCGGTAATGATAATCTTTGAGCTGCGGCTGTCAATTCCGTGCGGGATCGCTGCCATTGTGGTGATGAAGGCCGCGAAGTGTTTAGTTATGAAGGATTTTAGACTATTTTGCGGTCTTTCTGATGGTATCGAGAAGCGTTCCGTCGCGCCATTCGATGACGTGGACTACTTCGTCCGTCGTCGGTTTGGGCTGCGGGATCACGCCGAAGCTCTCGGCCTTCGCCTTTGACTTCGCAAGAAGCTCGTCCATCGTGATGAGGTTGAGTCCGAACTCCCTGCCGCGTTCGAGGATCGTCTCCTTGTAAGAGGACTTGCTCTTCGGGTTGACGCAGACGTAATCTTCCGTGACGACGACATCGATGACATCGCCCGGGGTCGTGCGGGTGTAGACCTTCTCGACGACCTTCGGGAAGCCCTTTCCGTCCTTGCCGGTAGCAAGCGGAAGGAACATGATCGTGAGGTCGGCTCCTGCCGCGACATCCTGTCCGCCGCCGATACCGCCGATGATCCTGCCGGATGCGCAGACCGTGTTGACGTTGAAATCCCTGTCGACTTCGAGAGCCGAGAGAACCGCTACGTCAAGCATGTTGACGGCGCACTCCTTGTTGGCGATCGAAGCGTAGAACCCTGTGGAGATCGGAATATGGAATGGGTTCATCAGGAGCGACTTGATGACCTTTTCGCTCGGTTCGAAGAGCTGTCCGTGGAAGATGTGCTTCAGCGTGCCCTCCTCAAGCATCTCGACGTGCATCGAGGTGATACCGCCGATAGCGAAGTTCGCCTTGATGTTGTTTTCCTTGAGGTACTGACGGATGTTGTCGAGTACGATGAGCCCCGCGCCGCTGCCGACCTGGAATGCGAAGCCGTCCTTCATAACGCCGGCAGCCTTCATGATGTTTGTGACGTTTTCTGCGATCTGGGCGTTGAATTTGTTCGAGCGGATCTTCTCGAAGTCGAGCGTTCCGGAGCCGATGCCTTCCGAAAGCCCCGGTTTTTCCATCGGAACTACGAAATCGGTGAGCTCCATCGATATATCAGCCGGGATCAGCGTTTCGTCGATGACCGTTCCTGCGATGAGGCAGGTGTAGTCTGCGTATTCGGCATCAGCCGTGGCGAGTCCGAGCGGGCCGCAAGCCTCGTCCGGGTTGCCCATCGTGCCGTTCGCGTTGCCGTGGATATCTGAGATCGGAACAGGCAGGAAGGCGATCTTTACATGGACCTCGCCGACCTGGAGCTTTCTGACTCTGTTGCCGTGGCTGAGTCCGACTCCGACCCACGGGAGCAGGTCACCGTTGACGAGATGGTTGCCCATCAGCCTGTAGATGTTGCCGTAGATACCGGAGATTATGCCGTCGCGGAAAGCCTCGTAAAGCCAGGGATCCGTATGGTCGAAGATCGCGTTGCCGTAGAGGATTATGCCGCGTTTTTTGTGCTCTCTCAGCTTTTCGACAATGACCTGAAGAGCCCTGTCGCCGGTGCGGTAGTAGTGCGGATAGCTGATGACATCGCCGTCATTGAGCATCTCGATAACGTCGTCGAGCGTCGTGACCTTGCTTCTGCCGCGGGGAATGAAGTTCGGCGTCTTTCTCGGAGCAAGGTGTGTGAAAAGGTTTGACTCGTCAAATGCTGAAACGAAATTTTTGTACTCTTTTCCGTTGAAGTTCATAAAAAATCCTCCCAAAATTGAAAATCAATAAGAACGAAGGCGGGCGATTATAATTGTTTTAAATGTTTTTGCTAAAAAATTGACCTGCTACCGACAATAAATAAATTATCGTGTTCTTTTCTTTAGTGGACTGAAATTTGAGGGGATTCCATGAAAAAAGTTCTTTATTGCTTCATTTCTTTTGCATTTTTCGCAGTTGTAGGCTGCGGAACGACTATGTCTCTTTTTGAGCGCGGAAATTCGTTGAGAGAGACCGACAAGGTCAAGGCGAGGGAATTTTACATGCAGGCCTGCAACGAGGAAAATCATCTCGAAGCATGTCACAATGCCGGTCTTCTGTGGCAGAACGGCGATTCCATCAACGAAGAAAACAAGACTGCGAGGGTATACTTCCAGAAGGCGTGCGATGCGAAGTACGACGAGTCCTGTCTGGTCCTTGCCGAGATGTGGGCTAAAGGAAAGGGCGGCGTCTACAAGGATTCGATCTCTGCGTTCGAGCTTTACAAGGCGATCTGCGACAGAGGCAACGGAAAGGGCTGCCGCGGTGTTGCAGATTTTTATGTAAAGGGCGAAGGAAACGTCGAAAAGGATAGAAAAAAGGCTGTCGAGTACTTTGAACTTGCCTGCGACAGAGGCGATATGAAGACCTGCGTCGATCTCGGTCAGACCTATTCGAAAAAGGCTTCCGAAGAGGAGAACTTCAACAAAGTCGAAAAGTTCTGGGGCAAGGTCTGCAACGAGGGAAACGACCTTGAGATCTGTGAAAAGCTCGGTGATATCGTCATCGAAAACAGAGAGCCGGAAGAGAAATATCCGAAATCGAAACCATACTACGACAAGGCCTGCCAGGGCGGTTCGACGGCTGCCTGCTACAAGCTCGCGAGAGTCATCGTGGACAACGTCGAAGGCGGCGCGTCCGAGGCTCAGGAGTACTACCAGAAGGCTTGCGCTGCGGATCACCCGGAATCCTGCTACTACATCGGAGTATATCTGAGTGAAGCTTACGGCGAGACTCTGGAGCTCGATAAACTCAAGGAGATGCACGGCTACTACGACAAATCCTGTTCAAAGGGTTTCGAGGCTGCCTGCTCAAGTGCGACATCGCTGAAAACAACGATCGACGAGCAGGAAGAGGCTATCCGCAAAGCAGAGGAGGAGAGACTTCGTGCCGAGGAGGAGGCTAGAAAGGAGGCTGAGCGCCGCGAGGCTGCCGAGGCTGAAAGGCTGAGACTCGAGCAGGAGAAGGCTGAACTCGAGGAGAGGCTTGCACGCGAAGAGTACGAGCGTCAGGAGCGCGAGGCTGCAAGAGAGGCAGCAGAGGCTAGAAAGGCTGCCGAAGAGGAGGCCAGAAGAGAAGCCGAGGAGGCCAGAAGAGAGGCTGAGGAAGAGGCCAGAAGACAGGCTGAAGAGGAAGAAGAGGATGAAGAGATAGATGAAGAAGAAGAGGAAGAGGATGAAAGACCTTCTAAGTCTGCAAAGCCTGCAAAGAAGCCTTCAAAGTACGAGCCTGAAGAGGATGAAGAGGAAGACGAGATAGATGAAGAGGAAGAGGAAGAAGAGGAGGAGGAAGAGAAACCCGCTCCCAAGAAGAAGAGCAACAAGAAGAAAGGCAGAAGCGCCGAGGACGAGCTCAACGACCTCTTTGACGATTAATTAAATTCAACGTGCAGTCTAGAACCAATCCTTCTTTTTGAAAATCCAGACAACGACAGAAGTTACGACTACCGAGACGGTGATGAATGTCGGCAGAGCCATCTGCGATTTTTCTCCCCAGAGCGGGATATTCATGCCGTAGATCGATGAAAAGAGCATCGGGATAGTGAGAACGATGGTGATCAGCGTCAGTATTTTCATGATATTGTTCAGTTTGTTCGAAATGAGTGAGCTGAATGCGTTCATCATTTCGCTGACGATGTTGTTGTAGATCGACGACATCTCGATACCCTGTTTGCTCTCGATGATTATATCCTCGATCCTGTCTTCGTTCGCCTCGCTGCTCGGGATGATCCCCACCTTTTTGAGCTTCATCGCCATAAATTCGTTCGATTTCAGCGCGGTCGTGAAGTAGACAAGGCTCTTTTCGAGGTTCAGAAGCTTGATGAGGTCTTCGTTCCTGCCCGTGTCCTGGATGTTTCTCTGCGTGAAGTCGATGATGTTGTTGATCTGCTTGAGGTAGAGCAGGTAGAGCTGCGTCGTGTCGTAGAGTACCGAAAGGATAAAGTCGTCCTTTGCGAGGTTGCCCGTGTAGCCCTTCTGCATCCTTGCGATCAGCTTGGTGACGAGCTCGCTCTCCTTGCTGCATACCATCACGATGTTTTTGCCCGAAAAGATTATCCCGAGCGGAACGGTTCCGTACATATCGTCAATATCGTTTTCGAGGTAGGGGATCTTGACGATCACGAGCTTGTTGCTGCCGTCCTCCTCTACGCGAGCCCTCTCATCGTTGTCGAGTGCATAGTCGAAGAAGTCCGCCGGGATCTTGAATTCGCTGCATATGAAGTCGATCTCCTCCTGATCCGGGTCGCATATCGTGACGAGCGTGTTCTGTTCCAGCTTGTTGATTTGTTTGAGTTTTTTGTTGAACGGCCGGTAGACTCGGATGTTCTCGTGGATCGTTCCCTCTTTGTCTCTGATGATGCCGGGGATGTGCGCGAACTGCTGCTCCTGCTTGATCTGCTCTTCGTTGTCGATCTCCTCGATCAGACGCTTGATCTCAAGCTGTTCCTCTTCGGGAAGGGTCGAAATTATCTGATTGTGGACGGATTCGGGCAGCTCGTAGAGCAGTTCGGCAAGCTCGCGGCTCGGCAGCTCTTTTGTCAGCTGGGCCTTGACGTCGTCCTCGAATTCGGAGTAGATCTCGGCTGCGATATCTTCGTCTATGAACGAGAATATCTTGATTATCTCGTTCGTGCTGAGCGCCTCGAAGAAGTCTGCGACAACATCAGGAGGGTTAGATTCCGCAAAGTCTTTGATATCATCGTAGAGCTCGTCGTCGAGCATATCGCGGATTTCTTTGACAAGAAGCGTATTTTTCATTGTTCCCTCCCATCGAACGCGGGAGGTCAGACGGTGCTAGTGGCTCTCCGCGCCGATATTCGTTAAATTGTCGCTACTGAACGGATCGTCCATATCACCCTCAAAAAAAATAACAGTCGGTGATACTCTTTTCGCCTTTTTTTTCAAGTCAAAAAGGCTGTTGAACAGCAAAAAAAAGATCAAGTTCGGAAAGTTTTAGATGAGCAGCAGCGAACAGCCGTCGGATTTGCTTTCTTCTTTTTCTGCGGGTGCTTCGGTATCGTTATCAGTCGGAGCATCGGCATCGTCAGTCGGAGCCGCAGAGCCGTCGCCGTTGTCATCAGCACCGTCAGTCGGAACTTCAGTGTCGCCTGCATCTGCGTTGTCGTCTTCAGGAGCCGGAGCTATAACATCGTCGCCGTCTTCTTTTGACTCTTCGAGAACGAAAACATCACAAGTCTCGCAGCACTCTTTGTTTTCGCAGCTTTCTGCAGCTTCAAGACATTCAAAAGACTCTTTGAACCATCCGTCTCTGATCTCTTCATCCTGACAGCATACTGCAAGTACAGCCGTCGTGTCGTTGGTTTCAGCCGGAAGATCGAGAGCCGCCTCCATCTCTTCCTCGGTGAGAGGTTCGTAACATGATTCAGTAAAACTCTTTGCGTAGGTAAGGCATACGTTGAAAATTTCAGAATCGGTGCAGAGTGTTCTTGCTGTCGCTGCTTCTGTTCCGCAGCTTTCAACCAGAACGGCGTCGCATCCCTCATCGCTGAAAGTTCCTGTACCGGAATGGTATCCGTCAACAATGCCGTAACAGCCGCAATTGTATTCGCCGCTCGGTTCCATGTTGCATTCACCGGCTTCGTTTTCACACAGGATATCCGCGTCACCGCAGATATCTGTCAGTTCTGCAAGACACTCTTCTTCTGTCGGCAGAGTCGATTCCAATGTTCCTCCTTCCGGTGGCAGCTCGGATTCTCCGATTCCGTTGCCGTCGCGGCATTCACACTCTTTGCTGAACGAATCAGCTGAAAGCGTGTAGGTGCATTTCCCAAGATCCGATTCGCACGAAACGGTATCATTTTCGGCAAAAACAAGCGATGAAACAGCAAGCATTGCTGCAAAAGCCAGAAATCTTTTCATTGTTTCCTCCATAAAATTAAAAAACAGAAATATTCTACTCATTCCCGCCATAAAACAAGTGCATAAAATTTTTTTCGGCAAAAATATCCAAAGATTTTGAATTATTTTGCAATAAAGTTATAGAGAAAACCTCATTTTTGAAGTTGAGGTGAAAATGGAAAACGTAAGGATAGCTCCTGCCGACCGGTTGAGGAACGCGGTCAATTCAAGCCGTATCGATCCCGTCTGGTTTTTGATCCTGCTCGCGTTCGTCCTGAGGCTCGCGACATTCATGGGGATGGCGGAGGGCGATGATTTGTACTACACGATGCTGGCGAACCGTTTCGCGAACGGGAACTATTCCGCCGGCTTCATCTTCGACATCCGCTGGGTCGTCTATGTCCCGGTCGCTCTGCTTTACAAAATTTTCGGTGTGAACGACGTAACTTCGATCGCTCCGACTTTTATCTACGGGCTTTCTAGCGTATGGCTCGCCTTCCGGATAGTCGAGCGCGAAACCGACCGCTTCACTGCGCTGATCGCGACTCTGCTCTACCTTTCGTTTCCGGTCGTCCTGCTTTACGGCAACTTTCTGCAGGTGGCGCCGTCGCTTGAGTTTTTCACGCTGCTCACGGTCTACGCCTTCCAGCGCGGAGCTGAAAAACTTTCACTCGGCTGGGCACTGCTTGCCGGTCTTGCGATCGGAGGAGTCCTGCTTGCCCGCACGACAGGCGTCATAATCGCGCCGCTGATGTCGCTCTACCTCGTCGTAAAGCGCGGTTTCAACAGAAAAACTGTCGGATTCATCGCGCTTGCGGCTCTCTGTTCCTTCATAATCCCGGCGATCCAGGGTTTCGTCTATCTCGCGATCCACAACGACTTTTTTCACCACATCAAAATCAGCGAAAAGGCGATCACCTACCAGAATTCGATGGATGATGTAGACCCGAAGGATACCTTTTTCTACGTCAGGACGATGTTCCTCAAGCAGGATTTTGCGAACTGGCGCACATACGGCTTCAACGGCTACTTTCTGGTCGCGGCGCTTCTGACCGTCGGAGTCCGCCTCTGCATGAAAAAGAGGGGTAAGGAGTTGATTTTCCTTGCCTGGTATGCGACATGCTTTCTCTTTCTCTCGTTTGCTCCGACAAGCTTTTCTCCCTATACGATGCTCATCAGGAACATCCGTTATTCGATAGTCTTCATCCTTCCGATCTGCGCGCTCTTTGCCGTTTTACTGGTCGAATATCTTAATAAAAACAAAATCATGACTGTTTTTGTCTCACTGCTTCTGGTCGTGATGACGGCGAGCAACATCTACTTTTCGGTGAGCGAGAGCGAAAGGTTCAAACAGAGGCGCGAGCGTCAGAAGAGCTCGACTGACTGGGTGCTGGAGCACTATCCGACCGAGCAGATCTACCTCGCGGACAAGAACATCGACCGCAGGCTGATGTACTATTCGGGATATAAACGCAAAAATTACAAACACATACGTTCTCTGAGCGAGATCAGGAAGCCTGGCGTTCTGCTGCTTCTGCACTCCGGGAACTACAGTGTGACGAGATTCTACATCCCGAAAAACGAAGTCAGAAAGATCGAGCAAAATCCGCCCAAAGGTTTGAATTTAGTAAAAAATCTTCCCTATTTCAGAGTTTTTGAGGTCGATCCGGAGGTTTTGAATCAGTGATGGAGAAAAATATGTACAGCTTTTTCGCGACATCCCCGCGCGGACTTGAAAAGCCGCTTGCTGACGAACTCGGGGCGATAGGTGCATCCGGTATCGTCCAGACCGACGGCGGAGTCCACTTTTCCGGTGATTTAGCCCTCTGCTACCGTGCGAACCTCTATTCGGCGGTCGCCGGAAGGATCTATGTCGAGGTGGGCTCGGCGAACTATAAAAACGAGCAGGATATCTACGAAACGGCGCTAAATATCCCGTGGAACGAGTGGTTTTCAAAGGAGATGACCTTCAGGATCGACAGCGTCGCGAACGACTGTCCGCTGAAGAGCCTCAACTTCGTCAGCCTCAAGATAAAGGATGCGCTCTGCGACAGGTTCAGGGATCTCTTCGGGGATCGTCCGAACGTTGATCCGCACAATCCGGATATGAGGATCAGAGCCTTTCTGACCCGTGATTTTATTAAGATCTTTCTCGATACGAGCGGAGAGGCGCTCTTCAAGCGAGGTTTCCGTGAAAGGACTAACGCGGCCCCGATACGGGAAAATCTGGCGGCGGGGATCCTCTCTCTCATCGGCTGGAAGCCCGGCATCCCGCTCCTCGATCCGATGTGCGGAAGCGGGACTTTCCTAATCGAAGCCGCCCGTGCGACCCTCAGGATAGCTCCGGGCGGATCGCGCAAATTCGCCTTCCAGAAGCTTCTGAATTTCGATAAGGAACTTTGGAGGCGAGTCTATCAGGAGTCGATCGACAGCGAACTCGACGACGACACTGAGCTCAGGATATACGGAAGCGATGTCGCGAATCTCGCGATCGAGGCGGCCCGCCTGAATCTTCAGAATATCGGACTTGACGGGAAGATCGAACTTAAAAAGGCGAATATCCTCGATATCACGGCACCCGCTGAGCAGGGGATAATGATCGCGAACCTTCCCTACGGCGCAAGGATGGGCGAGCTTGACGAGATGCGCAAGCTCTACCCGAAGATCGGCGACCTTCTGAAACGGGAATTCGCCGGCTGGAGCGTCTACCTTCTGACCGGAGACCTGCAGCTGCCGAAGCTGATCCGACTCGCCGCTACGCGCCGCATCCCGATCAAAAACGGCGATATCGACTGCCGCATTTACGAATTCAAAATGGTCGCCGGAAGCAACCGGAAAGCGAAATCCTGAAACACTAACCTCTTGTCTTTTTGCCCTTTTTGTATAAAATCTTTCGTTTTTCAGGGAGGTCATTATGAAAAAATCACTTGAATTTCTCATGGCTTCGGCAGTTTCTATTTTTATTTTCACAGCATGCAGCAATTCCGAAAATTCCTCATATATAAGTGGTTATAATTGTGAATATGATGAATTTATCACGCCGTTAAAAATTGAGTACAGCGATGACGAGGCGGTAAACGAGACATCTGACAACGATGAAGAATGTGTGAATCAGGATGATTGCGCAACGCTTGTAAAAGATGAGGTCAATGATGCAGAATGCGCCGCTTCAGACTGCGGCGATGCCGTTTATTTGAGAAAAATCGGACGCAGGGAAACTGAAAACAAAATTCCGGATCCCGACATTTACAGAATAGAAGGAAACACGCTCTACATCGCGACCACCGGAAAAGGACTGATGTCCGTTGACATAAGCGATCCGAAAAATCCGAAACCTCTTGACATTCTGCAAATCAACGGAAATCTCGGTGAACTTTATTTTAAAGACAAAACAGCATTCGTGCTTGTTACCTGGACAAATGAAAGAGCGGGAAGCGGTCCTGTTTCGGAATATAACAAAAGCACCTCCAAAATCATTGCAGTCAATGTTGAAGATCCCGCGAAACTTTCAATTGCCGGAATGCTGGAGATCGGTGAAGAGATCATTGATTCCAAGCGTATCGGAGACATTATATATCTCGCAATAACTGAAAGGCTCGGAAACTGGCCGCTTGAATGCTATAACGATGTGTCGGACAAAACGACGGTTTACCGCCATACTTTCATTGAATCAGTAAGCATCAAAGATCCCAAGAATCCGAAAACTGTGGAAAAAATCTCTATCGGTGAAACGAATGGTGAGAGTTACACAATGTACGCCTCGGAAAAATCGGCATATTTTGTTTTCGGTCACCGGTATGAAGACGATTATCTGCAAACTTACAAGGAAAACTATCCCGTAATGATGTTTGATATCAGCGACGGAAGCGGCAAAATCGTTAAGAAAGCCGAATTCAGCACGAACGGATTCGTAGGCTTCAAGCAGCAGATGTATGAAAAAGACAATGTTTTTTACGCAGTAAGCGAAACATCCTGGAACGACAGCATAAACAAAAATGTGATCGAAGCTTTCGATGTGAGCGACCCTGCAAACGTCAGGAAACTCGGAGAACTTGTATTATACCAGAATTATTCCGGTTTAGGCGCCAGATTCGACGGCAGCAGATTGTTCGTGACCACGGCCGATCCGGACAATTACTCTGAAACGATTCTTCACATAATCGATATTTCAGATCCTGAAAATATTGCCGAGCTCGGCGAAACAAACAGTGTTCCCGGTGCTTATATAGAAGTAAGGGGAACGAAACTGCTTGTTTTCGGATACCATAACAGCGAGAGAAGTATAAAGATAGGTTTATATGATGTTTCCGACCCGCAAAACATCAAAAAAATCAGCAAGACAGGTTTGGGAGAAGAGAGCGGACGACTCTATGACAGCGACTGGAAAACGGTGAATATTTCAGACGAATACGGGCTTATATCCATTCCGAGATACTATTTTGACAATTCATCGACAGCTCATCACGCGCTTCATCTTGTCGATCTGGATTTGGAAAAAGGTCTGAAAAAACGGGGTTTTTTTGAAACTGAAGGGCATGCGAAACGCTCGGTTGTCATAGGAGACACTGTTTTAAGTATAGCCGACAAAAGCTACTCATCGAGACTGACCAGCAGAAGCGTTGTGGCGGCCGACATTTCCGACAGAAGCGCTCCGAAAATAGTTTCGGAACTCATTCTGGCCGATTCTGCTCCGGAACTTCACAAATGCGGGAACAACCTATGCGGTTTCAAGTATCCGGTTTTCAGGGTTTACGATACCGGAACAAAAAAAGTAAAATGGGAAAGCTCTCCGGTAGAATCAGGTGAAGGATACACTCTCATGGCAAAAAACGACTCTCATGCCTATATTTCAGGCCGGCGCAGGATTGAAGACAAAACTTTCAACACAATAAAAGTCATAAAATTCAAAGACGACGGCATTTTTGAAGAAGTCGCCGAACTCAACTTCGAATACAACCTCTACTTTGAAAGCGCAGCCGTATCGGAAAACAACGTTCTCGCAGCGGTTCCTGCCTACGAAGACGAACAGACCGTTGTTATAGACACCGATCCCGCAAACCCTGAACTGAACTCTTTCGAATTTAATTTGACAAAGCTTGGTGAGCGCGGACTTTTTACAAGCGGCAATATTTTCTGGCGGAACGGATGCCAGTACAAAGATTGGAACGGCGACTACGATGAATATCTCTGTTACGCTTTCCCGTATGACGTATCCGATCCTTCAGAACCGAAGGAAAAAACCGCCGTCAATATCCCTGGAACCCTTATCGGAACAAGCACTGACGGCAGATATTTCTATACGCGGACGCCGGAAACAAACAGTTACGAAAACAGCCGCTCCGAAAACAAATCCGATTTTTACATTCTCTGGCTCAATTCAGACAGAACCGCGGCGTGTGTGATCAAGAAAGAGAGTTTGACCGAATACAGTGAGTACAAAAGCGGCAACAAAGCATCGAAATCTGAAAAAATCTACACGAAAAACGACAAAGTCTTTTTTGTAGCGAAAACTGATGAAGAAACTGTGGAAAACTGCATTTACAAAATCAGCAGGGATTTCAGAATCAGAATTTTTTCTGCTGAAAACGGTAAAAGCATATACGATAAATCATTCAAAGAGATGCGCTTTGCCAGCAACGTCAAAGACGGCGGGGTTATGCTTCTGGGCAGCGGCAAATGGATTTACATAACACCTGACGGCAAGGAAAAAAGCGGCACTACCGATGTCAATATTTACAGTGTCGGAAGCTCTCAACTTATTGGAGAAACCGTCTATCTGCCGCTCGGCATGAACAACTTTATATCTTTCGACGTGAAATAATCGGGAAAAATCACTTTTTTGAACTTTAGTTTTTCAGACATCCGATTGGAACCACGCAGATTCCGTCAGGTCGTCTGTAGGCGAAACTTCCGGTTGCGGTAAGAACCATAAGAAATGAAGGCGGTCTCATTTTACCGGTGTCTATTTTGCCGGAGAGGATTTTCAGCGAATTGCAGCCTTCTTCGATAAGTTTATCGCCTCCGAGTTTGATTTCTATCAGCCCGTAAGAGCCGTTTCTCAAGTGAATTACGGCGTCACATTCCAAATCGCTTTTATCTCTGTAATGAAAAATTTCCCCGTCAAGAGAATCGGCATATATGCGAAGATCGCGGATAGCCATAGTTTCAAAAAAGAGTCCCAAAGTTTCCAGATCTTTTCCAAGATCACCGGGACCTATGCCGAGTGATGCTACAGCCACGGAGGGATCCACAAAATATCTTGTGTCGGAAGTCCTTATCGCGGTTTTGGATCTCAGATTGGGGTTCCATGCGGGCATGTCTTCTACAACGAAAATCTTTTTCAACGCTTTGATGTATTGTGAAGCTGTTTTTGAGCAGATTTCGGCATCTTCATTGCTGGACAAATCGTTGGCGATAGTGTTTATCGATGCCTGACTTCCCTGATTTCTGGCGTAAGAACGAAGAAGTCTCTTCAAAAAAACGGGATCCCTTTTTATTCCTTCGACCCGTGAAACATCGTCGTTTACGATCGCATCATAATAATCCAACGCCTGCCGGAGAGCAATTTCCGGTTCGCAGTCGAGTGCCATAGGCCAGCCTCCGCGGCAAATCAGGAAGCAGATATCCTTCAAAGAAAGTGCCGCATTTCCGCGCACATTTGCTTCGGAAGAGGAAAAAAGTTCTTTCATGCTGACTTCGCCTGTCGATTCTCCAGATTCATAAAGACTCATCGGCCTCATTTTCAGCCAGGAAAACCTTCCGGTACCTGTATGATGTATCTCACCAGTTTCAGGCGGAACAGCTGAACCTGTCAGAATGTAAAGCCCGAACCGTCTTTTGTGATCTACGGAAAATCTGACAGCATCCCACAGTTTAGGTGCTAGCTGCCATTCGTCTATCAATCTCGGATTTTCACCTTCCAAAAGAGATTCCGGATCGGTATCGGCACGGAAAAGATTGCTCTTTATTTCTTTCGGGTTATCCATATAAAGCACACTTGCCGCAGCCTGTTCGGCGGTTGTTGTTTTTCCGCACCATTTCGGACCTTGTATCAGCACTGCGCCTTTGCTTGCCAGTCTCTTTTTAAGCATTTCATCAGCAATTCTCTTTTTGTAAGGCATGGATTCCTCCGTCAAAATATCCACGTGATTATACACAACTTCCGCGTTTGGTCAAATTTTGATTCCGTACTTGGCGCGATTTTGATTCATCGTTTGGCGTAATTTTGATTCCTTACCTGGCGCAATTTACTTTGTTCAGCATCTGCCTATCTTCGGCTGTTTTTCAGGAGTATGAAGATAAAGAAGGGACCGCCGAGGAGCGAGGTGATGACTCCTGCCGGGACTTCCGAGGGGGCGATCACGCAGCGGGCAAGCGTGTCTGAGGCGAGAAGGATTATCCCGCCGAGAAGCAGCGACGAGGGTATCAGAAGGCTGTGCTTCCTGCCAGTGAATTTAGCGGCGATGTGGGGTGCTACCATGCCTACGAAGCCGATGGGGCCTGTCTGCGAGATGACTGCGGCGATCGCGAGCGAGACTGCCAGGAAAAGCAGATTGACAGTAAACTTCAGGTTTACTCCGCGTGAAGCTGCGACATCCGAATTTATCCTCATAAGGTCGAGTTCCCGGTGGAAAAAGGCGAGGATCACTGTCAAAATCAGGAGCGACGGGGCTATTTTCATCAGCGGTGAGTAGCCCGAAAGGTCGAGGCTCCCCATCATCCAGCGTATCATCAGCGAACTTTCGCTGCTGCTCGATAGGTACTGGATGAAGAGTATCAGACCGTTGCAGGTGAAGCTGACTGCGATCCCGGCTAGAAGCAGGAAGGCGCTGCTGAGCTCGCGTTTGATCGCGGTGAGAAGGTAGATCAGGGCGATGGTCGCGACTGCTCCGGCGAAGCTCATTGTCTGAGAAAGCGCGAAGCTGCCGGCAAAAAAACGGATGGCGACGACTGCTCCGAGTGCCGCACCGCTGCTGACTCCGAGCGTGTAGGGTGTCGCGAGGTCGTTTTTGAACATAGACTGGAATGTCATTCCGCAGAGAGCGAGGACTCCGCCGCAGGTGAAGGCGCAGAGCGTTCTAGGTACTCTGATGTTCCAGAAGATCCTTGCCGCAAGATCGTCGCCGAAGAGCGTCGATGGGTCTATCTGAATATGTCCCAGAAACGGGACGGTGACGAGCAGAATTATTGAAATTATTGATAAAATTATGTTGAGCGATGCCGGTCTCCTCATTTTAGCTTCGTCTCCGCAATCGAATCAAGGAGCGTGCGTGCTAGCGCCTCGAGAAACTTGTCGTTCTGCAGCAGCGCCCGGTCGTTCGGGTTGGTGATGTAGCCAACTTCGAAGAGGAGCGACGGCATTCTTGCGCCGACCAGAACATAGAAAAGCGCTCCCTTCCGGTAGTCTCTGAGTTTGATTTTATAGCCGGAGAGATCCTTGTTTATATTTTTTGCGATCGTTGATGCGTAGCTGAGGCTGTCGTCGATGTAGTAGGAGAGATCCATATCGATCAGGATCATGTCGAGCGTCGAGACGTCGCCGGATATCCTGTTTTCGACAGAGGCGAGCTTCACGCTGTACTCGTTCCGCGTGTTGTCGAGGTGGTAGAGTTCCATCCCGCCTGTGTTTTTGTCTTTGAACGAATTGACGTGGAGCGAAATGAAGAGGTCTCCCTCGAGCCTGTTGGCGATTTTGGCTCTTTCGGCGAGTTCGAGAAAAATGTCGCGGTCGCGTGTGAGCCTGACCTCGATCCCCTTGTACTTCTTCGAGACCTCGCGGATCTTTTTGGCAAGTCTCAGGACTATATCCTTTTCATAAAGCTTTCCGTTGACGGTCCCCGGGTCCTTGCCGCCGTGCCCTGGGTCTATCACGATGATTTTATTTGTCTTTTTCTTTGTGGTCTGCTGTTTTGGCTCCTGCTTCCGAGCCGGCTCCGGCTTAGCCTTTTTTGTCTGCCCGGTCTCGTTTTTCGGCTTTTCAGGCTGCGTCTTTGCAGGTGTCTCCTCTTTTTTTCCGCTCTTCTCCTTCTTGATTATATCCTGAATAAGATCGCCCAGCGGGTCGTCTTCGGCATCATCAGCCGCAATCGAGAGAGAGGGGAGAAAAAGGAGAAGTATGAGGAGTATCTTCAGCATCTTCTATTAGAATCTGAAGCCTCCGAAGGCACCGATTGCGAAACTGTTGACTGCCTTGTAGTAGGAGTCGAAGCCGCCGACGCTGTTCCTGTCGTATACAAGGAGCCATTTCGAGGAGGCTGAGAAACCGATGCTGAAGTATTTGTTGATGACATACGCGATAGAAGCTCTGTAGAAGGGCTTGTCTGCGAGCTCCCTGCCCTTTTCGCCGAGGGTCTGGAGCGTCATCACGAAGTCGATGTCCAGGTGTTTGAAGAGAAAGGCGTTCAACATGAGGCTGATCTGTATATTGTTGTATTTATTGTAGTTTGCGCTGTCTCTGTTGTAAAGTTTGTTGTGCTCGATAGAGGCTCCGACGGAGAAGAGCTCAGCGATGCTGAAGACGAGGTCGAAGTAGTAGCCGAAGGTCCAGGCCCTGTCATCCGAAAGCCAGGTCGAAATATACTTCCCCTTCGATTCGCCGTTTTTGTAATATTCACGCTCTATGTCATAGAAAGTATTGAAATAACTGGGAATATAGTTCGACTGCATCGCCCTGAACTCCCATTTGCTCAGGAGTTTGAAATCTCCTTTGGCTGAAAAGTCGATTTTGTGCTTGAAGCCCATGTGGATGCCCGTTCCGGCATCTATTATGTGGTTGACGTCGGTGTAGAAGGTCAGATGGTAGAGCTTCAGCGTGAGCAGCCTGAAGTTGACGTCGAAACCGAACATCTGGACCGAATATTTGGAAATGTTGCGCTTTTTCTCGCCGACATCGGACGATATGATGTCGTACGGAGCTGCGAAATCGGTGAAGTAGGTGAAGCCCAGCTCTAGGTTGTTTCCGTAGTTTTCCTTTGAGAGGAAGCTCAGCGGCTTGAAGTAAAATCTGCCTCCGATGATCGTGGGCGGCGTGATGTCATCCATGAAGAAGTCGATACCAAGGTAGTCTGTGTTGATCTCGACATCGACCCCCCGCTTCGGATAGTAGAGTTTGAGGTCGGTGTAGTATGCGCCGAGGATCGAACCGTTGCCGACGTAGCGGTTTTCGTGGTTCCCGAAGAAAAAATAGAAGAGGTCGCCCGAGTGTCCGTAGTGGAAATAGGTGAGCAGCATAGTCCAGTCGCGGGCGTCATCCCAGTCCTCCTTGGGGAAGATTTTGGCTGTCGTCTCGATATTGTCTTCATTGTCGATGATGAAGCGTATCGGGAACTGGAGTCCGAAGCCGAGCATGTCGAATTCGAAGGTGCCGGTGATGTTGAGATCCAGAAGGAATGATCTGCCTTCGTATTCGGGGTAGACCGATCCTCCCAGCATTATCCCTTTTCTGAACCTGCGGTATCCGGCGTCAGGGTCGAAGTCGATCGCGCCGAGATTTAGAAAAAGCAGGGAAACCAGCAGTATCGTCAAGAATTTTTTCATATTGACCTCATTGTCTAAAGTTCGAACTCCTCTGCATTGTCCGGCTGAAGCTCCTGGAACGAATAATAGTTCATGATGTGTGCATAATCCGGGGTGGAGGTCATCTTCTGGACCTCCTCGTCGCTTTCGGGGATCTTCTCTCCCGGTATGACGTATGTCGCTGTGTCGCGGGTCTCCTTCGATTTGTAGAGAGCCGAATCGGCGATTTCAAGGGCACGTTCAAAGTTTATCAGCATAGGACTGCTCTTGTAGAACGGCAGGAAGGAGATCCCCATCGATACCGTTACCCATATTTCAGTGCCGCTTTCCGTGACGAACGGGGTTTTTTCAATGATCTTACGGATGTTCTTCGCAACGCGGAGCGCACTTTCGTGAGGGATGTTTTCAAGCAGGACAAGGAACTCCTCGCCGCCCCAGCGGATCACGATATCGTCTACACGGACCGAGTTGACGAGTATCTGGGCGATCCTCTTCAGAACGATGTCTCCAGCCGGGTGACCGTAGATGTCGTTGACGCGCTTGAAGTGGTCGATATCGAGCATCAGAAGGGCATAGAGCCTGTCCTGCGTGCCCGAGTGACGCTTGTCTATGAGCTGGTTCCCGCGCTGCCACGATTCCAGGAACCTTGTTATCTTGCGCTCCTCGACGTCAAAAAGGAAGCGGCGGTTCATAAGGTTCGTAAGCGGATCCCTCATGATCGCTGTTCTCAGCATATTGTTCGCGACTTCGAGTTTGTGAACGTTTTCGTTGATGAGAAGCTGTACCTCGGCACGCTGTCTGCGGGCCGAATAGCGTGTCCAGAGTGTGATGCAGATGAGCAGAAGTATGGCCAAAACGAGGCTGATCCAGATGAGTGATCTTGCTTTACGGCCTGATCTGCCGATTTCGATGCGGATGGATTTTTCAGTAAAATCAGCATCGTCTGCACCAAGGCGCCTTGCTCTGACGGTCAGTTTGCGGGTGCCGGCGGAAGGCTCTGAAATGAGGATCTTCCTGTCCGGAGTGGTGAAGCCCGTGCCGTCGAGTATGTATTCGAAGGTGATCTCTTCAGGTGCGGCGAATGCCGGTGTGGAGAAGTGGATCTCGATCGACTTCGGTTCGCAGGGGAGTCTGATCTCTTCGTTTTCGCCGAGTGCTATCCGCTGGTGTTCGTCGATGACCGCGTAGCTCAAAAAGAGCTGCGGAGCCTCTCTCCTGGTTTTGGTCACGGCTTCACTGATGAGGACAAGTCCGTTCGATGTCGGCATGGCCATGTGCGCACCGGGAGCGGCATTGAGTTTCAGATGCTCGGTGCGTGTGCCGTCGAGCTTTAAAAAGTCAGACGAGCCGCGGACACCTGTCGCCGGAACTGTGTCGCAGATGCTTGAGAGGAAACAGGCGATATCCTTTTTGTCGATCCTTGCCAGACCCTGGTCTGTGGTCAGCCAGAAGGTGCCTGAAGAGTCTTCAGCAACGGAATAAATTGCCGAAATCGATGAATTTAATTTCAGGGGAAGTTCTACTTCGTCTCTGCCGTCAAGGATCAGGAAGAGGTTCGTCGAGGGAGTCGTGAGCCAGAAACGGTTTTCCGAATCCCTGAAGACCGAGCTGGTGAAGGGGTGTTCGAGATTGATCTGCTCCGGCTCGAACGTGTCGTTGATATAACGGAAAAAACCGTCCTTTTCAGTGACTGCGAGGATCTTTTCCTCGTATTCAGCGAAACCGACGATCTTTGCGAATTTTACGGGCAGTGATGCCGTCGAAATCTCGCCGTTGCTGTTGAAGATGAATATCTCCGGACCTTTCGCAAGATCGTTCGTCCATACCGTGCCGTGCGAATCTTCAAAAAATACGGTCGGTTCGGCAGGGTAGAGCCCCTCTCTTGAACTGAAGCGCTTTTCGATAGGTTCGATAGTGTCGTTTTCAACCAGAAAGAGGCCGCCTTCACTGTAGGCTGTCCATATCCGGTTCGATGAATCGGCAAAGATCGCACGCGGTTCGCCGTCCGTAAGTGTATTTTTCAGACGGTTTTCCGTGCCGAAGGTATCGAAACCGGCGATCCCGAGCTTCGGACCGATCGCCCAGATCGTGCCTGAACTATCGACGGCCATATCTGTAACTTCTTGATTTTTAAAAATGATTTTGTCGATGCAGCTGCATCTTGCAAAACAGAAGCTGTTTTTTGAGGCGAACCAGATATCGCCGTCGCGGTCGACCGTGATTTTCGAGATCGTGCTGATCTGCGAAGCGAATTTCTGGTTGAAATCAACGATCTTTTCATCCTCCAGGACAAATACTCCGCTGTTTGCAGTCCCTATCCATATCCTTCCCGCAGGATCGGTGAATAAAGAGGTAATATCTTGAAATAACGAATCTTTTATATCTGTAGAGCTGATCTTTTCACCATCCTTGAGGGTATGGAGCGCTCCTTCTGCTGCGACTACGACAGAATCTCCCGCGCCTTCGGCAGCCGCCTGTATCTTTGAGCTGAAGCTTGAAAGCAGCCTGAATTCGTTTCCGTCGAAGCTGAAAAGATCCCTGCCGGAGGTCAGAAGAAGCGTCCCTCCGGTCGTGACGAAGAGCTTCCCGGGCCTGGAAGCCGGAAGCGTCGAGTTCTCTTCCGTGTAGTAAACGGTTTTTCCGTCATCCGGCGAGTAGGAGAAGACGCCTGTGCCGGAGAGCGTGCCGAATATGAGTCCGCTGCTGTCGAGATATGCAAGAGAGGTGATCTTCAGAGCCTCGACACCGTCGATTTTCGTGACGCGTCCGCTGTTCAGGTTCTTTGCCGAATAGAGACCGTAGTCCGTGGCGATGAACTTAGTGCCGTCCTTCATTATCAGAAGGTCGTTGATGCCGTACGGAAGGCTCGGAGAGTTTTTGCGGTCGAAATCTACGGCCTGCAACCCGTCAAAACGCGTGAGAGCGTTCCTGGTCACAAGAAAAACGAAGCCGTCCGGATCGTTTTCGATATCGATTATCGCGGAATCTGCCGGTCTGCATGTCGTGAAGAGCATATCCGTGCCGCCGCATATGTCGGCTTGAAGCAGAAACGGGATCGCTATCAGGGCTGCAAACAGCGCAAAAACTGGTTTCATTCGGTTCTCCGGCAATGTGCCAATAATAAACAAAAGACCAATAATGCCATAAAAGTAATTCTGTAACAAGAAAATTAAATGTTGTTTGCAAAGAGAGGCGGCAAAACTATACTACGGCGAATATTTTGGAGGGTAGACATGGATGAATTGAACTGTATTTCCGTTGTTGACGGCAGGTACGCGAAGCATACCGAAGAGCTTCGCGACATCTTTTCCGAGTACGGCCTTATCAGGCACCGCGTTCACGTTGAGGTCGAGTGGCTCCTCTTCATTCTCGGCGAGCTGAAACTCGATTCCGTGACACCGCAGGAGCTGGATTCGATCGCCGCGATCGACCGCGGCTTCAACCGCGAGAGCGCCGAAATGGTCAAGACCTTCGAGGCGACCACGAACCACGATGTCAAGTCAGTCGAGTACTACATCAAGGCCCAGCTTGACAACCGCAGGCTCGGAAGGCTCCGCGAGTGGGTCCATTTCTGTTGTACGTCTGAGGATATAAACAACACTTCGTACGCTTTGATGATCGATGAGGGGCGTGCCGTCGTGATCCGTCATATCGAAGCGCTTCTGGCGCGTCTGAAGGAGCTTGCCCTTGCCGAGAAGTCGACCCCGATGATGTCGAGGACGCACGGCCAGCCGGCTACTCCGACGACTGCCGGCAAGGAGTTCGTGAACTTCGCGGCCCGCTTCACACGCGAGCTCGAACGGCTGAAAACGGCAGCGGTAGAGTGCAAATTCAGCGGCGCGACGGGCAACTGGAACGCCCATTTCGCGGCGATGCCGGATGTCGACTGGATCGCGGCGAGCGAAAATTTCATTCAGAACAGGATCGGCGCGAAGCCGCTTCTCTGGACGGCGCAGATCAACAACTACCACTACATTTCGGAGATCTTCCACATCCTGATACGCATAGCTTCGACTCTGATCGATCTCGACCGCGATTTCTGGACATACATTTCGCTCGGATATCTCAAACAGAAACCGAAGGCAGGCGAGGTCGGATCTTCGACGATGCCGCACAAGATCAACCCGATCGACTTTGAAAACAGCGAGGGTAATTCCGGTGTCGTTATCGCGCTGGCTGAGCACATGAGCGTGAAACTGCTCAATTCGAGGATGCAGCGCGATCTGACCGATTCGACGGTCCTGCGCAACATAGGACTTGTCTTCGGACACCTCGTCATAAGCCTCAAAAACTGCATGAAGGGGCTTTCGAAGATCGAGGTCAACCGTGAAAGGCTGGCGGCTGATCTGGCGGCGAATTTCGAGCTTCTCGCCGAGCCGGTCCAGACGGTGATGAGGGTCTACGGAGAGGAAAACCCCTACGAAAAACTGAAGGAGCTGACCCGCGGCAACAAGATCGACTCGAAGATCCTGGCCGGGTTTATCGATTCTCTGGAGAGGGTGCCGGACGGTGTCAAGGCGAAGCTGAAGGAGATGACTCCGGCGACCTATCTCGGCGCGGCGGAGGCTCTTGTCGATAGATTTTACAGTGAAAAATAGGAGGTATGATGATGAAAAGATTTGATTTTATTGCGTTTTTGTGTGCAGCGCTTCTTTGCGGGACTCTTTTTGCTGAGGAACCCGGACGCGGACCGCTCCCGGCCTGGAATACAGGTGCCAGAGGTGCTGCCGGTGTGAAAAACTTCGTTCCGAGAGTCGCTCCGAGTGCGCAGGATCTCTACATGCCGGCTGAATATACGACCGTTGAGGGCGTGCTGATCCAGTTCCCGACGGGAAGCTCTTATTCCGACCTCGAACCTTACTATACCGCCATGACTTCGGCGATTGTCGAATCCGGCACGATCGCCTACATCATCGTCAAAAACGATACCGAGAAAAACAGGGTCCTGAACAAGCTGCAGAGCGCAGGCATAATGACCGGAAACGTCGAGTTCATCAAACAGAAGTACGATGCGAACTGGACCCGCGACTACGGTCCGTGGTATGCCTACGCCGACGGCGAGCGGATCCTTATCAACAACGAATACTACGACGAGCGTGAGGCCGACAATGCGATAAACGGCTACCTCTCCCAGCTCTGGGACGACGAAATGTTCTCGACCGGCCTTCACACCGAGGGCGGAAACTTCATGACCGACGGCTACGGGACCTGCTGGGCTTCGACCGGGATGATGCAGGAGAACACCGGTTACTACCACATGACCGAAGCTGAGATCCGCGAGATCTACAGCGACTACCTGAACTGTAACGGGCTCTACACTCCGGAGCCGCTTCCGAACGAGGGTACGACGCACATCGACATGTTCTCGAAGATCCTCGATCAGGACACGATAATCGTCTCCTACTCGACTGAGGAACTCGGTGCGACGGCAGCTGAGATCAAGGCCCTCGACAATGCTGCGAAGTACTATTCCGAGACTCCGAAACCCGACGGGGGCGAGTGGAACATCGTAAGGATCCCGATGACTTTCGGAAATTACACCTACTGGGGCGATACCAGCCGCGTTCAGTACACCCACACCAATTCGACGATCGTTAACGACACCGTCATAGTTCCGGTTTACGGCCGCGGTACGGACGAAGAGGCTCTGAAGATCTACAGAAAGCTGCTTCCGCGCCACAACGTCATCGGCGTCGACTCCAACGAGATGATCGTCTGGGGCGGCTCGATCCACTGCACGACGATGCAGATCCCGGTCAAGGATTACAGCGAATGCGGCAACGGTGTCATCGACGGCAGCGAGGAGTGCGACGGGACCTACACCAACGGGAAGACATGCCAGTCGCTCGGTCTCGAAGCGGGAATCCTCAGATGCGGCGAAGACTGCACCTTCGATACGACAGGCTGCAACGGTGAAGCTGTCGATCCTGACACAGGTGACACTGTTCCCGGCGACACGGGCGACACAGTCCCCGGCGACACGGGCGACACAGTTCCCGGCGACACGGGCGACACAGTTCCCGGTGACACGGGTGACACAGTTCCCGGCGACACGGGCGACACAGTCCCCGGTGACACGGGCGATACCGGTACCTCCGGTGACGATTCAGATCCTGAGGGCGACGATAGCGAAGGCGAAGTAAGCTTCGACGACGATCCTGCTCAGAAGGAGGATGAAGATAATAGCGGCGGCTGCTCGCTTTCACTTTTCTAGGGTGTTCTATGAAACGTATCTTTTTGATTTTATTGCTTATTCTTGCAGTAGGCTGTTCGTCGGGCGCAAACTCCGGCACCGATGATTCCGATGCAGTGCGCCCGGATGGCGATGAGCCTTCAGCAGCTGACGGCGATACATTGGATCCTGACGGCGGCCCTGGCAGCCCTGACTCGGATCACGCGGTACCGGACAGCGGCACGGTCGAACCCGACGGCGATCCCGACGGCGACACTGACGGACCAGACGGAGATGGGGCAGAGCCTGACGAAGCTCCCGTAGAGCCGGAGTGCGAGCCGAAAATCTCCGAAGTTAAGATCGCGACCTACAACACGCACCTCTTTTTCGACACCATGTGCGACTCCGGAAACTGCAGCTCGTCGGATTTCGAGGAGGAGCTCACCGATTCGGAATACAGTGCGCGGGTGGCCTGGCTCGCCGAGGCGGTCGAAAAGATCGATGCCGACATAATCCTGCTTCAGGAGATCGAAAAGGAGTCCTGCCTGGCCGACCTTTTCGATGCGACCGGCGGAAATTTCGACGCCTGGTATCTCGGTGAAAAGGGGTACGCGGCTTCTGTCGATACCGGCGTTATCACGAAGGGGGAGATCACCTACCGAAACAAGCATGTCGAACAGATCGACTGTCCCGGATGCGAAGGCGGCAAGACGACCTTCTCCCATACCTTCCTTGAGATCCACATCAAGCTCGGATGCCGTGAGATCATTGTTTTTTCTGCCCATTTCAAATCGAAAAACGAGGATGACAGCGACCGCAGGCTTGCCGAGGCTAGGGCGGCAGCCGCGATCATGGAGCGGGTCGCCGAACAGAATCCGCAGGCCCTGATAGTCCTGGGCGGTGATCTAAACGATACACCCGGCTCGGAACCTGTTGAAATCCTTGAATCTTCCGACTCGCTGCTGCGCGTGGCGTCGGATCTGCCGGAGATCGATCAGGCGACCTACTACTACCACGGCGAGGCGATCGCGATAGACCATATTTTCCAGGCCGTTACCGCCTTCGGGAGCTATGTCCCGAAATCTGCAAAGGTCATCAAAAATTCGCCAAGCTACTACTCTCTCGACCCGTCCGACCACGCGGCGCTTCGTGCGACATTCTCTTTCGAGTGATGTTCAAATTTACGGTATCCGGTGAAAAACCGCTGATAATTCCGATATTTATTCCTCATCTCGGCTGCCGTGAAAGGTGCGCCTTCTGCAATCAGCGCGAGATCACCGGAGTCACGCAGCCGCTGCCGGAGGAGATCGACAAGACTGTTGCCGAATACCTTTCGTGGTCGAGACCCAGGAAGAGGTGCGAGATATCGTTTTACGGCGGCAGCTTTACGGCGCTGCCCATGGATTTGATGAGGACCTACGCCGGACGGGCGTTCAGGTTCGTTGAAAACGGTGTCGCGGATGCGCTCCGCTGCTCGACGAGACCCGACGCGATAGACGAAGATATCGTCTCGGAACTTACCAGATGCCGCTTCGAGACGGTCGAGCTCGGAGTCCAGTCTATGAGCGACGGACTGCTTTTGAAAATGGCCCGCGGACACACGGCTGAGGATGTTGTCAAGTCTTTGGATCTATTGAGGAAAAACTCGATACGCGTCGGGCTCCAGTTCATGGTGGGCTTCCCTGGAGAGAGCGAAGCGGATCTCGCCGTCAGCGTCGGATCGCTCGGAAAACTCAGGCCCGATTTTATCCGGATTTATCCCTTCGTGCCTCTTGCCGGGACACGGATCTTTCGGGAGATGGAGGCCGGACTGGTCAAAATGCCCTCTGTTTCCGATATACTGGAGAGAACGACGACGCTTTTTACTGAGGCGATGCGTCTGCAGATCCCGGTCATCCGGATCGGGCTTCCTCAGGCTGAGGGAGTTCCCGATATCTATCCGAAAAACCTCTTCCAGGTCGTTGTCAAGCTTGCCGTCGGGCGGCTTGCGGCTCAGGGAGAGACCGATTTCGCCCTTCCTAAGGCATGGGAGACCTCGTTCAACATGGCAAGGCGCGAATTTCCGCAAATCAAGGCTCTTTTCATACAATAAAAAATATTCTTTGCGTGAGAGAAGTTTTCTGTATAATCCGACGTTTTTAGTAGGGCGACCGAAGGAGGTTTTATGGTGCAAATGCCTGTTAAAAAGGCTAAGTCATTGGATTCAGTGCCTTTTATCATCTATGACTATTTGAAGGTCTTTCCTAAGGATTTGGGCAATTTCGTCTCCGTTCCGAACGTCGTGATCGAACAGATCAACAGGATCTCGCAGTGCGGCTACAATACGTGGCGCCTTCCGACGAACGGCGAGCTTGCCCTCATGGTTTCCGAGGGGCTCATAGATAGTGCCGAAGGGTATATGGCGGTCGACGGCGAGAAAAAGGGGATCGTCCGTCTGGTAACGGAAAAGGATAGCGCTGCAGAACTTGCGAAACGCGAAAAGACCCCGATCCTGCTTTATGACTATCTCAAAGTTTTCCCGAAAGATCTCGGTGAGTTCGAGTTCGAGCCTAAGGGCGTGATCACGCAGATGAACCACCGCGGACAGTTCGGGATCTCGACCTGGAGGCTTCCGACAAGAGAGGAGCTCTCTCTCATGGCGGCGAACAGCGTGATCAAAAGTCCGGACGGCTACATGGCTGCCGACGGCGAGAAAAAGGGGATCGTCCGTCTGGTCTCCGACGAGAGCGTGAAGGAGGATCTTAAGGAGGATCTCGAGGTCGAAATAGATGTCGAGACCGTTTCCGCCGAAAAGAGAAGGGCCGAGGCTGAAGAGGCGAAACGCAAAGCCGAAGCAGAGGCCGAGGCAAAACGCAAGGCGGCAGCCGAAGCGGAAGCGAAACGCAAAGCAGAAGCAGAGGCCGAGGCAAAGCGTAAGGCGGCAGCCGAAGCGGATGCAAAACGAAAAGCTGAAGCAGAGGCCGAGGCAAAACGCAAGGCGGCAGCCGAAGCGGAAGCGAAACGCAAAGCTGAAGCAGAGGCCGAGGCAAAACGCAGGGCGGCAGCCGAAGCGGAAGCAAAACGCAAAGCAGAAGCAGAGGCCGAGGCAAAGCGCAGGACGGCAGCCGAAGCGGAAGCGAAACGCAAAGCAGAAGCAGAGGCCGAGGCAAAGCGTAAGGCGGCAGCCGAAGCGGAAGCGAAACGCAAAGCCGAAGTCTCGAAGCCTGCTGCTGAAAAGGATCTCCTGAATCCTGAAAACATGAGCTATGCAGAGGTCGAACAGAAGTTCAACGAAGATCAGGAAAAGATATATGCCGAGATGAAACGCAAGGCCGAAGAGGCAAGAAAGGCTGAAGAGGCTATGGCTCTGGAAGCGATGGAGGCCGGAAAGAGGAAGGCTGAAGAGGAGGCAAAGGTCAAGGCCGGGATCAGACGCAGGGCCGAAGAGGAGAGGCTCGCGGCTGAGGAGCTCCTTCGCAAAGGCGGAAAGGAGCCGTCTGAAAACGGTGAAGTCAGGCTTGAGCCGGCTCTCGGCAAAGTGGTCGAGTTCGGCCGTTTCGAACAGGGCGAGGGGCGCAAACCGATAACCTGGCGGGTCTTCGAGATCAAGGCCGGAAGGGCGCTCCTGATATCCGAAAAGGGTCTAGACGCCCGCAGGTTCAACCCGGAGGGCAGAGGCAGCGACTGGAAGTATTCAGAGCTCAGGACCTGGCTCAACGGCGATTTTATGAATTCGGCTTTCAACGCCGCAGAGCTCTCTAAAATAGAACAAGTTGACGGCGACAGCGTCATTCTGCTCTCGAAGGAGGAGGTCGAACGCTTCTTCCCTGACAGGAACAGCAAGCGCTGCACTCCGACGAAATATGCCGAAAAGCGCGGCGTCGAGCCTATTGACGGCTTTGCACGCTGGTGGCTCCGCGCTCCCGGAAACGGCTCGTTCTACGCTTCGTTCGTTCAGGCGAAGGGACTTTTCAACAACAGCTACGTCTACTGCGAGGAGATAATGGTCCGTCCCGCAGTCTGGGTCAGGATTTAATTCCGGAAAATCTGTTTTAATCAAAAATATCAGTATAATACTCCGGTTGGTTTCAGACAGGGGGGATGATATGAGACTTTTCTACGACATTATTGCCGACAAACGCGACAACATCGCGCTTAGCGACGAAGACATTTCCTATTTTCTCGAGAGCTACCTGACGGGGCAGCTGAACGACTATCAGATGTCGGCCATGCTGATGGCGATCTACTTCAACTCTCTGAACGAACGTGAGCTGAAGACGTGGACTTCAAAGATGCTTTACAGCGGTAAAGTCCTTGATTTTACTGACATAGACGGCTTTGTCGTCGATAAGCATTCGACCGGCGGAGTCGGGGACAAGATCTCGATCCCGCTAGCTCCTCTCCTCGCCGAACTCGGCTTTTTCGTGCCGATGATCTCAGGGCGCGGACTCGGCCCGACCGGCGGAACGCTCGACAAACTTGAGTCGATCCCGGGCTTCCGCGTGAACATCAACGTCGAAAAATTCCACAGACTGGTCCGTGAAGTCGGTTTTTCGATGATCGGTCAGACTGCGGAGATCGCGCCGCTCGACAAGAGGCTCTACGCGCTCCGCGACGTCACGGCGACCGTAGAATCGATCCCCATGATCGCCGCTTCGATCATGAGCAAGAAGCTGGCGGAGGGTATCAGCGGGCTGATGCTCGACCTCAAAGTGGGGAAGGGCGCCTTTATGAAGACCTACGAGCGCGGGAAAAAGCTTGCTCAGACGATGCAGACGATCGGAAAGCAGTTCGATACGCATGTCGACGTCCTCTTCACGAATATGGACGAGCCTTTGGGTTACGCTGTCGGAAATTCGCTTGAAATCATGGAATCTCTCGACGTCATGCAGGGCCGGCACGTTCCTCAGGTCAGCGAGCTGACAGTCACGATGGCGGCTACCCTGATGAAGACCTTCGGCATGGTCAGATCGCTCGATGAGGGCAGGGAAAAGGCGGAAGCGGCATTGAAAAGCGGTAAGGTCTATGAAAAATTCCGCACACTTGCCGAACTTCAGGGGGGAGATCCGCATTCCCTCGACGACAGATCGCTTCTTCCTCTGTCAAACAAAAAGGTCGAGATCAGATCCGAATACGACGGTTTTGTCGCGGAGGTCGATGCGCTTTCGTTCGGCAAGGCTCTGATCCAGCTCGGCGGCGGCAGGCTGCGCCAGGAGGACTCTATCGATCCGGGTGTCGGCTTCATCATCAACAAAAAGGTGGGGGATAGAGTGAGCCGCGGAGAGACTCTCTACACGATCTACTACGGCAGCACCGCGAAGCTCGAAACCGCAAAGGAATACCTTGAGGATGCTGTCAGGATCTCTGGATCCGATGTCCCCAAAAAGGAGCTTGTTTTAGGAATTCTTTAGTAATATCAGTGATTTATTCTTTGGATTCTTTGCCTTGATCGGCAGCCTTTTCATCAAATTTGTATCCGCACTTCTGGCAGACCTTGCCGCTTCTCTTCTTTTCGACGACGTATTCGAAGCCGCATTCCGGGCACTTTTCACCCTCGACGGGCTTGTACCAGCTTACGAAATCGCACTCCGGATATCGTGAGCAGCCGTAGAAGGGGCGGCCTTTTTTGGAGCGTTTCGCCGTGACGTAGCCTTCGTGGCACTGCGGGCATTGGCAGATCTTCTTCTCCTCCTTGACGATCGTTTTGCACTTGGGATACGCGCTGCAGGCCTTGAAATCGCCGAACCTTCCGTGCTTGATAACGAGCTTGCTGCCGCAGTTCGGGCAGACCTCGTCAAGTTCGACCTCAGCCGCCGGCTCTTCGTTTTTCATGTGGACGATGTCGCCCTCCTTTTCGAGCGAGCAGGAGAAGTCGCAGGTCGGATAGGATTCGCAGGAGAGGAAGGGCTGGTTGCCTTTTTTCGACCAGCGGACGACGAGCTTCTTGCCGCATTTCGGGCAGAGCTCCTCAGCGTAAATACGCTTTTTTCCTTCGTTTTTAACGCGGTCAACGCTCTTTTCGAGGACGCTGACAAAGGTTTTGTAGAAGCCGCGGATGACTTCGCACCAATCCTTTTCGCCTGATTCGATCGTGTCGAGATCTGATTCCATCTCGGCCGTGAAGTTGACGTTGATTATCTCAGGGAAGAATTCGTCGAGCGTGTCGCCGACGAGAATTCCGAGATCCGTCGCCATCAGTGCGCCGCGGGGCTCCTTCATACGTTCGATGTAGCTGCGCTGGACGATCTGTTTGATGACGGTCGCGTATGTCGAAGGACGTCCGACGCCCTTCTCTTCAAGCTCTTTGACAAGGCTTCCTTCGGTGAATCTCGGAGTCGGCTTCGTGAAGTGCTGCTCGACTGCAAGTTCCGAGAGGGTGAGAGGTTCGCCCTCTTCCACCTTCGGGATAGTCTCGTCCTTCGACTGTTTTTTGTAGATTTTGCGGTAACCTTCGAACTGGACGACGCTGCCGCTCTTTTTGAAGCTGTAGCGGTGTGCGGAATCCTCGACTGTCACGGATGTCGTCTCGAGTACGGCATCCTTCATCTGCGTCGCGATGAATCTGCGCCAGATCAGCGTGTAGATGTTGAGCTCGTCCTTCGTCAGTTTCGAAGCGACCTTTTCCGGCGTCAGTTCGACGTTGGTCGGGCGGATCGCCTCGTGTGCGTCCTGGATCTTGCCCTTGCTGCGGGTCTGGTTTTTGTAGTAGCGCACCTCTTCGGAGAGGAACTGGGTGCCGATGTTGCCGGCGATGTACTTTCTGAGTGCGGCGTTCGCCTCGTCGGAGATCCTGAACGAATCTGTTCTCATGTAGGTTATGAGACCCGTGAAGCCCTCTGCGCCGAGGTTTTTACCTTCGTAGAGCGACTGAGCGATCTTCATCGTCTGTTCACCGGTGTAGTTGAAGAGCCTCGAGCTCTCCTGCTGAAGGTTGCTCGTGTTGAGCGGCGGGAGCGGGGACTCTCTCTTTTCGCGTTTTTCAACTGAAATCACGGAGAAGTTCGAAGCTTTGTCGATCTCTTCCTTAAGTTTTTTCGCGTCGGTTTCGTTGGTGACTGCGACCTTTTTGCCGTCGACTTTCTCGAGAGCGGCATCGAATGTTCCGTTTTTGCCGGAGAAATCGCCTTTGAACGACCAGTACTCCTCGGGAACGAACGCACGGATCTCCTTTTCACGCTCCGTTACCATCTGAAGCGCGACGGACTGGACCCTGCCTGCGCTGAGCCCCTTCTTGACGCTGCGCCACAGGAAGGCCGAAAGCTTGTAGCCGACGATCCTGTCGAGGATCCTTCTCGCCTGCTGGGCGTTGAAGAGGTCTTCGTTGATCTCGGAGTAGTTTTCTATCGCCTTCAGAACCGCGTTCTTCGTGATTTCGTGGAAAAGGACGCGGTGGATCAGCTTGTCCTGAAAGAGCGATGCGATGTGGTGCGCGATCGCCTCTCCTTCGCGGTCAGGGTCGGATCCGATGAAGATCTCGTCGGCCTCCGAAGCCTCTTTTTTGAGCATCGAGATTATCTGCTGTTTGCCCTCTATCACCTCGTAATTCGGCTTGAAGTTGTTTTCAACGTCAACTCCGAACGACTTCGCCGGAAGGTCTATGATGTGACCGTTCGAGGCTACGACCCTGTAGTCGGGCAGGTACTTTGTGAGAGTTTTTGCTTTTGTCGGTGATTCCACAATAAGAAGTTTCATTTCAGTCCCCATTCAGTTTATAAATTTTGCCCGGGTATTCGCTCACAAGTCCGTCGAGGACAAGCGAAAGCAGAACCGAGGGCAGCTGCGACACGCCGATCTCCGTCCGGAGCGAGATGTCGTCGAAGCTGATCCCTTCACCGTTTCCGGCAATAAGGTCAAAAACGACCTTTTCATCGCCGCTCAACTTATCACTGCCCGCCGATTTTGCAAATGTTTGCTTTCCGGGCTGCCTGACTTTAACGCAACCTTCGGCAAAAAGCGACATTTGGAGATCTTCGGGGGCGGCATCGTGTCTCAGGAAATGAAGCAGGTCGCCGAAATCGTAAAGTATCGTTAAATTGCGCTCGTTTCTGTATTTTTTCAGAAAGTTGAAGTTGCCCTCGAAGGTTTCGTCGCCGATCTCTCCGATGCAGACGAAGACCTGTTTACCCATTTCGAGAGCCAGCCTCGAGGTGATGAGGCTCCCGCTCTTTGCCGAGGCCTGGACCAGTATGAGTGCGCTGCAGAGGCTCGCGACGATCTCGTTACGGATAGGGAAGTTCCTGGGAAGAGGCGGAGTTTGAGGTTCGAACTGACTGATGACGGCACCGTTCCTGCGGATCTCCTCCGCAAGCCCGATGTTCTCTTCCGGGTAGATGACGTCGATGCCGCTTCCGAGAACGGCGACCGTCCTGCCGCCTGAGTTCAGTGCCGAGCGGTGTGCCTCGGTGTCGATCCCGCGGGCGAGGCCGCTGACGACGCATCTTCCGGCCTCAACGGCTGTTTTAGCCGCCGCTTTTGCCAGTTTGATCCCGTAAAGCGTGGGCTTCCTCGTCCCGACGATCGCGACTCCGCCGGCATCTTCCGGCAGAAGAGTGCCGTCTATCCAGAGCGGACGGCTTATCTTCGGTCTGCAGCCGAGGATGAGGTCAGGGTGCTGCTTGTCCTTAGGATCGGTCGGGAGAGTCATTCAGTTTCTCCAAAAAACTTTTTATCTCGTCGATCTGGTAGTCCGGAGTCGAAGCGCCTGCCGTGATGCCGACAGTCTCCGCGTTTTTTATCCAGCCGAGCTGTTCCGGCGTGAGATCCGATGTCGATTCGACCCAGAAAGAGTGTGCGTTTTTCTCGCTGACGACCTGCAGCAGTTTCGAGGTGTTCGACGAGTTCTTTCCGCCGATCACGACCATGACGTCGACGCGGTTGGCCATCTCCCTTGCCGAATCCTGGCGCTTGAGCGTAGCAGTGCATATCGTCTCCGAAGAGAGGATCTTGTGGTCAGGAAGGTCGCGGACAAGCCCGCGTGAAAGCTTCAGAAGGTGTTCGAAATTCGACGGCCGCGAGGTCGTCTGCGCAACGGCGAAGACACTTTTGTGATTTATCAGGAAATCGCGGAGTTCAGGCTCCTTTTCTTCAAATTCGGAGGGGTGGATAACAAAGAAATCACCGCTGATCCTGGATGTGATGCCTTCGACCTCCGAGTGGTTCTTGTCTCCCATGACGAGTATCGCGCATCCCTCAGCCGACTGCTTTGCAACGAGCTTGTGGATCCTCTGGACATACGGACAGGTTGTATCGATGATCTTAACGTTTTCAATGGATTGCAGTATCTGCTCGGTTTTTGCCGTAACTCCGTGGCTTCTTACGACGACGACGGAGTTTTCAGGCACTGAGGCGATATCTACGACATCGACGCCTCGTCTGGCATAGTCGTTTATGACTCTCGGGTTATGGATGACCGGCCCGAGCATGACGACGCGTTTCCCGATTTTCAGAGCCTCTTCAGTCGACTCCTCGAGCAGCGAAAAGGCCCGCTTCACTCCGAAGCAGATCCCCGAATTTTCTGCGACCAGTACTTTTAATCTATTCACGTTCCCTCGCAAGCTGAACAATTTTTTCGGCTGTCTCTTCAAGATTCATGTCAGAGTTGTCGACAACAACGGCGTCCTCGGCCTGCCTGAGCGGTGCGACTTCGCGGGTCATATCCTGACGGTCGCGGTCGCGGATCTCGCTGACAAGCTGTTGCATCGAGAAGGATACACCCTTTGCCTCAAGCTCGAGAGCCCTTCTTTTTGCGCGGTGTTCTGGAGTCGCCGTAAGATAAATCTTGAGCTCGGCATCCGGCATGATGACCGTTCCGATGTCGCGTCCCTCCATGACGACGCCGCCCTCTTCGCCGAGTTCGCGCTGCATCCTGAAGAGCGCCTCGCGGACAAAGGGGATCTTTGCGATTTTGCTCGCAAGCATACTTATGCGCTCGTTCCTGATCTCGTTCGTGACATCGCTTCCGTCGAGATAGACATGGTTTATCCCGTCGATCATTTTGAACGACACGTTGAAATGATTGATTATTTCGGCAAGTTCGGCGCTGTCGCACTCTCCGTCGGTCTCAGCTGCGGCAAGAGCTAAAGATCTGTAGATCGCTCCGGTGTCAACATAAGAATAATTAAGTTTTGAAGCAACGAGTTTGCTGACGCTGCTCTTTCCGGCTCCTGCCGGTCCGTCGATTGCAATTCTGATTTTTTTCATGTGACCCTCCAAAAAAACGCCGCATTATAACGGTTGTTTTCGTTAAATCAAATTAAAGTTTAAAGCTTTAAAAGAGTGATTAAAGCGGGCTGCGAAACCCGCGCCTGACAAGCGGAATTGAAACGGATTGAAAACAATAGGTTGGAAATTTACGGTATCAGACAAAAAGCAGTGAACAGCCGTCGGATTTTTTATCTTCTTTTTTATTCTCCTCAGGAGCAGTTTTTTCGTCAGTAGGGTCTGCAGAATCTCCTGTATCGCTATCGGCGCTATCCATCGGATCTTCCGTGTCACCGGTATCGCCTGTATCAGCGTTATCTATCGGATCCTCCGAGTCTCCGGTATCGCCCATATCTGCATCATCAACCGGGTCTTCCGAGTCTTCTGTGTCGCCATCGTTCGGGATTTCGTTATCGTCAGCGTCGGTTTCGCTGTCATCTGGAGCTGGTGAAATGACATCATTGTCGCCCTCCTCAGATGGATTTTCGTCATCTGTCCCGCTTGAATGACCGTACAGCCCGCATCCGTCGCAACACTCCTTGTTTTCACAGCTTTCCGCCGCTTCGATGCACTCGAAATAGCCTTTGTAGTCCTCCTCGCGGATGTCGTCCTTGTAACAACATATTGTGAGCATCTGTGCATTCAAATCCTCTCCTGAGGGAATATCGAGAACAGCCTCAAGTCCCTCGTCGCTAAGAGGTTCGAAGCAGGAGTTTGCAAATGTCTTTACATACGAAAGACAGGTATTTAGAACTTCAGCATCAGTGCAAACGATTCTCGGAGTTGCGAGCTCAGTGCCGCATTCTTCGACAAGCGTGCTGTCGCAGACCCCCGCGCCGAAAGTTACAGTTCCGAACCTTCTTCTGTCGAAACCGTAGCACCAGCATTCGTAGTCACCGCTTTCTTCCAAAATACATTCACCAGCCTCGTTTTTGCATTTGATTCCTGCATTTTGACAGATTTCATTGGCTTCCGCTTTGCATTCATCCTCTGTCGGCAGAGCCGAAGCAGATGTGGTGTCGGAAGATCTTGTATCGTCATTGCAGTAGCATTCTTTGGATAATGAACCAGCAGAAAGAGTGTAGGTACATTTTCCTTTTTCAGCTTCACAAGTTAAAGTTTCTGCAAAAATAGTTATCGCAACTGCAAGTATTGCGATAAAAATCAATGATTTTTTCATGGTTTACCTCCATTTTCAATTCAAGCGAACAAATTATAGTGAAAAACGGATTGAAAACAATAGGTTGGAAATTTACGGTATCAGACAAACAGCAACATACAGCCGTCGGATTTTTTTTCTTCTTTGTTTTCAGCCGGAGCTGTCGCGCCGTCTGCAGGAGCTTCTGAATTTTCTGTATCGCCGGAGTCAGTTACACCGTCGGTCGGTTCGCTGTCACCGGTATCGCTTGGAACTTCTGTTTTGTCTGTGTCTGCTTCATCATCCGGAGCAGGAGAGATGACTTCATCATCGTCGTTTCCTGCACCTTCCATCGATATAGGAATACCGCAACTCAAGCAGCATTCCTCTTTGTTTTCACAACTTCCGAAGGCTTCAAGACACTCGAAAGATTCCTTGTATTTCTTTCTCCAACTATTGTATAGACAGCATTTTGCGATTGTTCCTCCGACATCTCCGCTTAAAGGGTTGTCCAGATTGGCTTCAAAATTTTCATCTGTCATCGGAGTTTGGCACATATTGGTGAAAGCTTTGGTATAAGAAGCGCACTCGTTGAGAAGTTCATCGTCTGCACAGACACTTCTTGGTGTTGCAAGTTCTATGCCGCATTCTTTCTCCAAAATTGCCGTGCAGCCTTCAGCGCTGTAATTATGGCTTGTTCCAGCTAGGGTTCCTTTTACACTTAAGATTCCAAGACAGTGGCAGAAATATTCTCCGTCCGACTGCAAAGAGCAGTTTCCGGCTTCGTTTTCGCAAAGATAGTCTGAATTATGGCAATAATTCCAGTCAAGCTGAGCCAGGCATTCTTCATCATCCGGGAAAAAATCGGTTTCTTCAACTTCAGAAATTTCTTCACCGTCGCGGCAGACACACTCAATGTTGAGCAGCATCTCTCCTGAACGTTCGAATTTGCATTTTCCGCTGTCAGACTCGCATGAAACACTTTCGTTTTCCGCAAAAAGAGCCGTCGCAACTGCAAGTATTGCGACTAAAACAAGTGATTTTTTCATGGTTTACCTCCAATTACAAATTTCTAATTCCCAAACAAATCGGAATGTGTGCCAGTATCGACAAGAGTAAGAGTTAGTATTTTTTCCTGCTTTAAGTAGATAAGTAGCCAATCTGGCTGTATATGACATTCCCTAAACAACTTCATATTTCCGGTCAGCTGGTGGTCTCGGAAATGCTCTTCAAGCGGGATATCGTTTTTCAATTTGTTGATAACTTCCTCCAAGAGAGTTACGTCAAGCCCTCTTTTTATGGCGAGTTTATAACTTTTTTTGAATTGGGAAGTTATTTTTACCGTGTAAGTCATGCGTTTAAATCTTCAAAAAGCTCTTTTGTCGTGTTAAAACCTTTTACCGAAGGATCTTTGCTTATCTGCAAAGCTTCCAGCATAGCCGATGCAAGCTGTTTTGTTGGCTCTTCCTGATTTCCGGCTTTTTGTTTCTCATGTCTAGAGACAATAAAATCTATGAAATCGGAAATTTCATCAAGGCACTCTTCCGGCGCGGCTTTTATCTGCTCCAATACTGCTTCATAACTCATGGTTTGCCTCCATTTTCAATTCAAGCGAACAAATTATAGTGAAAAACGGATTGAAAACAATAGGTTGGAAATTTACGGGATCAGACAAAAAGCAGCGAGCAGCCGTCGGATTTTTTTTCTTCTTTGTTTTCAGCCGGAGCTGTCGCGCCGTCTGCAGGAGCTTCTGAATTTTCTGTATCGCCGGAGTCAGTTACACCGTCTGTCGGTTCGCT